>Ga0099823_1004811_pt1 | contig 13305 bp, 8 predicted proteins | sample CowpearedBW_FD_76831 | JGI IMG/M metagenome (GOLD analysis project Ga0099823, IMG submission 76831) | Root nodule microbial communities of legume samples collected from California, USA - Cow pea red BW | ecosystem: Host-associated > Plants > Roots > Nodule | place: USA: California | collected... | reverse complement strand
GTTGCCAATGAAGTGTTTTCACAAGAATAGTTCAACACAACATTTTATAGTCGTAAAAAAGTTGTAGTAACAAGAGTTTAGTTTTAATATATTAACTTATTAATCATTTTACCACATATCACAATTCACAATGAATTTTACAATAAACAGTTGCGTTAGTTTATTTAAAGAGAACAAATTTTGTATACTTTTATTTAATTTTTTAAAATTAAAAAAATAGTTATTTATTATATTCTTTTTACGACTGAATTGTATTTTTAATTATTAATTATATTCCCAGGCTTTAAATTTGAAGAAAATTCAGATTTAATCTTTATTCAAAAAGACAATTTTAACCTCTTAAATTAAAAGAAATACATTTTTTTTTCTTAAAAATTAATGTGAAAGATCAAAGTAATACTTTAATACTATTTTTCATTTTTTTAAAATAAAATGAGATATTAAGTTATTATTTTTCAATACGAAAAATTAAAAGAGTTTTTAAATTAAGAGATAAAATCAGGATCTTCAAAGAGAACAAAAACTTAATTAATTGGTTATTTTAACATTAGTTGTTTCTGAAAAAATCTATGAACTTTTTGTCACTCTCTGGCATACTGTGTAGCAGAAAACATATTTTCTGGGGCAGTTACCATAGCCATACACTGCACACCTTCTACGCTGGGCATCGCCAAGATCAAAACTTTCCACTCTTTGAAGATCAAACCATGTCTCATTTCAACTGGGAGGCTGATAAAATGTATCAAAACCTCTCACTCTTTGAACTTGGAACCTTTTTTTTTTTCTTTCTTGACCCATTTCATTGTTCTTTCTTCTTCCTCTTTGATGCATTCTGTTTCTCTATTGGTGACTTCTGTGTCAGCTTTTTCCTCTTTTGTTCATGTTTTAGGGTTTAGGTTTTCATGTGATCATGTTGGTTTGAGTTCTTGGATTTTATTACACTCCCTTCTGTCACTGTTCACAACTTCTTGGGTTGCAAGACTTTTGCATTACCTGCGTTTTATTACTGTCTCGAGTTGCGCCTTTGATTTTCTTGTGCATTTCACCACAAACATTGTTTTTCTTTTGGTTGTTTTCTGTTTGGAGTAGTTCATATGCAATCTTATACGTCCTTTGGGTCTTTAACCTGTTTCTTTTAGTCCTAAATATTTAATTTATGATGACAATCTGTCTTGTAGTTATCAACTGTTCTTTGCATGGTATGGCATAGCTGGATATTTTGTTTGCAATAACAAAATTTGGTTGCTGTGTGGGTCTCTGATTGCCATCACCTATTATTTTATTATATTTTGCTCCACATTTCTAATTAGCTGTGTTTGTCATTTTGGGGGGCTGGGAAACAGGTTAGATTTGTATATCTACGATTATCTTACGAAGAGACAATTGCATACTACTGCAAGATTATTCAAGGCCGAAGCAAATGTTTCAACGGGTCCTGTTGGTAAGATAATAATATGAACATTCTTAGGGGACTGAAATAAGGTATATGGAAATGTTATAAGTTGAATTTAACCGTTACTTTTGGCCACATTCCCCAGTTATAGAAGCACCTCGTGGTTTTCTTTTTGAGTGGTGGTCTGTCTTCTGGGACATATATATTGCCAGGGCAAATCAGAAGGCAGAAGCAGCATCTTACAGTAAGGTATATTTCACATACGTTAATTACTTTGTTCTCTTTCCTGTGATTAATTCTTTGTTATCCTACTTAGTATATACTACTTTATTTATCTTCCTGCTTCTAGTATTGGAATGGAAATCAAGATTAAGTACGTGTCTGTCGTTCATATTCTTTCCTTTTGTAGACATGCCTATATGTTTTCTTATAAATCTGATGGAGCATGTGTATGCTATTTGTGTAAAAGACATGATTTGGTATTTACATGCAATACCATTTTAACATGGTTAAGATTGTTAATACTGATATCTTTCATCTTAAGTTATTGTGACACTGTCAGGATCAGAACTAGATGTTTGTTTCAATATCTCTGGTTAGCGCATCTTTCAATATGTTTAATTTGTATTGTGGATAAATAATAAAATTCTTAATTTGAAAATGACAGAATCAACAAATTAAAGCTCGATTAATGCAGAAGCAACAAGAACAAGAGTTTCAGAATGCAAACCTAAATCAACAAACACAAATGCTGCTCTTGTTGCAAAGACGTGCTCAGCAGCAGCAACGTCTGGGTGGAAATCAATTTATTAGTGGCAGTGCTAGCTGTCCTATTAGCAATGATCCTTTAATGAGGCAGAACCAGGCAGCTCCTAATGCTATGGCAACAAAATTATACAATGACAAGTTGAAGCTTCCGTGTCAGAGAGATGTTTTAGAAGATGCAAACATTAAGGTATATTTAGTCTGTCTGGGATTATAACAATGCCTACTATTTTCATGTGATTAGAGTGACATTGTTTGTGCTGTTTCTCATGCAGCAAAAGGTAGCTGATGACGTTGGTAAGCTTTTAAATCCAAACCATGCAGTATTATTGAAAGCGGCTGGGATGTCTGGTGAAATGGCTTCAGGGTACCTACCAATTATTTTCTTTGATTAGAAAATTCATTATTCGTGTCATCTTGGGCTGAATTTGCTAGTTGTCAAATTTCTGTTTGCAGGCAAACATTGCTCGGGAACATTCAACACCTTCAATATCTGAACCAGAAGCTTCCAGGGTCTATGCAAGTAATTACGACCATCATTACTGTATTGATTTGTGTACAAACTCATTCCAAATTTATAATATTTTTGTATTTACGTGTCTTGGGTCCTTAAACAGGACGTAAAGAGTGAGATGAATGCATTGCAGGGGTCTCAAGCTATTTCAGAAGGATCCTTGATTGGTTGTCATGGTACGGATTTGTTGTCTCTAAATTTACATCCACTATTCGAAAAGCGAAAATAATGAATAGAAAATAAAACCGTGTATTCAATATTCGAGTGTTTACAAGTGATCACAAGCTTCTGTATACTGCAATTATATGTGGACTGCAGAAGCTCATTTAACAGATAATCCTGACAGGGACATCTGTAACCGAGAAACACAAAACAGAAGAAGAAAGCTATAATGAGCTAACAAATTACAACTAAAATTCACTCATATATCATTCACTTGTTAGTTTATGAAGATAGACTTGGTAAGTTCAATGGAGAATTGACTTGGTAATTAAGTTCAATAAGGAATATTTAAATGTATTCCTGTTAACTAAAGATCATTGTACATAATATCTATGCCCGTGAAGAGTTTACTTGTAACTTTTTTTTCATGAGGATATGAATTGTATTTGGATGCTAAAGAAATGAAAAATATTTTATTCTTATTGGGTATGGATACATCACTGTTATAGAGTAATAGAATTAAAAAAAGTACTTCACTTGAATAGTTTTATTTGTTTCTGGTATTTGTTGAAAGTATTTTGTCAGATGTCAGAAATTTGCTTATGATTCAAAGCTTTTGAATTGAATGGCTGAGGCAATTGAATCATTAGCTCAATAGCTTCAGATCTGTAATTTACTGCAACTGTCTCTAGTTTTCTTTCCCTTTCTTTTCTCAACCAACAATTGCAAATTTGCCTCCTTATTATCACTAATGTAATTTGATAATTATACCCTTTGGCTATTGGTGGCATGGTTGAAATTAAAAAAACACATAACACATTCTGAAAGTCTGTTACATCATGCCAGAGATACAAAATCATTCACTGGTAAACCTTCCCCTGGCAACCTAATATTTTCAGTGATGTGGTTTTTTGATTGTTAGTTCTGGTATAAATGGTTGTTACTAGAGTAGAAATTATGATGCAAAATAAAAGTTATAGAGTCCATAGTCTAAATTCATTTATCTTCACACATATGGTTCTTGAAATTAAAAATTGTAACAGTAAATGTACGTCAGGGAATTTTATTTATCCAATGACATGATGTTATTTTCTAACTTAAAGACATATTATAAATATAATTATGTATAAGAATGTGATGTGGTGCATGGCTTTTATGTTCCTCATTACAATGAAAATGCCTTCCTTTTCTCTTTAAGGAACATCAAATCAGTTGAGTATCTTGCAGACATTTCTATGTTTTTTAAGCTATTGGAGTGGATACCTCAACACAAATATGTCAGCTTTGATATCTTGAAACATTTAACATTTCCTACTAGGGCTCATAGTTGCTTTATAGGCCCCTCAATAATGATATCTCTTGGTTTTGTATTATATTGTAAATTTAAGGGTTTGATTTATGATTTGCATTTGATTTTTCATGATATTCGTTGTCATTTCAGGATCTAATCCAGGTGGTAGCAATTTGACTCTGAAAGGATGGCCTCTAGCAGTAAGAGTCACATTGACCTAATTCTCCCTTACAAAATTAAAATTATGATTCTGCCTATATGTTTGGTTTCCTGAATCCATCTTTCTTGGATCATTGATTTGTCACTTTAAAATTTCAAACTATAAATCTGAATATAACTAGGAAATAGTATGTGCTGTTGAAGCAAACTCTTATAAGTCCTACAATAAGGGGGCATTACCTGTCTGATAGGGCATCTGTATGGTTCAAGGTTAGGGTAATCTTTTTTAGCTGGTTTGGGTAGAATAACTTTGCTATTGGCCTCTGTTGAAGTTTTAACTTATAACATGAGATGAGATGTCCTTGTAAAATTAAAATTGCTAAGATCGCTAGTAACATTGATATTTTTGGTAATCTAGGTACATCAATGTTCTTTCTACTTACTGTATATCACTGTACATCAATCGTATATATGATTTAGTTGTAATTATTTCAGGGGCTAGATGAGCTTCGTTCTGGCATTCTCCAGCATAATAGTTTGATGCACTCTCCACAATCTTTCAATCAACTTTCTCTACGGCAACAACTTATGCTTCAGGCACAACAAAATTTGATTTCTCCTTCTGTCTTTGATATTGAGCGCAGAAGACTTGGGATGCTTTTTAATGATCGAAACATGAGTCTTGCGAAAGATGGCCAGTCAAATTCCGTAGATGATTTAGGTCCCAGTAATGGATCACCTGCACAAGTTGGTTCCCCAGTGGTGTCCCATCCAGACTCAGATGTGTTCTTTAAGGTATCATCTGGTCACGTAATCCACATTGTATGTATTCAGTAAATAGTTGCCTTGGGCTTTACTAAATTATTTGCGAAACTTTGTTATATTTGAATTTGTCTTTTACAGCAACAAATTCAAAATAGTAACCAGCAGCTTCAACAATATTCTCAACATCCTCTTCCTAGCCAACCATCTGATAATCTCCAGCAGCAGCAAGAAAAAATTGGTCCCGGTCCTGGAAGCATGACTATGGAGGGAAATGTGTCCAATTCCTTACAAGGAAACGATCAGGTTTAAATTTACTGCATTTGTACAGTATTTATCAGCTTCAGTGCATATCTTGGTATTTTAATCAGCTTGTTTGTATTTAAGGCTCCAAAGTGTAAACTAGTGCGAAAGCGAAAGTCAGCATCATCTTCAGGTCCTGGTAATAGCTCTGGAACTACAAACACCACTGGACCACCTGCCAGTTCACCTTCAACACCATCTACACAAACACCTGGAGAGATGATAACAGTCTCAACTCTGCAACAAAATGCTCCTTCCTCTAAGTCATCATTTATGTTTGGTACTGATGGTTTGGGCTCACTTACATCATCACAAAATCAATTGGTCAGAGACTCTTCATTCATATTTTTTTAGGATAACTGAATACATCCATTGTCTGATTTGAGATAAACATCTTCTCAAAGCTTGTTTGTGGTATCCTAATACTGCACCTCGTTTTGTTGATAACTAGACTACCGTTTCTCTGTCTGTCACATTAAAAATTCTTTTTATTTACTCTACTACACTGGACTAAATATTTATTTGTAAATGTTTGCATGTGTCTTACCCCTCAATAAATAAAACATGGGAAGTTAAGTGTAAATAAATCAGTACCACTGGGTATTGGTCATCTTTGAGATTGGCGTTCCATTACTACAGTGGACGTGTAAGGTGTTAGAAGAAATAAGAACAAAACAAACCCAACCGACCCACAGGTCAGTTAGGTAGGCAGTTATAGTGTATAAATAGCAATATTATTACTGTAGTAAGGGTATTTTTGGAAACTTATTTTGGGGGAGAGGCAAGACTCTTAAATTCAGTGTTCACCTCTCTATCTTTGTGTATTCTTTTAATTCTTGGTACTGGTTGTATCAAATGGTATCAGAGCTTTGATCTCGGAGCTGTGGGTATTAAGAATTAACGCAAGTGAGGAAAATAGAGGACTTCAATGGTTAAGAAGAAAATAGAAGGAAGAGTGGAAATTATAGAGAAAATGTTGGAATCTGAGTCGGAGAGTGAAGATTCTGACAGAGAGAGCCCAAGATAGAAAACATGGTGAAGAAGATAGGTAATCAAGTGCAGGGAGGGTTATGAGGCTTGAAGAACAACAAATCAGCGACTAAAGGTGATAGAATGGAGTCGTAAGCAGAGTGGGTAAGCCTTGCATTACACGATTGCTGGAAACAGTTAGAGATACCCATTTAGTTCCGAATTGGAGGAGCCTTAGAGAACAGGAAGATGGAAGCAGTACTGGTTTCTTTTAAGCACGATCACTTAGTTGGTTCCTTTGGTGGGAATCTTGCAATCCAAGATCAATTTGGGAGGTTTTCAAGACTGCCATTGTGGACAGGTTTCAACCAGTTTTGCAATGCAATTGGGGCTGAAATAAGGTGCAAGTGGCTAATTTTGTTGATCAGATTGAAAAGTATGCGGGGGTGACACAAGTAATTGAGAAAGATTATTTGTAAGACGTGTTCTTGAATTGGCCTCAGGGAAGATGTGCGTGCAGAAGTTGTGTTATATGTACCAAAATCATTAGTTGGAGCCATAAATAAAGCATTTGTGGTAAAGGAAAAGTAGTAACAAAAATGATGGGAAATAGTGGGACTAGACTAGCTAAGCCTTATAGGAGTTTCAGAGGGATACAAAACAACAATGTGGGCAACACCAGCAAAACTATTATTAGGCAAAGATAGGCATATGGAGGAAATGCATCTATAGGATTTGGAGCCAAAGCTGCCAATAATGGAGGGTTTCAAAGCAAGGGTGAAACAAGGAGAATATTCTCAAATATTAGGGTAGAATAGAATAATTTTACTGCTTAGAGTACATCAAATGTGTATACACACACACACAATTTGAAAACTAATTTTGGAAATATAATAACAACACTTGATATAATCAAATCCCTATCATTTAGGGATATAATCAAATTCCTTTTATTCTGGATATAATTAGATGCCTATGATACAAGGATATTTACATTACGCACTTTAATTATAATATGTTAAATTTGGAATAATAAAATATGATTGTTGACATATATAAAAGCTGAAAAAAGCAGAAGTGCATGGGGGAAAAAATAGAATGTTTTAGATGTAACTCGAAGTTTAGTCAAGATTGAATATGAAAAAGCAAGTAGTTCAGAGTCATGGTTTTAGCAGGAGCAAGAGGGAGGGGAGGTGGAAGATTGTGACAGCCCATGAGAAGAAGAGAGGGAATTTCAGCTATCTTTACACTGTATTGCTGGATTCACATCAAGAAGGTCCCTTATTGCACATCAATTGGTGAAAGGGCTAGATTTGCCTTTTAAAGATACTCCCACTTATTTTTGTGGAAGTGGGGATCATTTTCAGACCAAGGATCTTGGAAATTTGTAATTTTTTTGGGCATAGAAGTTGCTCAATCAACGGAAGGAGTTGTAATTTCTTAGAAAAAATGATTAATTGTAAACAAGTTGATTGTCTCATGGATCCAGATTAGAAATTAATGGCATAACATGGAGAAGTCTTTGCTGACCCTGAAAGATATAGGAAATTAGTTGGAAAATTTATTTATCTCACTATTACTAGATTAGATTTGTTCTTTGCAGTTAGTGTTGTGAGTCAGTTTATGCAAAATCCTTGTATTGATCACTAGAATGTTGTCATTTGTATTTCGATATATCTCAAAAACGCTCTAGGACAAGGACTATTATATGAAGATAAAGGATATACCCAAATTGTTGGCTATTGTGATGTTGATTGGACTAGTTCTCCTATAGATAGATCCTGTACGATAGGATGTTGCTTGGAGGAAATATTATTATTTAGAAAAAATAAGAAGCAAAAAGTTACCTGATTATCTGCCGAAGCTGAGTAGAGGGCAATGACATCCCTCATGTGTGAGCTTATATGGGTAAAACAATTCTTACAAGAATTAGATTTTTGTGACATTCAGTCGAGGATTTATTGTGATAATCAAGCTACTCCACATTGCTTCCAAACCAATATTCCTTGAGAGGACTAATCATATTGAAATTGATTGTTATTTTATTTTAGAAAAGTTGTTGTCCTTCTCGTATGTTGTATCTTATGTATCCAAAGTTATTGTAAATATGAAACCCTAAGAGGGGAAAACACTCTCAAATTCATTCTAATATTCTTGTTTATCTTTTTCAAGTATTCCCATTCCAAATAAGTTCTCTATTGCTATCATAAAAGAGTTGTTGGATGAATTATTGGGGGTTGCAGTGTTTTTGAAACTTGACCTCAAAGTCGTTAATCATCAAATTAGGATGAGGGGTGAAGGTATGGAGAAGACAACATTCAGAACACATAGGAGACATTATGAATTTTTGGTCATTCCATTTGGTTTGTCTAAAGCCCACTTTACATTTCAGAGTTTGATAAATGATGTGTTCAAAGCCCCTTTAGGTTTCTGTTGTTCTTTTTATGATATACTAATATACAACAAGGATTTAATAGCTCATGTGGAGCATTTAAGTCAGGTCTCCCAAAAATAAAGTGATAATGAATTACAGGTCAAGAAGAAGTGCACTTGTGGTCAAAGAAGTTTATAATACTTGGGCATATTATTTCATCACAAGTAATTTTTGTAGATCCTAAGAAATTGGAAGTCTTATCACAAGTTTGAGGGGTTTCTTTGGCCTTACAGATTCAATAGGCACTTGGTGAAGGGATAAGGTAGTATGACTAAACCCTTAACTAAATTGTTGAAAAAGAGCAACTTCAAATGGTCATTAGAGGCTCAAGAAGATTTTGAGACAATTAAGCAAGCCATTCGAGCTTGCCTATTTTGGCAGTTCTAGACTTCTCAAAGCCATTTACTATCGGAACAAATGCATCTAGTAAAGGACTGGGAGCAGAATTGTCGCAATAGGGGACAGAAAGTGCAAAAGTGAAAGTAGAATCTGCTGGGCAATCGTTTCACTTTTATTACAGATCAAATTATTTTTGCAGGATCATAGGCTGCTGACAGATGACTAGCTCAGATGGGCAACCAAATTATTTGGGTATGGTTTTAACATTCAAGAGGATATCCTCAGGTCTGCCAATGTAACAAGCAATAAAGCTTTGTCTCCTGTTTGTTTATTACAACCTTTGCCAGTACCTTCACAACTGTGGTAAGATGTTTCAATGGATTTCATTGGGGGCCTGCCTAGAGCTAAGGGAAAGGGCACTATTTTGGTAGTGGTGGATAGGCTTACTAAATGGACTCATTTTATTTCCCTCAGCCACCCTTTTAATGCAGCTGAAGTTGCTGCCATTTATATTAAATGAGATTTCCCTCAACTGTTGTATCAGATCAGGATTTATGAGCCAATTTTGGAGAGAACTCTTCAAGAGAGAGCAGGAACACTGTTGAAGTGTAGTTTTGTATACCATCTACAAACAAATGGCCAGACTGAAGTGGTTAATTGATGCTTAGAGACCTATTTACAGTGTACTGCAGGAACTAAACCAAAGGCTTGACCAGATGTTAAGTTAGTAAGGTTTTGGTTCAACACTGCATCCAGTTCAAGACTACACCAAAGGCTTTGTCCTCGAATTTATGGTCCTTTTCAAATTTTGGATAGAGTTGGTTAGGTAGCCTATAAGCTGAATTTACTGGAGGATTGCAGGATTTACCCAATATTTCATATCTCTCTCCTCGAGGAAGCCTTCAGCCACCACAACTTGTTCAACCTCTACCCATAACCTTGGCTCGTGACATGGAGCTCCAGGTTCAACCAGCAAATGTTTTGATCAGGTGGCACAACCTCTTCTACAACAAGCCTTCATCATTTTCGCCTTGAGGACAAGGTGGATCTTTTAGGAGGGGGAAGCGTATCGTTAGGAATACAAGGCTTATTACTTAAGTGTACTCTAGAAGAAATAAGAGCAAAGCAAATCTAACCGGCCTACAAGTTAGTCAGTTAAGAAGTCATAGTGTATAAATAGCAATGTAATTTACTGTAGTAAGGGGTTTTTTGGAAACTCATTTCGGGAGAGTGCTGGGACTCTCAAATTCTTAGTAATCAATACAAAATCACATAATTTTTTTGCTCTCTTTACCTTGTGTATGTCGTGGTGTAAATTCTTTTAATTCTCAGTACCAGTTGTATTGTACTGTAGGCATGGAAAACTAGACAGTGTAAATGGTAATATGAGACATTCTTATCTCCTGATGAATCATCTATTTGCAGGCTCATATGGATCATCTCGTGGGTGATGGATGTTTGGGTGACAATATTGAGCCATTCTTATCTCCCGATGATAATAACATCACAGAAAACGTTTGTAAAGGTATGGTAAATCTGATAGATGAACAAACGCTTTGTGGTTTAAATTTTCTGATATGACTGTATTGATAAGACTAAGAATTCAAATTCAAATGATTGATTGTACACTAGGATTAGGTTTGAAGGAGATCAAGCGTATAATGGCAGGTTCACATAAAGTTGAGTGTTGTCACTTCTCCTCAGATGGAAAACTTCTTGCTACTGGTGGCCATGATAACAAGGTAAGTGCTAGATTGATCTAACTTTAACTATGAAATGATCTCCATTTCATTAGAATTGTTGCATTTAGTGGTTGTAGGGAGAAGTTTTTGTTTTTATTTGAATTAGTTGTACTGTTAAATATAAAACCTGGACTGGCTTTGTTGGTTTGACACGTGAAGCAGTCAGTTAATAACATTGATGAATAATTTTTCTGCTTTGTCTGGTTCAGGTTTCTCTGTGGTGCACCGAATTGTTTAACCAGAAATCTACTCTTGAAGAGCACAGTGAATGGATAACTGATGTTCGATTTTGCCCAAGCATGCCGCGTGTTGCTACATCCTCAGCAGACAAAACTGTTAGGGTTTGGGATATTGATAATGTAAGACAATTTTCTCTTCAACCAAATAAAAAAAGTTTATGTTTGTTGTGTCTTTTCTTTTCTCTTTCATTTTTCATTGTTAGAAGTTTTTCATCGACTAGAAATAAGACCAATTTACAATATATAAGTGGGTGCAAACTTCACTTTATAAACTGATTTTCTGAACTTGAAATGGGCTTAAAGTTCATTTTTTAACATTCATAATAAAACATTTTAAACTGTGACATTAGTCTAATCTCACTTCTTACATATCTTATTGTATTAAACACATTGCACTCTATTTTTTCCATTAGCGTTCTATTTCTTTAATAATCTCCAACAACTGTATGAAATGCTATAGCCTATAACTATTAATGAATTTGATATGATAATCTGGTTGGAAAGACGGGGATTAGGTGTCGTGTCTTCGATTAAATTAGTAGATGTATCATTTCCTGTATGTATCATATATGTATGTCTTTTGATGGCAAGTAAATCTTCTTTCCGGGCTCCTACTTGTATGGAACATAGGTGGTGGAATTTGACTTCGCGGTATTAGTTGAAAGTTGACTAGCTTAAAAAATTAATTCTTACGTTTTACCATTTCTTTAGTCTAAAGGGTGCATCAAAGATTTTTCTTGAGTTTAGGTACTATTTAATTAGGTGATACTTTTATTTTTCTCATATATGTGATGGGACTTTGATTATTTTTTGCAGCCAGGTTATTCTCTTCGAACATTCACTGGACATGCTTCGACAGTGACGTCTCTAGATTTTCACCCTAGCAAAGATGACCTTATTTGCTCATGTGATAATAGTGAGATAAGATACTGGAGTATTAAAAATGGTAGTTGTACTGGGGTTTTCAAGGTACGAAATCTAACATGAACTGTGAAGCGCATCCCAATTCCCATTGAATTATTGTAATTCGATTGAAAATAACTTTGATTATATTAACACTAACACTCTTGAAGTTTTCTCAAACTACTCTGACATCTTAATTTTTTTTTAAATTTTACATAAATCTTCCCATTGTTTTGAAAACATTACATTGTTCTCCCTCTTTATACTACTCATGCACCCCCTTGAGTTTTAAGAATATTACATATGCACCCTCTTAAGGGGAGGTCATTCTATTGATGAAAAAAAATATGGGGTGTATGTGTAGTTTGAGAGAACCGCAGGGGGGGTATTATTGTAATTTACTCAATAACTTTATTGTCCAGTTTTTTATCAGGGTGGTGCAACTCAGATGAGATTTCAACCTTGTTTGGGAAGGCTTCTTGCAGCTGCCGTAGATAATTTCGTATCCATTTTTGATGTAGAAACCCTGGCTTGCAGACTTAAATTACAGGTCAGCTCTGAATTTTCTATTTACATTTTAACTTCTAGTATACTGCTCAGGTTTGTATCAACCATCAACAAAGGCTAGAACATAGATAACTATTGATAGCAACTTTTTATCACATATTCAATCTTTCCCGTGTTAGATTATTTTGCTCTGTTACTCAAGCAGATCAATAAGTGACATTCTTTTAATCTTCCATTTTATGGAGCTCTTGACTATTGATGAATCTTGTTCTGGTGCTTCCTTTTAGGGCCATAATAATGTTGTGCGTTCTGTGTGCTGGGATTCGTCTGGAAAATATTTGGCTTCTGTGAGTGATGATCTGGTTAGAGTTTGGAATGTTGGATCTGGCAGCAAAGGGGAATGCATTCACGAGTTGGCTGCATCAGGGAACAAATTCAACACCTGTGTTTTCCATCCCTTCTATCCTTTGTTGTTCATTGGCTGCAACAAGGTAACTTGTCTTCTGTATTCTAATTAATCATAATATCAGAATAAAAAATGTTACTTATCGTCCTTTCTATTTTACTTGTAAATTTTGTCTCTATGAAAAATAATGGGAATGAATTGCAGACTATTGATGTGTTGGACTTCGGTGAGAAGAAGACATTTACCATGCATGCACACGAAAAGCTTGTATCTTCCTTGGCGGTATCAAATGCTGGCTTGCTGGCTTCAACTAGTCATGACAAACATTTGAAATTCTGGAAGTGACCAGCTTCTTAGCCTTTTGTTATGTAGATAGATAGATGCTCAAGTTTTTTTTTTTTGCCCCTTTTTTTGTAC
>Ga0099823_1004808_pt1 | contig 13307 bp, 6 predicted proteins | sample CowpearedBW_FD_76831 | JGI IMG/M metagenome (GOLD analysis project Ga0099823, IMG submission 76831) | Root nodule microbial communities of legume samples collected from California, USA - Cow pea red BW | ecosystem: Host-associated > Plants > Roots > Nodule | place: USA: California | collected... | reverse complement strand
TAGTGTCAATTTGAAAAGGACAAAATTGATTTATTTTAATAAAAATTGGGACTAAATTGAACAAAAATAACGAATATAGGGACTAAATTGAACAAAAAAAATAATACTACCTGACATGTGGCACTAGCATTGACACGTGGCACAATTGTGACTTGACACGTGAACCATTTTTTTGAAATTAAAAATATTAAAAATATTTAAAAAAAATTAAAAAAAAAATCATAAAAATCAGGAGCTGACACGTGGCATGTACTGTTCAAAAACATTAACTATTTAAACACCGTTAGTGAAAAGAACCAAATTGACCACAATTTGACGAAAATGATGACCTAATTGAACATAAAACAAAAATAGGGACCAAATTGAATAAAATCAACAAAAATAGGAACCAAATCAATATTTAAGCCTTTTTATTATTACAATATCAAAGGTTATAGGTTATTGGGTTATTTTAAGGGGTGTTTGGAGTAAGATTGGAGATGATAAAAATGAATACATATGAGGAGAGGGGGTAAATGTAAATTATTAAGATTAAGAGAAAGATAGGAAAAAAATTATTAAAGTTTGTGTATGTTTTATGGATAGATAAATAATTTCTGTAATATAATTAATTAATTAATTATGTTTTTAAATTAATTTTTATTAACATATTTTAAGTATTTATTATATTAGAATAAAATAAATATTTTATTATATTTTACATTTTTATTATATTATATTATTTTTTATAAAAATAATATATATATTAAATAGAGAATCGAGGCTGAAGACTTAACTTAAAATCCATTGTTATAATATTTTGGACAAATTATGTAAATAATTAACTCATACGAAACTATTATATTCATTTATAATTATACTATTACATCTCGAACCCTAAGTTTATGTTGACCTAATAGTATAACAAATTTTTTACTCGCTCGGTTAAGTTTTAAAGATTCTTCTACCTTACACTAAAAACCACTCCTACCACAAAATATGCTATTACATTTTTACGTACAAAAAGTATTCTTTTTGTAGCTTCCAAAATTTACGTCAAAAACATAGCAGTCGCCATGCATGGCCAAGGTAGACCCAACAATGCAAGGCTCTAAGTTAATCATTCTTTTTTATAAACTTCAATAAAAAAAAAAAATACTGACATCTTTTAGTTTTTAACCATAATTAAATGTTTTTTTTCTTTAAGATTAAGAATCTTGTATATGACTCAAATTTTAAATTTAAGATCTTAATTATAGCATGTCAACGTATTCTAATAAAAATTATGATAAAAACCAAGACTTGGAAATGCCGAGAGAATAATAACCCAAGCCTCTCTACTGCTTAAGGCTAAAAGTACCCGTCGAAGTTAGCGATAAATCGCAAATTGCTGAACAACATTTTCATGAGCTTATCACAAACAGAAATTATGCATGTCATTAGTTACTGCCATATAAACCCTGTTTCGAAGGAAAGCATGAACAAACACTGGTTAATAGCAGCTAAAACGCTGTAAAGAACAGAGGACTAAAAAAAGAAAGAGCGACACTTTTTAATCACTCCGCCCTCTTTCTTTTCTTGTTTAACAGGGCAAGAATATGAAAAAATCTAATATCTAGACACCAAGCTACTAAGGTATAAAGACTTACGGAGAAGGGCACAAACCTTTTGTCATAATTATTGAACATTTTTTTTTGGAAGTAAAAAAAAAATTAACAGCGTGTATTTTCAATTACCCAATCACACTTTAGAAATCGTCACTAATCATTGAGGCCCCTTTCCTCTTCTGTTCTCATGTTTCAATGAGGTGAACATGAAATTCCCTGAATATAGTGCTTCTTTATCTGCCAATTCAATAAAACTCAAAATTAAAAGAAAAAACAGAAAACAATATTTCCATAAGATCTGCTAGAATTCTTTCATTGACATATCTTTCAAAATTTCCTGCATTGCACTAGTGAAACAACTAATGTGCATGGAGTATCTGACTTCAAAATAACTTTTAATGTTTCTTTGGGAGGTCAGAAGTAAAATGCAGAGAGCATTATATAAATATATAATGACTTGGTGGAAACTATGTATTTTTCAAACTAGACGACACCAGTGAAATAACAAATAATGTTAACGATTATTTAGTTAAAAGAGGGATTGCAGTCCGTACGATAGAAGTGTAGCAGGAAGTCCACAAATATAAAGATGCAAATCTCTATCATTTGCAGAAAAAAACTCATGATGTAAAAACTAGCCATATTGATCAGAATATTCCACAAAATTAAGGCTGGGTTCCTTGCAGATAATACTTCCTTGCTTTCCTATGGCCTCGAAACCCTTTTTAGCAGGTTTCAAATGAGACCCTCGTGGTGTGATGGGGAGCTCTTCAGCTCACTTTACCACCAATTATAAAGCAGCAGGCATTCGCTCATCATTTTCCATCCACTTCATGGTCAATAATAATATAACACATAATTACATCTACAAACAATTTTTACAGACAAGGACAAACAGACGGTGTTTACCTGTTTAAGTCGTCCACTTCATGATCAATAATAATTACATTATAAACATAACAGACATTTCTTACAGACAAAGAGAAAACGGACAGTGTTTTACCTGTTAAAGTCATGCAACTTTCTTCCCGGCGAGCATACCTGGCGAGCGCCTAAAAAAATAGTTCAGTATAAATGTGTGTATAGTTAATATAAACAAGGAAAATAAGATAGCACTCAGGATACAACTTAAAGCATCTGGCATTTAGTTAAAATATGAAGGGCAAGGGAAAGAATGAAAAATTCATGATAACTAGAATGAAGAATTTGCTTTGGAAACATTTCTAGGTAGTAAAGTGGCAGTTAATACGAATTCAGGAAAGAAAGCCACTCATCCAGTAGTCTCTACTTCATTAAAAGTGATCACTATGCTCGCCAAGTTTGAAAAAGAAACTCCATCATAACGGCAATGTGTCAAAAAAATTGGTCAACAATAAAAGTATGAATTCTTGAAAAGTCAAGCCATGCCAAAATATTAACCCAGAGTGGAGGCAAGTGGTGAATGACAGCAGGTTAAGAAGTAACTTCATTGGTGAATGGTTAACATTAACAAGTTGTATGGCTTGATTAACCAGTTGCCCATGGGTTCAACATCTTGGCTTAAATTGAAATACCAAGGAATAGTCCCAATCCCAAAAGCCTATGTTAGAAAATTCACACAATATTTTTCTGCAAATATAATGAAAAATGCTACGTATATAGGCATACCTGCACTGATTGAGATGCAGCATCGTCTTCTGTTGAAGACCCATCTTCAGAGAATATATTCCTGAAACCCCAAAAGATAGCACAGATGAGGATAAACTATGAATATAAAGGAAGTAATAGGTGTTAGCACTGAGTCTTCACTGATTCAATATCCAAAACTGAGAGAAGCGAAGCATTGGTCTAAAGTTTCCTACTTTCAACAGGAAGAGGATTACATTCAGATTAGTACCGACCTCCATATAGCATTTGAGAAATCACCCGGTTTAGCTTCTGGAAGAAGTGCGGTATCATAGGCAACAATGTTTCCATAAAATATCTTCTCAAGCTCTTTCATCCACTTAGTCAGTAGTAGGTTAACCTTCCATTTCAAATTTGAACGATCATAAATCACCAATACAGAGGCAAGTCCCCATACTACTTTGGATAAATTGCAAAAAGGGAATTTCAGGCAAACTATCGAGGAATAATGATGTCAAACAAGAGCTACTAAATATTCTAAAAGGAAATATTAAGGAAAATTTTCAGTGTACATTGTTCCTGAAAATATATCTACTCATAAATAAATGACTACTTACTCCAGCTTTGGACACTCTTAGCTCCACGTCATGATTGTAAATCTCATAAAGGTATTGCCCAAATTCAACACCCTCATTTCCCTCTTGCTTCAACCGACGCAAACATAACCACATATGAAGTACAAGTAAAGAGAATGTTGTTTTGAATGTTTTCTCCAAGTTAAAAACTGCAAGCGAATAGAAGAAGTTTAGAATGCCAGAAGAGCTTACATTAGTTTTAAAAAAACTTTAAACTGATACAAATCAAACTCCTTCCACGCCATGATTACTCGATTATGATTGCAAGCAACTAATTTGTCGAAGCACATATATATCAAATCACCGGAGACACACTAGCACCAAAAAGGATAAACTTTCCCAAACAAGCATGACACAGTTGCCTTTCCTTAAATGGTGGGAACTTCAAAAGCATAAACAAATGTCAACAGGAGGAAATGATATTTTTATCCGTCATAAAATGGCCAAAATGTCGTCTTTAGTTTGTTAAGATTTCTATCATCAGAAAATAAATTCTCTAAAACCCCACACGAAAATATAGAACAATAAGAAAAAGAAACATTATAAAACAAAGTGCTACAAAACACAACACTCAAACAACATGGTTTTTAAGTCGGTGTATATTCATCACCAGAGAACCTAATACAATAATGAATCAAGAAAAGAATAGAGTGAAGTGATATGAACAGTTTTGTCATATTACCCATGCGGAGGATGAATCTATCATTAAAATTCCATGCACAAATCCATTAAACCTTGTATTCTTATTCTACCAAGTACAAGTCACCAGGTATTTAAAAATATAGGAGGGGAAAGCAAGAGCTTCCACTGATAGCAAACAAGCAGAATATCGTAGAAAAGGGCTTCAATAAAAATACCCAAACTACTAGAGATGCATAACTCCTATATATATGAAGCTTTGTATTGTGAGAAAATCATTGGCTGTCAATTTATTCAACCCCAAAGCCGCCCAGAAGACTAAATTAGTGAGATTAAAGTTTCAAAAAAGGGTCTGCAACTGTGATTTTGGCCCCAACATCAAGCTTTTTGGGGGTGTCCTCAACCACTACCGCAGTTTAAAACCTAGGATGGGGTATAAGAGCATAATCGTGTGAGTGAATAATCATAAAAGCATAAGTGCATCTGAGCTACAGCTACGGTTGATTATATTGCTACGAGGAGAACGGACCTTCATAAATGGGAGGTTTATCAACTTGTGAAATGATTCTATGGTACACAACATTAGCCCCTCGAATTGACCTGCTCTGCTTACTATAAAACAGCATGAGTTTGAGCATGAAACGCTTGATTCCCTGATAATTAGGTTCTTCAACTCTGAGGGGTGAGTCAGGGGGCAGGGCCAGCGAACAGGGTTTAGACCAAAACATTTTGTGTGGGTTAACCTGCTAAGTACAAATTTTGGGTTAGCAGCATCAAATCAATAGTAGTTCCTTTCCATTTTAGTTCTGCGAAGTTGAGTTATGGTTGAAGAGCGAAAGAGAGTGAAGTTTGCATACCGCGGGGGGTTGAGGTTTGTCCTCTATCGTGGGCGCGGGTGCAACCCCAGCGTAGCTTTGGCGCGTGACATTCTTGAGGAAATTAAGATGGCTCTGCGATCCAAATTTGGAGATTGGAGAAACTACTTTGCTCCACCTTCGTAACATTCTGGTTATGAATCGAAATCAAAGCTTAATAGATTGCGTTATGCACCACAACCCAGAGAACAACACAGTGACACGCAACGCAAGAGAAAGAAGAACGATTGAAAAAAATATATCAATAGAAAAGGATTCAATTTGAAACCTCTGAACACAGACCAAACTCAGCGGCTATGAGAAATGAAACTTAAAGAAGTTGGTTTAAACCGGACTATGATGGACCGGGTCCTCTCACTCCCCTGTGATCACTTATAACTGTTAATTAAGTAATTGAGTTTTGACTACATATAAATTTTTTTAATTTTTAGTTTAATTTTTATCAATTTTCTATTAAATATTTAAAATATATTTTTTTAGTTAATTTGGTGAGGCGATATTATACTATCCTACAATGTCCACCTTACTTCCTCCTTGTTAAAAATAAAAGTGAAAATTTTTATAATTAATATATATTTTATATAAAATAACATGATTTTTATTGTTTTTATATTACTTTATATTAATAAAAAATTAATATGTGAAGACAAAGAATCAAAAGGATTAAAACAAAACATACAAATTTTAAATGCTTATTAGACAGAAAAAATTAACAAAAACACACAACAAATTTATAATAGATTTGATACTTAATTAAACCTACTTATAATTACAATAATAGTAGATAAGGTTACTCTTAATAATTAATAAATAAGATAAAAATAAGATTGGGCTTGATGGAGGATTCTGCAAGCCATTACTTTCTGCACCTCCATGTTTTCTTTCTGCATTTCATAGTGCTGGAATACCTTCATGTCTTTGTGATTAAGTTTGTGGATAGATATGAAAGTGAAAAAATGAGTGGAGTTCTGGACAAATAAAATTGAGCGTGGGATCGTTTTGATCAAGGAAAAGATGGTGAAAATTAATGCTAGATGAGAAAAAAAGTTTATAAGTGATGTAATTAGTTTAACAGATTAAAAATATTTTCAGTGATAAAATCGTAAGATTTTAATTTTACTTTTGTGTAATTAAATTAAAATATTGTTAATGTAAATGTAAAATATATTAAAATAAAATGTTAGCTATTATTTAAAATAATAGTTTTAGTCGATGAAGTTATATTAAAATAAAATTGAAATATTATTATTTATTGATATTATAACTATTATTATTATTATTTTATCTTCTTCCTTTTATAACTAATTGTGTATACAGTGACAGTTTTTATACGATGTTTGTTTAAAATCGTTATTTTTTACAGTATAATATGACAGTGTCATATTTCTCATTATTGCATATGAAGTAATTTTCTAAGATCTAAGGCATTTTCAAATCCAACACGCAAAAATAATGACAGTTAAAAACGTAGTAATATACAAAAATAATTATTGTCACCAATTACATGTGTTATATGTATATATTGGACGAATTTATTAATACACTTCACGTGTATTTATTGGACAAGTTTGAGAATGCACATTAGATGAATTTATCCATACATTATTGAAACAAATTAAACGAATTTTCTGTAATTAATTAAACGAATTTAACAATATACATTATATGAGTTTGTTCATACAGGTATTAGACGAGCTTATCAATATACATTAGATGACTATATTCATTTTCTAATTAAATAAGTCTTGTCATACACATTAGACAAATACGTTTATACATTTATCAGACGAGTCTACTAATACATGTTAGACGAGTGTATCCATATATTGATCAGACAAATCTAACAATACATATTAGACGAGTCAATCAATGCACTAATTAGACGAGCATAATAATACACATTAAACTAATTTGTCAATACGTTGGTCTGTATTTTTAACGAGTTTAATCTACATATTTCTTCATAGTTTATCCTTTTTTATTTTTTAAAAATATATTTTATATATTTGCGCACACTTTATCCTTTGTATTTTTACGAAGTCTACTCTTTACATTTTTATAAATATAATGACTTTCTAAAACTATAAATCATTTTTTACTTGATTATGAGCTAACCAATATTTCTTATTTATTTCTTCAACATCTAAACCTTTTCAACACAATATATACTTACTAACATAAAAAAAATACATACTAGTACCTTGTAATATCTTATATCTTATTGTTCTAGTAAACCCAATAAGTCTCACACCCACATCGCTTAGGAGTTGAGATCAAGCGAAGTTTAAATACTCCTACCTCCCAATAAGTTATAGAACACTTATTTATTTCAAATTTATTTTACATTAATCATGATCATAAAGACAAACTTGCAGTATGTTATAATTTTATTTATTTATTTTTATCAATGATATCCATCAACTCATTCATAAATTGTATTTTCAAATCTCTTCATTTTCACGTCTCTACCTTTTGAAACAAAACTTTCCTTCAAAATCATCATTTAAAATAAACAAAAGGCAAGTACTACTTAACTTCTCTTGATCCCTCTCCTTGCATATTACCATTTATAGAAATTTGAATGATTTTTTTAAAATATATTCAAGATTATATAATTTGAAATATAATTCTCCCTTTGAAAATGTATTTTATTTACAAAACATATATTTTATACTGTAAAACTTAACTTTAGGTTTATATATAATTCAAAATATATATTTTATATCCCGCAATTCATAATATTGAAGAACAAATTAGGGCATAAAGTATATTTTAGGTTTTTATTAATTTTCTATCAAGGGTAAAATGGTATTATCAACATATGTACAAGGTGTCAAAAAAAAAGATGGGGTGCAGGAAGCAATGCCCGTTTGATTGGTGTGTGGAGTGGCCCGGCCCAGCGGAGCAGAGATGGTGAGTCCTTTTAATTAAAACCCTGGTTGAGTTTGATGGCCTCCATTGGCCTCAGTCCTAAAACCCTACCGTCACCATGTCTCAGTCAGACAGCAAGAAGAAGAAGGAGCGCAGCAGCAGCAAGAAGGAAGAGGAGCAAGCAGGTAAAGATGAGGGGTTGATGATAAAGCCTCAGAGCTTCACTCCCCCCATCGACACCTCTCAATGGCCCATCCTCCTCAAAAACTACGATCGCCTCAACGTCCGCACCGGCCACTACACCCCCATCCCCTCCGGTTACTCCCCCCTCAAACGCCCCCTCCCCGAATACCTCAAATACGGCGTCATCAACCTCGACAAGCCCGCCAACCCTTCCTCCCATGAGGTCGTCGCCTGGATCAAGCGCCTCCTCCGCGTCGAGAAGACCGGCCACTCCGGTACCCTCGACCCCAAGGTCACCGGCAACCTCATCGTCTGTATCGACCGCGCCACTCGCCTCGTCAAGTCCCAGCAGGGTGCCGGCAAGGAATACGTCTGTATCGCCCGCCTCCACTCCGCCGTCCCTGACGTCGCCAAGGTTGGACGCGCCCTCGAGACCCTCACCGGCGCCGTCTTCCAGCGTCCCCCCTTGATCTCCGCCGTCAAACGCCAGCTCCGCATCCGGACCATCTACGAAAGTAAGCTCCTTGAGTATGACCCTGATAGGCACTTAGTTGTTTTCTGGATTTCCTGTGAGGCTGGGACGTATGTTAGGACTATGTGTGTTCATTTGGGGTTGCTTCTTGGCGTGGGTGGCCATATGCAAGAGCTTAGGAGGGTTCGCTCTGGGATCATGGGGGAGAAGGATAACATGGTGAGCATGCATGATGTCATGGATGCTCAGTGGGTTTATGATAATTTTAGGGATGAGAGTTATTTGAGGAGGGCTGTTATGCCCTTGGAGATTCTTTTGACTAGCTATAAGAGGCTGGTTGTTAAGGACTCTGCTGTGAATGCCATTTGCTATGGTGCTAAGTTGATGATTCCTGGGTTGCTTAGGTTTGAGAATGATATTGATGTTGGGGAGGAGGTTGTGCTTATGACCACCAAGGGTGAGGCTATTGCTCTTGGGATTGCTGAGATGACTACTGCTGTTATGGCCACTTGTGATCATGGGGTTGTGGCCAAGATCAAGAGGGTTGTCATGGATAGGGATACTTATCCAAGGAAATGGGGTTTGGGACCTAGAGCTTCCATGAAGAAGAAGCTTATTTCTGAAGGGAAGTTGGATAAGCATGGGAAGCCCAATGAGAAGACTCCCCAGGAGTGGCTTAGGAATCTTGTTTTGCCCACCGGTGGGGATAGTATGATTGCTGGTATGGCTGCTGCGCCTGAACCTGAGGATGAGAAGGTCAAGAAGGATGCAGATGGTGAAGGACGGAAGAGGAAGAAACATGAAAGCACTGATAGCCCAGTTTCGGTCCCTGCCAAGAAGGCGAAAGTGGATGTAGAAGAGGTGAAGAAGGTAGCTGATGAGGCTGTGGAGGTTGAAGTTGACAAGAAAGAGAAGAAGAAGAAAAAGAAGGATAAGGATAGCAGTGAAGTAGCCTCTGCGGATGAGGAGAAAACGGAGAAGAAGAAGAAGCACAAGGATAAGGCTGAAGACGCTTCGCCGGAGTTAGACAAGTCTGAGAAGAAAAAGAAGAAAAAGAAAGACAAAGAAGCTGCTGCTGCTGCTGCAGAAATTAGCAATGGAAAGGAGGATGACGGTAATGCTGATAAGAGTGAAAAGAAGAAGCATAAGAAAAAGAAAAACAAAGATGCCGAGGAAGAATAGAGGAAACCATATTTTTGTGTTTGTTTACTATGTAATGCCTATTTTTGTTGATCTTTTAAAATTTCGCATTGAATTAGTGTACTGTTGGTTAACATTTTGGTAGTTTTTCTTATGCTTTTTCTCTTAACTTTTCCATCAACCGTGTTTATGGCAACATGTAGTATGCATGATCTTCGTTTAATAGATCACCTACAATTTATCCGTAATCCGTTAGCAATGTCTCCGGCTCATGTTTGTCTGCTCATATGCGTAGCTTTTCTATATACATAATCTCAGACAAATGTTTATGGAGAATTCTGCAGCGAATTTGCCCTGTTTCCAGCTGAAACATGGTGACAGTATACATTAGCATTTTAGGTTCTTTAGCAATGCAGATTAAAACGGTTCTTCGGTTACTTCATAAATAATTTTGATTTTAAAAGTCAATTAATATAATAATTCCAGTTTAATATTTTTCAAAAATGGTGTTGTTTTTTCTTCTGCAATTTAGTTTCATTATTAGTTGAAGGGCAAAGGGAAAGAAGAGAGAGATTTTAATGGAGATAGGGAGTATCCTTCTTTGTTCTCACAGGAGTGGAAAAAGATTGAAAGTTATATCTTTCATATTTTCTAATTTTACATTTTAAAATGTAAAGATTAGTACTTTTGTTAATACATTTGAGATGAGATATCTTGAATCTCTTCTCCCTCCAAGACAACCCGATGGTATTTTGTTTCTATTAGTTTTTTTATTTTCTTCTTTCAAATTAAACCAAACAATATATAAAAAATCTCTACCATTTTTCTTTTTTCTTTTTTCTTCTGCCAAATCCTGTTTCACTCAACAAAACCTAAAATAGTTTTATAGCAAGTCATTACAAATTCATATGGAAAATTTATTTATCTTTAAAATTTTACGCACAAGTCCATGAAACCCTGTATTCATTTTTCATCAATTGCAAGTTAGGAAGATTTTAAAAAGCAGCAGATAAACAATTTATCCTTCTGTAACGATTTGGAGCACAGAATTTCAGTGATTTGTTAGCTCTTTTATTCTATTTCTCTGTATCATTGTATGACACTACCATCAGCACAGTTTCATGTGATGACACTATACGTAGAACTAACTGTCTAAGCAAAATTCAGCAATGTATTTATTTGCAACTTACAGATTTACATACACTTGAGCATCACATAAGTTGCTTGACGCAGTAATTAAAAATTGAAGCTCTCATCTCACCTTGTAGAGAGCTTACATGTACATTTTAGTTGGGAAGTTATCAAAAGCTAGCAGTCCAAATGTTACTAAAAGCTTCTCAGAGGAGCATTTGGCTTCTTCTGATTGCGACCGTACCAAGACAGAAGGTACTTTCCATTGTAGGACTGTGACCTTTTCATTGAAGAACTAGAAGCACCCTGCAGATACCTAGTTAACCTGAAAGAAGAGCTTCCTTTGGAAGTTGTTGCCAAATCGCTTCCAGAACCCACCTTTGAAGAAGAAGAAGAAACAGCATCATCATCCACGCTTCCAAGCACTCTTTTTGAGTTAGCATTAGATCCCACTGTTGCAAGAGCACGATTGATATTTGCAACAGAGAAGGAATCCAGAGAAACAGATCTTCTAGGAAGAATGTCTGGCACCTCTTCAACTGGGGTTTCAGTTTCACAAACCCTAAATCCATCTTCAGCCTCCATTTGGCTCTCTTCCTCTGCCCTATTCCCTAATTCAGAACCAGGAGCACTATTTTCCAAAATTTCCACATGGGTATGTCCAGAGGAATTTGAATCAAGAAAACTAGAGTCCAACCTAGCAGTTGCAAGGTCGGAAACAATGGGAGCCCGGCATATGGGACAATTGGTATGAGACCTAAGCCAGGTATCAATACAAGGTAAATGAAAAGCATGATAGCATTTAGGCAAAAGTCTGAGATTCTCATCCTCTTCAAACTCACTCAAGCAAACCGCACACTCGGTTCCTTCAATCAAGCCCTCTCCTTTCTTATACCTACAAACTGTGATGGCATTGATAATCGATTGCTGAAGGCCAAGGGTGCGGATATACCATATGGGGTGATCCACCACAGCTCCATGCTCTTCATCAACAAAATCATTGCCTCCGGTGTTCTCTGGCTGGTGCCTCGATGATTCCCTCCTCCTCGAGCTGAACCTGGTATAGATGGTGCGACAACAAACGACAAAGAAAGCAACGGTTAGAATAGCAAGAGCAAGGAACAAATAGGTGGCTATTCTGTGGCTGCTTGATTCATCTGCGCCATCGTTATATAGATTGAAAGGGGGAAGTTGTGGCGGTGGCGGTGGCGGCGGCGGCGCAGGAGGAGAATCATAATTAGGGTTTTCGGGATTGGTGAGGCAGATCCTGATGCAAACCTTGCAATCTGATGAACAAGGCTCGGACTTCCTCACATGACATAGTGAGGCACAGAGTTCTGGCAATGGCGTCATCAAGTTTGTGAGATGACGCAGACCCATTTCATAGAAGGGGCTGGATCGGGAAGAAAGAAGGCCTCAAATCAGCATCACAATTTGGACTGATGATGAAGAAGAAGAAGATGATGATGATCACGACATCAAGTCTCAAACTTTGACTTCCAAACCATACCACAGAATTTTGTCTTTAAAGGTGTTCACATCCCACTGGTAGCAGTTGCATTGAATAATAAAATTACACTATGACAGTTTTTTTCTTAATTTTTTTTATAAATCCAGTCTTTCATTTTTAGCGATATATAGATTTAATTGTTTATCCACATCTTATTTATCTAACAATTCAAACACATTTCACGATAATATTTAAATTATTTATATAATTTGATCTATTTTAGTTTAAATACTAATTTAAATATTATTATAAAACACAATTGAAATTTCAAATAAATTTAACAAAAACAAAATTTGATTAAAATAACTAAATCCACGTATTTATAAAAATGAATAACTAAATTGATCAAAAATTTTGATAAATGACTAATTTTAAATCTCACTTAAACTTAAAAAACTAAATGTATAAAAATAAAGACATTTATTAAATGAATCGTAAAATTGACCATTTTTTAATATTTTACATTAAAATACATTCAAAATAGTATACTGAATAGTGTTTTTCTTTTGTATATTAAAAATGGCTAAAATTATTTCTAATATATTTGTTTTTGCCGAAAGTCGTCATCTTGTTTAATCAATATTAAATAATGCACCACCCCTTTTGGGAATCAATAAACATTGAGAAAGTATAACACATCCATTACAAAATTTTTAGAAC
>Ga0099823_1004807_pt1 | contig 13308 bp, 11 predicted proteins | sample CowpearedBW_FD_76831 | JGI IMG/M metagenome (GOLD analysis project Ga0099823, IMG submission 76831) | Root nodule microbial communities of legume samples collected from California, USA - Cow pea red BW | ecosystem: Host-associated > Plants > Roots > Nodule | place: USA: California | collected... | reverse complement strand
TATTATAATTTAAATTATTCATACTTACAAATTAAATTCTAATTATTAATATATTAGAGTAATTTAATATATAAATATAATAATTATTTTAATTTATTTAATTAAAAATATTAATTAATTAATTAAAAATTAAAAAAATATTTATATGATTAAATATGTTTTAAATATTTATTTATAAATTTAAAAAAAGAAATAGAAAAAAAGGTTTTGGAACATCCTGCCAACTAGTTTTTTTATGGGACATATTGCAATTTATGATCCATATCTTTTGATGGACCAACCTGTTTTTTACGAGCCAAAGATAGGAAATGGGTCATACAAGACGAACTAACTCGTTTTACAACCGTAGCGGTGATGTAGTGAGTAGCAAAGAGAATATTTTAGTTTTTTCACATTGAACAAAGGGTATTGGTAGTAATCATTGGTGCGAGAAAAAAAAAAGGACAATTTTTTTTACAATTATTTTCTTTAAAATATGAGAATTACTTATTCATTCTATCATTTTCTTCGTACACTCCATCACTTCTCATATTACTTTCGAAATTTATTTTTTAAACACAATAAGCAATTTTAGATTTTTTTTTTCAGAAATCAATCACCCCTCCTTTTACAGAAAATATTTTTCAAAATATTTTGATGGAGTGGGAGTAAAGATATCAAAATGGATTCCAACTCGTGATCCAACTTCATTTTTTCAAGAGTTGATTAAACTGAACCTGACTCATTTAACTCACGGGTTAAATGGGTTCAAATTGGGTCGGAAGTGGGTTAACCAGCAACCCACCACCACCAACACTATAATTTTTTTTATAATTTTAATTTTTTCATTATAATTATTTATCATAGAGTTGTCAAAATGGGTAATCTGACCCGACCCAGCTCGACCCCACCACGAGTTGATCACTTAGTTAGCCAACCCAACCCGACTCACTTATTAGTGAGTCAACAAAATTTGAACCAGGCCCGACCCATCACGGGTTTGTGGTTAAAACGGGTTGGCTCACGGGTTCACTTAATTAAAAAAATACATTTTTTTATTTTTTCAGTCAAAACTAAATTATAATTCTAATTAAAGTCTAAACAAATTTTAATACAATCCAAATACAAACCAAAATCACAAAAATACAAATTATCTATGTGTTGATTAAAAAAAACAACCTAACATGACCCAAATGCAAAGTCCAACTTAATGAAAAACACTTGTGTGACCCTTTATTTGCACCAACCAGGCTCACCACGGGTTCAACCCGGGTGAGCCAGGTCAAAAATCAACTCGTATTGAAATTTGTAAAGTTTGAGGAGGATCCTTGATTCTCCTTCTTATTGCTCTTGAATTGAATTCATCCTTTGGCCTTCATGGACTTTGTGAACTTCTTTATCATGAGACTAAGGTTCTCATCACCATTAGAATCTTTCTTCTTCTTTTTGCTTCTTGCCTTTGACAACTTCAGTTTTGAATGCAATATTCTTCTTTCTTCCTTGATCTTCTTCATCATTCAATATGCCCAGTTCAAGCTCGTGCTCCCTCAGTTTTACAAAGAGAGCCGCCATGGTCATTATTGCAAAATTTTGTGACTCCGTGATGGTCATCACCTTTGGCTGCCAAGTCCTATTCAAAGATTTAAGAATTTTTATGTTAAGTTCATCAATATCAAAGGTTTTACCTAGCCCACTCAGATGGTTGACGATGTGTGTGAACCGCTTTTGCACATCGTAGATGGTTTTTCCAAGCTTCATGTGAAACATTTCATATTCTTGAATCAAAGAGTTCTTTCTAGCCCGTTTGACATCATCAGTTCCTTCGTGAGTCACTCGAAGGATTTCCCACATCTCGCGTGCACTGGTGCAAACAGAAATTCTATAGAACTCATCAAGAGTTAGAGCAGATGATATGATGTTTCTAGCTTTAACATCATATTGAGCTCGCCTATTTTCATCACCAGTCCATTGTGCAAAAGACTTTAGTTCATGCACTTCATTAATGATGTTAACAGGAACAAATGGTCTCTTCAAAACAGCATCCCAAGTACCCTTATCAACTGATTCCAAAAATATTTGCATTCTAACTTTCCAGAATGGGTAATTTTACTTGTAAAAAGTGGAGGTATATTGATAGACGTTGTAAGACCCGAGGAAATTGAATAACTAGATAAATAATTATTTAATAAATACGGATAGTATGAGCCTTTATGACATTTAATGTAGATTGTTATGATGTGGAAAAATACTAGCTCAAGTGGTTGAGAGTACTTAAATGTGTGAGAGAACTTAGGTTTAAGTCCTATGTGTGTCAAATTGTATGTTATTTTAATAATTGCATCATTTTTAATGTTATGTTGAATGTGAGTAGTGATAATGTAATCCTAAAATTATAGGAATTATCACGAAACATGATTGGTTGAGTTAGTTGTGCACTTGCTTTGTGATTGAATGGTTGTGGGTTCAAACCTTGCTAAGAATGAAACTATACTCTCTTTTTTGCCAAATTTTATTTTAACTTGAATATGAAAGGGTGGAGAAAACTCTAACTGCTAAGGGAGAAAACCTAGTGGGTTGGGGGACAACCAAATAATGGTTCTTGATTAACCACTAACCTAAAACTTAATGGCATTTTCGATTTTGGGGTTAATCATTCTTAATTAGGGTAGTAATTGAGAGAGAAAAGGATTTTGGAGGAAAAAGAATGGTTGCTTATTGTGTGAGTGATTGGGCAGAGATATTTTACAAAAGAGTGCATGTTGGTAGCAAAAAGAGTGAGGGAGGAATCCATTGTTAAGGTGGAAGCAAAGACTAAGAGAGTTTTGGCTAAGGACACACACCAAATTTGAATTTGAGCAAGGAATCTGGGTAAGGGGAACTGTTTGTATATGTTTATGGTTCGTGTTTAATGTATTGTGATTTGCAATGATCAAACTACATGAACACCCCTCCTTTTCACACTGCTTTTTGAGGTCTTTGGGTTTCCGCCCAGAAACCGCCTGACGGTGATGATGGTGCCGCCAGGCGACGCATCAGCTCTAACCTAGATTATGGGTTTTGTCACGAATTGCCTAGCGGTGAGATGGAATCCTCCAGGCGATGTATTATATATGTTGTTGTTTCGCTGTGTTTTTGTGATTATCCTTGGATCTTTTAGTTTGACTTTTATGTCTGCTATTGTGTTATACTATGATATTCTTAGTATTGGGTGCTTGTGGTTATCAATGGAGATGTACACTTGGAGAGTTTATGTTAGAATTAATAATTCATTTAAATTGATGGATTAGTGGCTTATCGATACGTGATTGTGCGCATATGATACCAATTGGTGCATAAGTAATAAACATTGGATGGAAAGCGTGTGTATTCCAGTATTGATATAACGAAACTATGAGAAGTAGAACATGATTCTAACGGGTGCAGAAAACCTAGGTTTTTACCTAGGAACTGACATGCCGCTTGGCGATATCTTATTAGCCGCCAGGCGATAATGGAGGACAAGCATTGTTCTGGAAAATTGGCTTTCTGACTGTAAGAGAGGATGCTAGGGAATTGAGTTGAGAGCAAATTCATTGTGATTAGATGAAAAAAATAAAGAAAACATGGGCGGGTTAGTGATGATATAGGCAATGCATAGATTGCGTAGGTGTACTTGGGATGAAGGGATGCCAATAAATAAGTGATGAAGTTCAGGTATGGATCAACAATCCTACGTGAGTGAACAGAGAGGAAGAGACTAACTGAATTGAAATGGTGGAATTCTGTGGTTATGGAGTTGGAATTCAATGAAAAATTAATGGAATGATATATTAAATTTGGTTAAGTCTAATAATTGAAAATGTGTGGAATATAGTGGTGGAAGAGATAAGGATTTAATTTGGTATGAGTCTCATACTACCTAGGATTATGGTTGATTTATAACCCTTAGTTAAAGTATGTTCACTGGATGGATGACGAGGGCGATTTGTGGAAATATTAATTGGCTATTATATGGAAATTCTGGAGTTGTATTAGGCATATGTGGTGGCAAGACGATGTTAACAATTGCTAGAAGAGGGAATAAGGGAGTGCAGGTCATATTCATAAGGTTAACTAAGGCATGATGTAGGTTGGAGTAACTAATGAGTAATTTAGTCAACAAGGAGTTATGTAATCAAGTTAAGGTACGATATTACATGTGAGAAGGCCAAGTACCTGGAATTAGACAAATTATTTGAAGGGAAGGGTGTAGGTTGAAGGTATTGCAGAGTGGAATGGGTCCGATTTGGTGTCAAAACCAACAGGGACGAGTTATTGGTATGGCGTCTGGCGGCAGGGTGTGGTCCGCCAGGCGACAGACTCTAAAACAATGGGTCTATTTAGGGCTTGGCGCCTGGCGACGGGAAGGTCCCGTCAGGTGGTCTGCACAGGTTTCACCTGGCAGCGCTTAGGCTACACCAGGCGATAATGATGCGGTTAGTGGCTTGCATGTGATGCTTTTACGCAGTTATGTGATACTTGGATCAAGGGATGTTGTGCCATGAGCAGGTAGGTTCAAGGATGCTAGTGAACACGTGATGATATGAGCGGGGAGGTTCATATCCTGTTACTCTCGTGTAGGGATACGAGCGAGGTAGGTTCGTATGTTTCGTGCTCACACTTGAGAGATGTTGTGTGCGGGGAGGTACGTAGCTGGTGGATCACGTGTGTTGGACTACGGGCAGGCAGGTCCATAGAGTAGGACTATGAGCGGGAAGGTCCGTAGAGCAGGACTACGAGCGGGGAGGTTCGAAGAGGCAGGACCACGAGCGAGCAGGTTCGTGTGAGCATCATAAATCCTGAATCCAAGACTAACTATTTATGTGTTGTGAAGGTTGAAAAGTCTTGGGGATTAAGGTCTTGGCCAAGAACTAACTAGGATGAATCAAATGGGTGTATTGCTTTTATGTTGTTAAATTACATGTTATTTTTATTTATTAGCTCACCCTTTTTGTTTGTGATTGGCGATGATTGTGTGACTTGTCATACGGGAGCAGATCATATTCCAAGTGACGTTGTGGATGCATAAACGACGGAGAGAGGACTAGCTTTTGACTTGAGCTAGGGATTTTGTTATGTTTTCATTTACTTTATCGGATTTTGAAATTTGTAATAAGATTATTATTTAGTTATGTTTAAATTATGGAGCGTTGAAAAATAATTTGAATTTTCCCGCGTTTTGGGAATTATAAAATTGCGATGTTTGAATTTTAATTTTTTATTTATTTATTTATTTATTTTAATTAAGTAATTTCAAGTAGGGACGTTACAGAAAGACCTTGGGGTTTAAGGTTTTGGCCAAGAAATTAATTAGAATAAAACAATTGGGTGTATTGTTAATTTTATTCAATTAACTGAATGTTTATTTTTGAGCTCACCCTTTTTGTTTGTGTTTGGCGATGATCGTGTGATTTATCATACGAGAGCAGATGATATTACAGGTGATGATGTTGATGCATAGGCGACGGAGAAAGGGCTAGCTTGGGGACTTAAGCCAGGGATTTTATTATGCTTTTCACCATTTTTTCGGATTTTGGAATTTTGTAATACGATTATTACTTTAGTTTTAATTAAATTTTTGGCGCCTGAAAATATTTCAAATTTTCCCGTGTTTGGAAATAATAAAATTATATCGATTAATTTTCTATTATATTTATTTATTTAATTAAGTAATTTCTAGTAGGGACGTTACACTATGCATCAATGCAAATTAATATAGCATTATTACCTCTCCTATGCAATAAGTTAATTTATATTGACACACATGCATTCCCCAATAAACCAATTCTCAACATGTGACTAACCCAAAAGAACATTCAAATTCATAGAGACTTACAACATAACCCAATCATGCTTCATTAGAAGTAACTTGAAATTATGAAGAGCTTATTCATGTATTTTAAAGACTTCAAAACCAGCAATAATGAGTAACATATATCTCTAGTTATTGACCTCCAAATTAAATCTCCACCGTTCAAAGTGAAGAACAACATGTTATGGACCACTTGTCAAAATTTCACCTAAATCAGATTGTTAACGAATTGGGAAACGCAATTTTACGAAAACTGTGCAGATAAAAAAATCTATGGTGCCTAGCGCCTAGAAATCAAGAGTCTGGCGCCTAGCGGTTCTTGTTGCGTGAAAAGTACGAAAAACAGCACTTTTTTCATGAAAAGAACACCAACACACATCGCCTGGCGGCAGCTCTTCACTGCCAGGCGGTTTCTGGAAAATTTCCAGAAACTTATTTGACTCAAGAGGGTTCTCCTCGAGGTCTACGATTTCATCAAAACAACATGCATGGATTCTTCAACATTCAAAGTTCTTCCATGAAAAACTCTATATGCTTTACTAGTAAGAGAATATCCTAGAAATATTTCCTCATCAACTTTAGAATCAAATTTTCCTAAATTTTCTTTTCCATTATTTAAAATAAAACATGTGCATCCAAAAATTTTAAGATGAGCACCATTTGGCTTTCTTCCTTTAAATAATTCATAAGGAGTAATTTTTAAAATAGGCCTAATAAGCATTCTATTTAAAACATAACATGTAGTACTTACAACATCAACCCAAAAATACTTAGGAACATTATATTCATTTAGCATTGTTCTAACTAGTTCCTCCAAGGACCTATTTTTCCTCTCTACAACTCTATTTTGTTGAGGTGTCCTATGTAAGACCCTAAAAAAATTAGACTACGGAAACACATGGAAAAAAATTAATGGCTTGATTAATATTGTTGATTTATTTAATTTAATTAGGTTATTAGATTGTGAAATATGAAATAATTAATATTTGAGTGATTTATAATAAATTTTAATATCATATACATAATGTTGCGAATATGTGTTTATAAAGTTGTAGTGCGCAAGTTATCATTGAGATGCACATAGCGTAATGGTTTGTCTGTGTGGTAGTAGTGTGAAGGTGCTTGAGTTTGAACCCTCTGTAGCCTATTGTACCGTGCAATAATTATTTTATTTTCTCTCTTCTCTTTTGGTGGGGCCCACGAGAAATTTGTTTAGTTTTATCTCACCTCATTCACGTGTAGTATTTTTTCTCTAAAGGGTGCATGCTACAGTTTTTATTTTGTGGGTCTTTACATATCCTTATTGCCATTCATGCACAAAAATCTGATTCTTTTATTTCTCCTAAAAAAAATCGTTGCAGCATTTACATTCTGTTTTTATTTTCAAATTTTTGATGCTATGAGAAAATAATAAAAAGGGGGAGATTTTTAATTTATAGAATCTTAACCAAATATTAAAAACCCAAAACGGGAAGGTATTAGTATTAAGTGAAGGCTAGGGTTTTTGATAAAAAAACCACTCTAGGTTATAAGTTTTAGGAGGTAGAGAGAAAGGGGAGTGAACGATAGAGAAACGTGAAGCATACAAAGAGACGTGAAAGAGTCGTTGGTGCAACGATATTAGAAGAATTAACCAAGTAGGGGAAGCCAACCTTGTTTTCTTCTCTTTTTTTTCCTGTAGTTTGTTTGATGGATGAAGTTGGAAAAGCATACATGTGTAGGGAAAGCCAACCTTTTGTGTCTTTATTTAGACCTTGATCTCCTTTTCTTTATTGTTTGGTTGATTTGATGAATGATGCTTGCATGTGATGAGTGTGGTTGTGTCGTTTGTTGTTGAATCATGTTCTCACCAATGATACTTGTTTGCTATGAGTGTGGGTGTTGTAAAAGTCCATGGTTTCCATAGTTTTTGTGTTTCGAATGTGGTGCAGCGATGATGGTTTCTAATGGTGTTGTTGGGTGTTGTTTTGACGTGAAACTTTGAGAGAAGTGGATGATATATTCGTGGGTGCATGAATAACATGTTGATGTTGTTTCTGAGGGGGTTCGTTTGATGTATGAGGGTTGCTCTCTTTTTGCTCTTTCTCTAGGCTTTGCATAGCTAGTGCAGGGATGTGTTTTGTGGTTGGATTTCTATGACTTGGTTGGTCTTCACCTTTTTTAGACGTGGACAGTGGTCTATCATAATTCTTCCTTGAATTGCCATAGAGCGTGTAAGATAGATTTATTTAATTGCTTGATCGCAACATTGTCGCTATTATTGAACCACTCCTTGCATGGGTTAGTTTGCCGTAAATAGATGTGTGTTAAGACAATTAAGGTTTTGATGGGCAATAGAAAGGGTTACGTAACCTCTGCATTCATTCCATTTACTTCTAAAAGTTTTTATTTAAAATAGAGTATTGCATGATAATAAAAAAAAGGGTGAACCATAGTCTTCCATGGAATCCATAGGATTTTGTTTCCTATTTTATGGTGCAGACCCTTTCTTCATTTGCACACCACATTGCTTTTCTCTTTCTTCCTTAGCTTTTCTCTTTCAAGTAAATGTGGGTGCAGACCACCACACGTAAATGTGGGATTAAGGGGTTATTCTCTTTCCTCCTTTTCTTGTCTCTTGCACGTAAATGTGGGTGGCTTCTAGTGCTATCAAAATTTAGCATGTTGGTTGGGAGTCCAAATTCTCTACTGCTTTTTTTGGCGTTGTCCTCTGTTGAGCATTAAAAATACATTGTGTTGGTATTTTAAATATGTTTTTAATATATTTTAAAACGTCAAAATTAATGGTAATTAGTGTATTATGAAAGCACAGTAGAGGAACAATACAAAAAAATCCAGCAGAAAATCCAAATTCGTTGGTTGGTGCATGGATGGGGTCCACGTGCAAAGTTTTGCTCTCTTTTAAGTTGTTGGTTGCATTGAATTGTCATGGGATTGCTTTTCTCTTTCTTCCTTTTTCTATTCTCTTTCACGTATGCATGATCACATATAAATTACATTCACTTTCTCTTCTTTTCACTTTGCTTGCGTCGTGGCTTTGTGCAACCATGTATCTTTAGTGGTTTGGGTCTTGCTTGCATTAGTTTTGTTTTTTCTCTCTATCTCTCTCAATTATCATGTATGATTGTAAGTTGGATGGGTCCTCATGCAATTTTTTTTCTTTAGGTGGCTTTAGTGCAGAGACTGAAAAAGGGTAGTGTAGGTCACTTTATCATTTTGTCTTTTATTACATGGAAAAATACATAGCATGCAGCCATGGTGCATTCATGTTATTTTCTCTTTCATCTAGTTGCCATATATGTGGGGTTGTTGGTGTTCTTGATTGGAATGATATAAGCTTTCATGGGTTGCATGGTTATGGAGTTTAAGTGGTAGTTTGAGGATAATTATTTGTATGTGATGTTATGGCTGTGTTTGAATGAATGTCATTCGTTGAGTTTGATGCTTAAATATATTGTTTGGTAAGTTGATGGGCTTTGATGGAACTTTATTTTCCATGCATGATGTGGTGGCGTGTATTTTGTTGGCAATATGTATTCTTCATGTGATGCATGTGGGGAGTATTTTGCCTTGTTTGAAGACTCTTGGTGAAATTAAGTGTTGTGTGAGGTTTTCCGTACCTAGGAACCTAGTGGTGACTCTTTCGCCTATGTGAAGCAGTGGAAATGGGTCCTCTTCGCCTGTGTGAAGCAATGGTAGAGGATTGGTTCGAGTGTTGTACTCTCTCGCCTATGTGAAGTAGTGGGGAGGGGGAAGATGTTTTCACCTTATTTTGGCTCGTTGCGAGTATATTGCCTGGTGTGTGATGCATCAACGTTTTTACTCATAATTCCTTGAGGAATAAGGGAGACAGTCTGGCTGCGATAGTGGGACACATTGAACCATCTGTTTCTAGGAAACTAGATGTTGTTGTGGGGTAAGAGGCCGCGAAAAACCAAAGCTTGATTATGATCACTATGTTTAAAAGATTTTATATCATTGTGATACTATGTTTGGTTTGGTATGATTGTTTGGATTTTGGGGTTTGTGTGTTCAAACCAAGGATTGATTGTGATCATAATGCTAAAGGGTTACTTGAATGAGATGTTGAGTATTAATTGCCATGTTTTATTTACCAATTTCTTTTATATATCATTGTTTATGGTTAGCTTACCCCTATTTGTTTGTTTGCGTGTTTGTTGTATGTGCGATGATCGTTATACGGGAGTAGATGATATTGCAGATAATCTTGGCATGGAGTAGATTGACGAGAGGCTGGGGTGGACTTGGGAGTTTTTTATAATTTATTTAGTTGTTTTAAATCAGATACTAAAAATTATGTAATTTTATTTTGTTCGTAATTGTTATTTGAATTTTTTTGACAACTTGATCTTTTGAATTATGTAATTTAAATCAAATTAAAAGATTTTTTATTAGTACATTTTCAATGATAATTCTTTTTCCGCTAAACGCGAAAATTTTCTAACTTTTCGTGACATCCCAAAATTTGGGTGTTACATCCTAGGTGCAGAGAAATTATGCAAAATTCCATTTTCATCACAAAAATTTTCAAATGACTCATTTTGAAATTCCTCACCATGATCACTTCTTAAAATCTTGTTTTTCAAATCTTTTTCATTTTGAACCAATTTTGCAAATTTTTTAAATGCTTTAAAGGCTTCACTTTTTAAAGTAAGAAAGAATGTCCAAGTAAACCTAAAGTAATCATCAACAGTAACAAGAGCATAATAATTTCCTCCATAACTTTTAATCCTAGAAAAACAAAATAAATCTGTATGCAAAAGTTCTTATGTCTTTGAAATAGATATAATATTTTTTGAATGAAAAGATTATTTTACTTGTTTTCCTTTTTGACAGGTAGCACATAATTCATCTTTTTCAAACTTTATTTTTGGTAAACCAATTACTAAATCCTTAGAAATCAATTTATTCAAGTGTTCCATGTGAATATGAACAACTCATTTATGCCATAACCAAGGATTTTCTTCTTTAGCAACTAGATATGTTATATTACTAGATGATGCATTATCAAGATCAATTAAATAGATATTGTTATGTCCCATACCTTTTAGAGCAATTTCCTTAGAATTCTTTTGGTGGTTAGTGCAATAATCACTTTCAAAGATGACTTTGAGACCTTTATCACATAGTTGACTAATACTAAGGAGATTGTGCTTCAGTCATTCTACAAGTAGCATATCCTTGATCTCCAAGGTATCCCCTCCACCAACTTCTCTAGTTCCAAGCATTTTCCCTTTGTTGTTATCTCCATATGTAACAAATCATTGATCTTTTGAGATTCTTGATCTTCCTCTTATCACTAGTCATGTGTCTTGAACATCCATTGTCAAGATACCACATTGATTTTTTGGATTTGGAAGTTAACTACAAAATAAGTAAAATAATTTCTTTAAGTCCTCATTAACTTTATTGGGTCCATGGGGTTAGAGAGACATACTAACTATCTAAACAATAGGCATCTAAGTATACTTCCCATTTGGAACATCATAATGTTTAACATTGCATTTATTTGATGTATGCCTCTTTTTCATGCAATAAAAACAAGTAGCTATACAAGTATTTATAGAGTAAGCAGTTCCTTTTCCTACCCACACTCTACGAGTTCTTTTAATTTTATTTTTAGGAACATACTTGTTTCTACTTAGATTCTTTTTCTTAAAAATTTGTTTTTCAAAAGATTTATTTTCTAAAGCATCTTCAAGTTGTTTTTCTAAAATCATTAAATCAAGCATATAGCTTTTGCAAGATGCACATTCAATTGTCTTAATTTCTCTATTTTCCAAAATTAAAATTTTATCTTTCAAGACCTTTTCTTCTTTATGAGATTTTTCAAGATTTCTCTGTAATTCTTTAAAATCACCTTTTAATTTTTTGTGAGAAATATCTAGTTTACTAGATTTAGCAAGCAATTCTTGAGAGGCATCATAGAGAGAATTATAATCATTTTCATTATCAAAGGAGCTTACCTCACTGTTAGAGAGATCATTATTGGCCATTAAGCAAAACTCTGCTTCTTCCTCATCATATTCACTGGACCTAGATGAACTTGAGGCATTATCTTCCCATGTTATGTATGTCTTTTTCTTAAAATATTTTTTGCCCTTTTTTTCATCACTCCTTTTTGAATTTGGGCAGTTTGCTTTTACATGACCAGTTTCTTCACATCCATAGCATTTAAAGTTTGAGGAGAACCCTTAACTCTCCTTCTTATTGCTCTTGAATTGATTTCTGCCTTTGACCTTCATGAACTTTGTGAACTTCTTTATCATGAGACTAAGGTTCTCATCATCATCAGAATCTTCTTATTCTTTTTGCTTATTGCCTTTGACAACTTCAATTTTGAATGCAATATTCTTCTTCCTTCCTTGATCTTCTTCATCATTCAATCTACCTAGTTCATGCTTGTGCTCCCTCAATTTTCCAAAGAGAGCCGCCATGGTCATTGTTGAAAGATTTTGTGACTCTGTGATGGTCGTTACCTTTGGCTACCAAGTCCTATTCAAAGATTTAATAATTTTTATGTTAAGTTCATCAGTATCAAAGGTTTTACCTAGCCCACTCAGATGGTTGACGATGTGTGTGAACCGCTTCTGCACATCGTAGATGGTTTCTCCTTGCTGCATGCGAAACATTTGATATTCTTGAATCAAAGAGTTCTTTCTAGCCTGTTTGACATCATCAGTTCCTTCGTGAGTCACTCGAAGGATTTCCACATCTCGCATGCACTGGTGCAAACAAATATTCTGTAGAACTCATCAAGAGTTAGAGCAGATAATATGATGTTTCTGGCTTTAACATCATATTGAGCTCGCCTATTTTCATCAACAGTCCATTGTGCAAAAGACTTTGGTTCCTGCACTTCATTAATAATGTTAACAGGAACAAATGGTCCATTCAAAATAGTATTCCAAATACTCCTATCAATTGATTCCAAAAATATTTGCATTCTAACTTTCTAAAATGGGTAATTTTCACCAGTAAAAAGTGGAGGTCTATTGATAGACACACTTGCACCTTTAGCAAAAGTTTGGTTTAACCCTACCATTTTCAAAAAATTTGAATAACTATCAAAGCAAACTCTGGTACCAATTGTTGGTATCACGCAACGAAATGACTAGATAGTGGTCAAAAGCCAAGAGGAGGGTGAATTGGATTTTTATAAAACTTAACAGATTTAAAAATTTTCTCAAAATTTTAATGATTAACTTAAAGTCACAGTTACTTTAAATGCAAATGCAGATAAATAAAGAGTTTAGGGAAGAAGATAAACACTGATATTTATACTGGTTCAAATCAAAAGACCTTACGTCCAAATAAGCCTATTACAATAAGAATTTTAAATATACAATGTATTGTCTTCAATATCTTCAAGTATTTTCTTCAATCTTTATCATCATTAAAATTTTTTTAATCAATCTTTTTTTTTTGTCAACAATGTTAATACTTTAATCTTTAACTACTATTTTTATAATAATAAT
>Ga0099823_1004805_pt1 | contig 13309 bp, 4 predicted proteins | sample CowpearedBW_FD_76831 | JGI IMG/M metagenome (GOLD analysis project Ga0099823, IMG submission 76831) | Root nodule microbial communities of legume samples collected from California, USA - Cow pea red BW | ecosystem: Host-associated > Plants > Roots > Nodule | place: USA: California | collected... | reverse complement strand
TATATATTTTTCCTCTTCTTCTACTTTGTCATCATCGAGTGGATTTTTCGATTGCTCAAAAATTAATTTATTACTTTTAAGGACACTTTTTCCATTGGTCAATTTTATTGTTTTTAAACTAGACTTGGCGTCTGTCTAGAATAATTCATTTTCAAATACTTTATGATTATTAAATTATCATGTGAGAGAGGAAATGTGTATGATGTGTATGAAGGTGGTTTTGTTTTATCCATGTAGATTTAAATAATAATGGAATGGAACTGTTCCACTATTATTTGTTTTTCTTTTGCCTGCTCGGAACACAACCAACTTTGCTTTTCTAAATTTTCTAAATCATGAACCCTTTATATAAAAAAGTAAAATAAAATTATGATGTCGTATTTTGTCTGTAGCCAGATTTATTTTAAAAATACATGTTTGGATAAGTTTGATGACTGGTATATGTGAATAGGCTTCTTTTATTTGTTTTGTTTAGTGTAGAAAAAAGAGGTTCAGAAAAAGACTCATTTCACTATTATAAAAACGCCGTCCTTTTTAGCTTTAGGCTGTGCTGTGCTATTGAGTTATTGCAATTCAATCATGTGTTAGAATGATATGGAATTAAACTTTTGCATGTTTCGGTAAGATTTAATATAATTTGGGTATTATATTTGTAGAATGATTTACTATTTTATTTATATTAATTTATCATTTAATGTGATATTTGTAGAATAATAAATTAATACCTGCCTTGTTTAAATAATGAAAAGAAAAAAATATAAAAATTACATTAAATAAAAGATAAACGAGATAAAAATTGAATCAATATTACAAATATAAGATTAACGATAATAATTAAACCTTCGAATAAATAAAGAAAAATTTATTTATAATCCAATCACGTCTTAGTGTTGTCTTTGTCTTTGGTATACATCCTTGGAATCAAGAAATGTCTAGAGGAGTTTATAATCGACGAAAATAACAAAAAGGCAAATTCCGCTTATGAGATATGGATAAAAGATGTTCATTTTTATCATCTACTCCCTTTACTAATTGACTAATTGGCTTGCGCATGATTATTTTTTGCATAGTTCATATAATTTTGATTTTGTAAAATTTATTAAAATTACGTAGAAAATTATTTTTGACTATTTCTTTGTTTTAATTTTTATTAGATATCGAATTCAAATGTAGAACGTTAACATCTAGCATATTAGTTATAGATTTAGAATTGTCAATATTTAATAGTTAAATATCTATGATGGATACGCTCGCATAATGAAAGTTGTTAGAAATGAGATAAAAAATGCAGCGATCACACAATTATGGGATTGAAGGTCTGAAATTTTAAAAATTTCATCATTTACTGTATGTTTTTTATTTTCTTACATTTTTTGACCAAATCTTTTGTACTTTACAGATTTATTTGAGGTACTCGTAATTCTTAAAAAATTATAAGAATTTTTGTGGTGTTTTTTATATTATATAGAGATTTTTTATAGAAGTTAAATTTTGGCTTAAAAAAACAAAGCAAAAAAATACATTTGTTGTCTCTGAAAAAATATAAATTTATATATATTATTTATGCATTTATGTCTAATATTTTACCAGACATCAGACTTTTACATCTCTCACAATTACGTCTAACTTAAATTGAATATAAACAGTGTAAAATATCGTACATAAAAAAATCTTTTTCTGTGATAATGACGAAATAAAAATATGAAAGTTGAAAGTAACATTAGTGAAAATGAGAAAATTTGAGTTACATACCAAAAAAAAAAAACTACAATAATTATAATTTAAAATTGTATGTTAAAAGTAATATCTTACTTAAAAAGCGATAAGTGTCTTTATATATCCTACTTTTGCTTCCTCTTTCATTCCAGTTGTTTATACATATATGCGAAAGAAAGCATAAACCTGATTCAATCCAATGCATTGCATAGTGATGATTGAAGGAAAGGAAACACTTTTTCCCTGAATGTTTCGAAGCAGAGAAAGAGAAAATCTTTGATGGTCAGAGCAATAAGCGCAAAAACAAAAGTGAGCGTGAATTCACTGTCCCTCATTTTTGTGCCACTATTATCACCATTTACAATCATTAATATCCCTTCATAATATTCCACTCTCTACACACTATACACAAAACAAAACATCAACAACCTTGGATTCAGTTTTCTCGAGTGTGTTAAACAAAGGTTTCCGAATTTATGGTAATGCTCCTAGTTTTTTTTCTGTACCTTATTTTACTTATGTTGTTCATCTCAGATAAGGTTTGAATTGAATGTTACTATAACAACCTTTAGAATGAAAAAAGTGTTGGACCTTTTTACTTATTCAAGTCCGTTATTGGACCCAGACTCTTCCCTTTTACATCATTACAAAATCTTCGTGAAGTCAAGATTCTAATCCTATCACCTTTACCTTTTATTCTTTGAAACTTTTGAATAGAATAACATCTTTATCCTCTGCTCTTTGTCCCCCTCAATTCTCTATTCAAGGACAAAATTTGTTTCTACCACCATTTCTTACCACAAAATTCATCTTCTTTAATTAAGTTAAGGTCAAAAAATATTTCATGGATCATTCATTAATCTCTTGTCGTCACATTGAAAACAATGTCCTAATTTTTTGTTAAAATTCCTTCTTCGGATTTTCCAAAACAAGACATTTTGTACCATGCCGTGATTGTAATGAGATTGGTCTTTTCTCCACAAAATTAATTTTTTAAATTTACTTTATTGATCCATAAAAATCGTTTTGTTTAGTTTCTCTAATGTAACAAAAACACATATAGAACTTATTGTTTTCGCTATTTTTCTAACTGAACTGTAGACACATTGTTATTTTCTTTTTTTTTTGTTTCACATGTTATATATCGTGGTCTTTTTTTTTAGTGATGATCACAACAATGGAGATTAATTCAAATAGAACTTTGGACACTTTAGTACATAAATTGTTATTAAAAAAAAGTAAATTCCACATGCTGATAAGAGAGAAGAAAACAAAATGAGTAAAATTGTCATTGAATTTAAAAAAATAAAAAAATTCCAATGGTGTAAAATAACTTTTCCAAAGTGAGATACTTGTTTCAATGTTCCATGCTCACCTTTGTCCCGATGTATTGGCCAAATTGGATGAATCTAATAACAGGACCTCATACGCATACAATCTCGAATCTTCTTCTTCAACATTATCATAATTCAATTTTTTATTGTTATATATCAATTCTTTTTTTATTCGTTTGTCGAGACAAATCTTGGGCCACTTTATAGTACAATACAAGGATACAATAATTTTATAAGTAATAATATTAAGTATAGTTGAATTAATTAATTTTATATATTTAAGTTAAACATTGATCTTTATTTTAATTAAATGAAATTCACTCGACAAGAAAATTTGATATTTTTGACACTTAAAATTTGTCTGTAGTGCTTAAAATTTATCAATAAATCAAAATTAATGACGATCTGGTGACAATCAAAAATTCGTTGATAAAAATTTTGTTCAAAATCTTTATCAAAAGATAAGAAAATTTGTTGTTAATAACCGATGAACAAAATTATGTGGATAATTTTTCATTGGTACATACAGATGAATATAATATGTTGATAAATATTTGTCGGTAATTATTGACGAATTTTTTTCATCAATAAAATTTGTCGGTTAATATTGCAATTTGATTCTTCTTTTCCTTCTTCTTCCTTTTATTTTTCCTCTTCTTTGTCCTCCTCCTATCTTACTCCTCTTCCTCCAACAAAGCTACCACCATCGTCGTTTTCTCCTTCGCCAACTCCTTTCCCTTCTCTTCTCATTCTCTTCTCTCACTTTTCCTTTTTCTCCTTCGTTGTGACCACCAACTTCACCATTGTCATCCTTATGATGCAATTGTCGCACTGCTATCGTATTGCCTTACCACCACCACAGTTGTTGTCGCTTAACCGCTACACCACCTCTGACACCTCTCATTCTCCTCCTCCATACTCTTATTCCTTCTCTTACTACTACTATTATTTATCTTCTTTTTTCTCACACATCTTAAATTAATTTGTAAATATGTTTCGTGAGATTTGATGAGAAATTTAGCGTCCAATTTATTGACAAGATTTATCGCAAAATAGTCAAAACCTAAAGAAAAATATAACGTCATTTTACCAATTGAATTTTGAAAAAATTCGCCAACAATAATAATTCTACATTTGCTACAAATTTGATTGACAAATATTTCCATAAGTAATTCACCAATTTACAGACAGATTTCTTTATGTAATAAATTTTTAGTAAATTCTATTTTACCAACAAATATATCATCGTCAATAAATTTTTATCAATAATTAAATAATTTGTTATAATGTAACTCACTTGAACTCCAAATAATATTTTCATCATTTCTTTCATATGCGCATGTCTAATATAGTCTTTTTTATCTTAATTCTTTGTTTTAAGAAACTTATAGTTTAAGAAGAACATCAACACCTATTAACTTTGAGGCAATCCATTTAATTGACATTATTCCTGAGTTCTCCGTTATTTCAGAGTATAATCAAATTTTTTAATAAAGAAAGAAGGCATGCATGCAGGTTGTGAATGAGAGGATGAAAATGAAGTCATTCTATAATATTTCAATAGATTTGCTTTGTGAGTTGTACAATTTTACCTCAATATTAAGACTTCTTTAAAATTTTAACATCAATTCAAGGTTCTTATCTAATCCACTTGTTTATATTTCATTCATGTTGACAAGAATATATATTTTCTAAATAAAACTATTTTATTTTTACGATAAATCTTCTTTTTTATATTCAATAAAAAAATCTTATAAAATTCATCTTAAGGTGGCTAAAAAAAGAAAAGGTAAAATGGTATGACAGTGTAACATTTTTTTAGGTTATCCGGTTGATATATTTATTGATTAGTATTGGGAGTATCGAATTGAAAAGAGTAAAAGGGCAAAAAGAAAAGGTACAGAATGGAAAATAGTGAAAGTAACAGAGAAAGTACGTCAGAAAGTTACCATTCAAGCAGCTTTAGATCCTATATAAATCTTCAGGTATACTATACATACACTATACGTACCGTAGCATACCAGTATCTGTACTCACACTCTATAAATAACTACGCACCATTCGTCCCTTTATTACTCATGTTTCTATAATTTTAACCATTTTTTTCTTTACGTACTAATTATATGAATTTCAAACATTTGTTTCTTTCCTTTTTTTACATCAAATGAGAGAATTTTTTAATACTTTGTATTTATTATTTTCATTTTTTTTTTCATTCAAACGAAGGGTAGACCTCTGTGTTATTGTCAACAAATATTCTTATGAAAATATATTTGGTTTTAAAGGAATATGAATGATGTTGTATGATTTATGTAGTCGATGTCTAATGGAATAAAATGTTGCTGTAATATTTTATTGTAAATATACTCTAACTTTAGAATTGGCATTCGTGATAAAATATTTGATAAAAAAAACTCACGATAGAAAAATATATAGATATTACTTACAGTAATCAAATTGAACTGAGTGATTACAGTGTTTCAATTAAAAATTAATTCCTCAAACATGGTGCAATTGGAAATCGATTTTCTACCTAGTTTTTTTTTATTCTAAGATTTTCTTTTATTATACAAACATCATTAACCTTTTATTTTATCCTACCAGTGTTATATTTTTTAATTCTACAATTTTATTTGATTTGGAAAAGAAAGGGAGAGGAGAAAAAACAAAAGAAGATGGAAGGTAAAAGAATGATTTTATGCTGTTTAGTAAAAATGAAAAATAAAATATTATTATTATCTACTTGTTTAAAAATATAATAAGCGACGCTAATAAAAACTACAATTTTATAAAAATAAGAACAATTTAATATTTTAGTTGCTAAATATTATTTTCTTGCATTTTTTTTACTAAAAATAGATATACTGTGAGAGACGTCCCTGCATGGGCCTTTTGCCAATTGCCTCCCTGGTGACGGCACATATAAATATTTTTATTGAAATTTATTTTTAATTGTTTTTATTTTGTTCCTTTGTTTTTCTTGATTACTAAACATATGTTAATAATATATTGAATAAGATTTTAATTCTTGTAAAGTAATATAAAGTAAAAGTATATTAATCTTAATCCCTATGAAATAAATAAATTTGTTTATAATGCTTGTAAAATATTTTTAAAATTCTTCTAAACCTAAAAATGTCATTTTATCTTTTAAATTGACTTTAAAATAGAGAAATAACAATTATTTTAGCTATTGTATCTCAATACACGTAAAACTATTAACTATTATTTGAAATGATCGATTAAATTTTCATCATATAGTGAAGATTTAAGATTCAAATTTGTAAAGTTTAGATCATAGACAATAAATATGTTTCTTTAGAAAAAAGAAAATATGAAAATCTAGTTGTTTGTTTATATTATGTTTAAGTATTGTCATGCTTAAATAATGATATTTATTAATGAATGGAGACATAAAATGAATAAATATACAATGATTCATTACAGGTAGTACGTGATGAATGGTAAGATCTGGGTTCAAGAATCACGGAAATGAATTAAATTGATTGTAAACTGGTTTTATTGGGTTAATATATTAACAAAATTCCTTAATTTTATTGAATTGATTAACAATTTTCTTTAGTAATAATTTGATACAAAGAAAAAATATAATAATTTATATATGTTATATTCAAAATCATATAATTGAAATGTAATGAAGGTGTCATTAAGCTATTAATCAACTACTAATTACGGAGGTAAACTTTATAAGTTTGGTAGGTGCTTGATTTAAAGGACTTGATTATCTCAGGTATTTGTTGGAATAGTAAAAATTGAAGGTTTAATTATTTTGAATGAAGGAGAAAACTGAATTAGAATGAGAGCATTAGATTTGGAATCACGGGTGTGGAAAGTAAGAAAAGAAAAATGTGAATGTAAAGTTGATTATTGTGTGGAAAGGAAAGTACGATATTGGATAGGGTAAAGTGCAGTGATGTGTGTAAAGTGTTTATCTTTTGATGTGGCCATCAAATCGTTGGTTTGATTTGAAAAGAATCAAAATATGATCACTGGAGTTTTGACCACCCAATCACAGATGCATCTCGTGATCATGCTGAGACCACCTTCCATAGTCATGGGAGATCCAACCTGGAACCAACTCTCCAAAACTCTAATAAACAAATTAACTATTTCCAATACCCTTCTTCTTCTTTTTTTCAATTATTGATATTTACATTATTAGTTCAGTTCTTACAATCCAATTCTAACCAGATTCTCCATTTCTTTAATCCAGTAATATTCTTTTCTAGTACACTCCTTTTGTTTTTTTATTTCGAGGAATGATAAATAGAAAAAGGGTAGAAATAAAAGTAGGTAAAAAAATAAACTAAAAAAATGTACATCTTTTATTAGAGTAAATATGTGAGAGAAATATTAAGATTATTCTTTTATAATTTTTTACAATTTAAATGACTACATAGATAAAGAGAGATTAAGGGTCTCTAGATCTCAATATATTATTTCATTAGATATATTAAGGCTAGAATTAGATACCTCAATAATCTTAGACGTAAATGATTGACACTAGACGTTATACCTATTGACACGTATAATGTTGTAGCTAGGGTGTTAAATATCCCATTAGGAGAGTATTTTGGCAAGAATGAAACTCAAAAGGAATTGACAGGGTCTGCAAAACGAAAAATTTTACCAATGCTTGACCTGTCGCAAATCCTCTTGAAAGGAGGGATGCCTTTGGGAACGCAAACCCAAATGGTATATGACTGTCGTTAGCTTGTGCCATAAGGTATTGGGTTAAGTCCTGCAACAAGGACAACCTCGTGTTTAGTTTTTGATATTGAGTTTGGAATCCTTAACAGACTACCGGTGATAAGCCAGAGGATGACGTCAAGTCATCATATCCCTTATGTCCTGGGTGACACATGTGTTATAATTGACTCGTTCAGACCTCAAATCTTCTAGTAGTTCAATAAACTCATTTATCTTCCTATTACTTGATGTGTTGATCTAATGACTTTCTTTGATAATCAATGGAGTTAGATGACATACGTACTATAATGAACTTGTTCATACCTCAAATCTTCAAACAATTCAATAAACTCATTTATCTTTTTACTACTTGATGTGTTAGTCTAGTAACTTAGAGAATAAGTGAAGTTAACAAATTTTCATTAAACCATAAATATTTATTTAATATCTACGTACACAATTTACCTATCATTCTAGGTAATTTACTTAAATTTTTTTATTAAAAGAAGACTTGAACACCTATAAGGTAAAAAAAAAAAATTGCTTAAATGGAATAGTTCTCTAATACTTCAACTAATACATAAAAAAATATTAACAATAAAATTGATTAAGGACTAAAAATTTAAATATTACTTATTCAAATTGTGAATTATAAAGACACACCGAGTACACAAAACAATTGTAATAATATATTTCTCGACAATTGAATGTAGGCATGTTTCCTGATGCCTCCGTAAAACAAACCGAATAGTTAATTATAAAAAGTGACCAAAAAGTCTCACAAACATAAAGGGAATAGGATGTTTTTTTGTTATAAGGAAGTGTGCATAATTGTTCAAACATTAGAGGTCACAGGTTGAGGATCTTATATTTGTATCTTTTGTTTTTAAACAACTTCACAATCCCCATCTAATCTCATTATATGCATCCAAGTCAATATCTAAAATGTTAATAATCTTATTCCACTATTTTAATTTATTTGATTATCTTATTTTAATTATAAAAATTATATTTTATCTTCCAATCTATATAAGAACTATCCAAGTCAAACAGGAAAAAAAAAACATATTTTAAAGTCCACATATCTTAGATCACTAATGATAAATTTATTTTGATTACATAATCATTAAATAAGATAGTTAATGTTTGTTAATGTTTGTTAAAGATATAAATATTTCAAAATGTCACATCATTCTAAATCAAATAAACTAATGAAGATAGTTAATGTTTGTTGTAATTGTGTTGACAGTACATAGTACATCGTAAAAGAAATATAAAATTAATAATTAAAAGAAAAAAAGTATTTAATGTAGGGATAATATTTAGCTGTGTGGTGTGTGAATAAATAAAAAAATTAAATGCTGAGAAGGGTTGGTGGGTGTTAGAGGTGTGAGTGGTGGTGGAAGAGGTGAGAGGCAAATGGTAAAGATGAAGAAGAGGAACATTTAAGTCCAAAAAAGTGCAGGCATGCAAGATTCTGGTCTTAAATTCTTAATCACGTGGGCAAACAGAACAACACCACTCTTCTTTGTTGTTGTTGTTTGTTTCCATCGAAATTGAAAACATTAAAGAGAGAGAAAAAGAAACATAACATGTAATACAAGGATGTCTTGAAGGAAGTGCCAAAGTGAGGCAATGGAAGCCATGGATAGCAGAAAGGAAAGCAGAGGTGGGTGGCTGGCAAGCAGCTATGGCTATGGCAGAAGAAGGCAGGCAAAAGCAGCTGCCATAGCAGCAGAAGGAGAGACTAGGCACTAGAGAGCAGTAGTAGAGCTGTCAGCTTCTGTCTCTTTTTTCTCTTCCTTCTTCTCAAATATTTATTTCTCTATTATTTTTACTTTTATTTAATATACTTTAAAATAAGTTCCGATTTCACGATTTACCGGAACAAGTCGTTAGTTGAGGGTAAAAAAAGTTGAAGGAAAATTGTCGGATCTCACGGTAGAAATATTGTTGTTTTGGAACATTTAAGTTTTGTCACAGTTTTATTTTTAAAAAAGTTTCGGAAGATGAAAGGAGGTAGGAGTAGTTAAACTTCTCTTAACATCGACTCTTAAAATGAGGTGAAACTTATTAGGTGTACTGGAATATAAGTTAAATATATTTTTAATTTTAATTTTTTCATTAAATGTTTTATGAAATTTAAAATTCATATAATCAGATTCATGCATTTGTGTATAAAGAATGGACAAAAAGTTCTACCTGAGATGCTTATGTTATGATTCTTGTGCCTGTGCATAAGAGAAACCTTTAACTTACAAAACGGGTACATGACAAAACCACTTTCAAAGTATTATCTGTAAATGAAAATTTTAAGATTTATTTTTTACCTTTGTGTATGTATGAATGTAAAGTATGAAATGTTTTGATAACCACATAGTCATTTTCACCAGTTCTACGCACAATGATAAGTTTTTGTCATTTAGCGGTAATAGCCTAGCTAAAACTAGAATATTGTTGTACTATGATTTTCCATAAGTTACGTGAACAACACTCTTTTATTTTGTCATCAGTTTATTAGTCAATGTAGTGATAGTAGCATACCCAACACTTTACTTTAATATATATATATATATATATATATATATATATATATATATATATATATATATATAATATAAAGTAAGCACTACAACTTCTACATGGTACACGGAAACACAGCACTACTTTTTGTTTTTTTCAAGAATAAAATAATTTTAAAATATTACACAGGATTAAAGTATGATTAAATATGAAACAGAAAAGAAAAAGAGATGATTGTACTGTTGGGGTTTAAAAAGTTATAATCTTTGTACTTAAGAAGAAAGTATTAATTGGGAGGGAAATTTATAGTACTTGGTTTTTTTTTAGGAAGAAAAAATAAAAAAAAAAAAGACAGTTACATAAATTGTTGATAGTATTGAATTGAATTCATGTTACAGGGTGAGGTACATCAAGTACAATGTTTACATGCACTATGAACATTCAAAATCAGAACAGACTACAGACCAACACAGATATCATATTGCAGTCCATTCACAGACAAAAGCTGAAGTCAAAGTAGAAATGGTCAAAGCAACTCAAAATATATTATTGTCTTTCCTTCTCAATATTTTTAAATTTAAATAAACTTTTATACTTTTAATTCAATTCTCAATAAAAAAAATTATTTTTCATGTTTTTTATTTATTTTTTTGCATTGCTTAATATCACCAACACCTGTTATTATTCACATCTTTTAAAAATAATAGCAAAATACTTTCATGTTCTTCTTCACTAAACCTGTCCTGTGCAGTAAAATGGACAAAACATTTATGCAGAAAATTTCAGATAAATGAAATTAAATGAAAGAAAAGAAAAGGTACACAAAAAAAGTAATTAAATTTTAGTCCTAAGATATTTCTTTTTGTTTATCACATGTCACACCTTCTCAGTGAATAAGGTTGTCACTGCTGCACTTGGACATTGATCACCATGTTTTTTATTTCAGTGGTGTGCACATAATAGTATAGTTTTTTTTTGCAATCCATTATGACTAAACATTCTAGTAATATTTGGGGAATGGTGAATTACTTATTAAAATTGTTGTTTCTATCATGTTATAAAATTATTGTATTCTAGACACATTTAGATATATCAATATTCAATAATATGTATTATACCTTAGAGAAAAAAAATCATAAGAGAGTGTTATACCATGTGAAATATTAGATACATGATTTGTTAAATGAATTAATACAATTTACAATTTTTTTTTAATTTGTGGAACTACTTACTTATCATGGAAGATCTTTCATGGATATATTGAAGTACAAATTTATTTAATATATTAATCAATATACCAATGTTTAAGAAGGATAACCAATTGAAAAAAAAAAGTAAAAAAACACAATTAGCTATCATTCTCAAGTATTTTTAATTTTTTTAATATATAATAAATATGCGATTAAATTAATATAATATTATAAATTGAGGAGAAAAAAAAACTAGTTTCATATACATTTATTGTAGATTTTCTAACTCTTAGAATAATAAAATGATCAACAACTTCATTACTTGTTTAGTGATAAATTTGATATTTGGATTACTTAATTATAAAATAATATATTATAAACAAAAAAAAAGATTAAATTTGGATTAGAGAAAAGGTGTGACAAAAAGATATACGAAGGGTTTTTAAAAGAACAACAATTAAGAATCTTCTTTCTTTAATCCATTTTTAAAAACTTGGGCCAACTAAGAGGGGCCACTTTTGTTTCTTTTTTCTATTTTGAATTTTCTAATATTTAATTTATATTTTTACTCTAAAAAAATACTTAAAAAATATCCTTTAAATCATTTTTCTAAAATACTTTTTAATTCATTAAGTTTTTAAGTCAAATTTTTAATTTTACCCCTTTTTATTTAATACTATTTTTTTTATAAAGTTTCTGAAATAAATTTTATTTACCCACAAAATTGGACATTGACACATGTTCTTCTATGTGTGGGTAAAAATATATTTAATTATGAACAAGAATAAAAAAAAATATTTATCATAAGTGAAAGATAAAATAAACTAAAAAAAACAGACAAATTTAACAATGAAAAAGTAGAAAAATCATATATAACAAATAAATCACACTATTAAAATGAAAACTTGGGATAATAATAAAATATTATATTTATATGATAGTAATAAATATAATAAAAAAATAAAATATATACACCTTTTTAAGGTATAATGTATACTAATATATAAGAGATTTTTTTTAATTTAGGACACATATTTCGTTCTTATTTTTGTCTTTGAGTATTTATTTTAATGTTTTTTTTTTAATTTTACTGTTTTTTCTGACTTGCTTAAGTGATTTTTTTAAAATTTAACTGTTTAATTTAATTTTATAAATATTGTCTATCACCTAAATTATTTAATTTTATAAATATTATCAAAACAAAATTTAATTTTAGGATATTATTTCAAACTTAACTATGTGCTCTCATTGTTATTTTTATATATTAATTAAATATTTTTTTTAAACCAGCAATATAATTAGCTCAACCAATTAGAAAAAAATAATAATAGCACAACATCAATTAACAAATATCTGGCCTCAAAATATAATTTTTTAAAAATTGCAAAAGCACAAGTAAATTTCTTATCTCTTTTCATCCTCCGGAAGGGAGTATCAAATGATTGTTGAGACGGTGAAATTTATGTCTTAAATATATTTACTCAACTGTAAACAAAATAAAATTTCAATGAATTTCATAATTATTACTAAAAACACTCGTATATTTTACATTTTTTTTGCATTTTTCTAACTACTTATATTTAAAATTAGCTAACAATAGATTCTTTTACCTTGCTTGCTAAACTTATATATATATTCTATAACACATTATAATTATTATAATTATGGTGCAATGTTTAATGTGAATTTACTATCTCATAAATGCATTCATCTTAGTATGGTCACAGTACAGAATTGTATTTAGTTGAGAACAAAACAAATTATGTTTTCTTATTATTCCTTATATAAATATTAATATATTGAAAGTTAAAGTTTTGGAAGGAATTATCTAATTTA
>Ga0099823_1004804_pt1 | contig 13310 bp, 13 predicted proteins | sample CowpearedBW_FD_76831 | JGI IMG/M metagenome (GOLD analysis project Ga0099823, IMG submission 76831) | Root nodule microbial communities of legume samples collected from California, USA - Cow pea red BW | ecosystem: Host-associated > Plants > Roots > Nodule | place: USA: California | collected... | reverse complement strand
GTTCTCCTGATGCTCGGCTCATCATGTCGTCATTCCGGGACGCGCCGCAAGGCGCGGGCCCGGAATCCATTTTGCGACAGAACCGGTGGAGGAATGGATTCTTAGATGCGCAATTGCGCATCATAGCTCGCGCCACGCGCACCCCGGAATGACGACGGCAGTTGTTAAGCCACCAATCCCTTCATCGGCCGTGCTGCGACGCTATCCGGAAACACCGCCTCCGCCAGCACGCGATCCGAGAGCCCAAATTGCCCCTGCAGCACGCCCTTGATCACGGAGCGCAGATCCGTGGTGGGCTTGAGGTCGCGCCCTTCATGGAGGTTGGCGAGTTTGAGGCCCGGCCAGTCGGAGATGACGCGGCCGCCCTTCACGGCGCCGCCGGCGAGCAGCGCTATCGTTCCCGTGCCGTGATCGGTGCCGTCGGTGCCGTTGATGCGCGCGGTGCGGCCGAACTCGGTGGCGACGACGACCACAGCGTCGCGCCAGCGCGCGCCGAGCCCGTTTTCAAATTCGGCGAGCGCGCCGTCGAGCCCGCCGAGCAGGAAGGCGAGACGCCCCACCGGGCCGCCTTCATTGGCGTGTGTGTCCCAGCCGTCGAAGGCAAGCGCGGCGATGCGCGGACCGTCGTCGGCGGCCATCAGCTTTGCCGCGCCGCGCGCCACCTGCCGCATCTGCGCGGCTGCATTGCCGCGTTTCGGCTTCATGTCGTCGCCGCTTGCAGCCTTGTCGAGCTGGAGGCCTTGCGACAAAGCCGTCGCCAGCACGGGATCGCGATGGCGGTAGAGCTCGACGAGGCGCATCGCGGTGTCGTCGTCGGCCTGCGGCAGCGCGACCGGCGCCCAGCCGACGGTCGGTGCACTGCCGCGCAGCACCAGCGGCGTGGTCGGGCCGACGGCAAGCCCGCTCGATACCCGCTCGCCGCGCGGCAGCGCTTCCAGCGCGCGATTGAGCCAGCCGGCTTGCACGCGGCCCGGGCCGGCATAGCCGCTCTCGAGCACATCCTGGCCGTCGAAATGCGAACGATCGCGATACGGTGTTGCGACCGCGTGGATCACCGCGGCGTGCATCTCGCGATACATGCGGGAAAACTCCGGCATCGCCGGATGCAGCGCGAAGAACGAGTCGAGCATGATCGCGGGATGCGTACCATCAGCCGTGAGCGCGATCGAGCCGTGCAGGCCGGCGTAATCGGGGTCGCCGATCGGGGCGACGGTCGAAAGCCCGTCAAGCGCGCCGCGCAGGATCACCACGACCAGGCGCGGATCGCGCCCGTCGGCAGCGCGGGCGAATTTGGGCAGATAAGCCCAGGCCGCGAAGGAGGCGCCGCCGAGCAGGAGTCCTCGGCGCGAGGTGAGGAGCCGGTTCTCGACGCAGTCGATCATCGTCATCTCCGCTGCATTTCCGGTGACATCAACAGCAGCGCCAGCGCCTGCTGCCGCGACTCCGCGCGCTCGATGGTTCGCCGTGTCTCGATGGAGGCCGCGTCCGCAGCCGCGAATTCCAGGAGGTCGAGCGGATCGATGTTGTTGCCGAGCCGCGCGCCCATCTGCGCCGCGATGTCGAGCCGCAGCTTCATGCCTTCGGGCGCGGCCCAGGCGGCGCTGGTGTCAGGGAAACCGTTCGGTCCCGCCGGCGACCACAGGGGTTGGCCGAGCAAGTTCAGATTGTTCAGATAGGTGCCGGGATCCTCCGGCACGCGCGCGAGCAGCCGGCCGCTGGCAACCAGGAAATCGTACGGCGAGCGCATCTTGGTCAGCGGCGCTTTCCACGCTTCATCGGAATCGACCAGCGCCATGGCAAGCGCCTTCAGGTCGCCGTCGGTCTTGACGAAGATGTCGCGCAACCGCGCAACGAGAGCAGGCGGCGGATCATCGGCGACGAAGTGACGGACCAATTTGGTGGCGATGAAATTCGCGGTCGAGGCATGGCGCGCGATGTCGGCGAGCGCGGCCTCGCCCTGCGCGAGGCCCGCCTGAGCGTAAGTCTTGCCGAGCAGGATCTGCGACCCGGGCTGATGCGCATTGACATTGAACACGAAGGAGCCAGGCACTCCTAATTGTCCCTGCCGTCCGGCAAAGGTCCAGCCGGTGATGATGCGCGCGAGCGAGGTGACGTCGTCCTGCGTGTAGCCGCCGCCAACGCCGAGCGTATGCAGCTCCATGATCTCGCGCGCCAGATTTTCGTTCAGCCCGCGCTTGCGGTTTTGCCCGGCGCGCGAATCCGGTCCGAGCGATTGCTGGTTGTCGAGGAAGAACAGCATCGCCGGATGCTGCTCGGCCGCCCTCAGCATATCGGCGAAGCGCCCGAGCACGTGCGGCCTGATCGCCTCGCGCTCGAACGCGCCGGCCCAGATCCGCGCCAGCTCCCCCTTGCTGGCGGAGATGCAGAAATGGTTTGACCAGAACACGACGAGACGCTCGGTGAAGCCGCAGTCGGCAAGGGTGGCGCGCTGCAACCGGGCCAGCGCCTCGGCGCGAAACGTCTTCTGGATGACGTTGAGCGGTTGCGGCGCGGGCTTTGCGGCAGGCGGCGCGGCGGCGTTGGGCTGCATGGCCTCCGGCTTCGCCGCATGATCGGCCGGTCTTGCATCCGCCATCTGGCCGGCGACCTCCGCCGCCGCTGCGTTCAGCGAGAGATTGCGGCGCAGGGCGGGCTTCTGATCGGCAGGCGCTTGTGTCGACGGTGCTTCAGCGGCCGCCTTCGCGGCATCGCGCGCCTGCTTGACTTGGTCCTGATAGGCGAACACTGCCTGCCCCAGCTGCGGCGTCGATTGCAAGCCCGGCGCTTCCAGCAGCACGCCATGGGGGCGCGCGAGCTCTGCCTTCACGAAACCGCGCGGATCGGAGGCTGCGTTGATGAGATCGCCGGACGCGCCGCCGCGGGCGCCGAAGCCGAAGCGGTTGAGCGCAACAAGCGCGGCTTGCGAATCGCGGGCCATCGATCTGTCCTTCGCGCGTTGGGGGCCGCTTTCGGAGTCCGTGCGCAACGCGTAATATACCGCAGCGACAGATGAACCCGACATGAAAATGACGGCGAAGCTTCGACGTAGATCATGACAAATTCGCAAGAATCCTCATTGCAGGAACCGCGCCGCCTCACCTGCTCCCGCTGCGGCACCGAGTTCGGCTGCGACCTCTCAGGCAATTGCTGGTGCGCGGAGGAGACGGCAAAACTGCCGATGCCAATCGAGGGCGAGGATTGTTTGTGCCGGGAGTGTTTGCGCAAGGCGGCGGCAGAGGCGCGTAGCCCGGATGGAGCGCAAGCGTAATCCGGGAATCATTCCGCGAACGCAAATCCCGGATTGCGCTTCGCTCCATCCGGGCTACGGCAGTATCGTAGGGTGGGCAAAGCGAAGCGTGCCCACCATTTCATTGCGTGTGTGGGAGATGGTGGGCACGGCGCTTTGCGCCTTTGCCCACCCTACGAGGCTTATACCTCATGCCCCGGCGACTTTCGCGCCATGCCGTCGAACGCGTCGAGCAATTTCTCGCGCCAGACGTAGACCGGGTCGTCCGCCTCGAGCAGCTTGAACGGGCTCACCACCCGCGCCCATTGAAAACCGCCGAACACGATGTAGTCGGCATAGTTCGGCGCGGCGCCGCCGATGAAGGGCTGCTTCTTCAACGTCTGCCGCATCACCTCCAGCGACCTGCGGAACGCGACCACGCCGGTGTCGCGGTTGGCCATGACCTCTTCCAGCGACTTGCCGCCGAAGCGCGCCTCGCGCGACTGGCGGAAATAGGCGGCATCGACCTCGGCGAGGTTGTTCGGAATGTCGGCGACGATCAGCGGAAAGATGCCGCCGACGATGGCGATATCGCCGAAGGCATTGATCATGCGCGCCATGGCGCGACCGCCCTCGCCGCCAAACAACGACGGACGATCCGGAAAATTGTCTTCGAGATAGTTCGCGATGATCCAGGAATCGACCACGGGCTTGTCGTGATGCAGCAGCACCGGGACTTTCTCCGAGCCGTGCGGCGCGATCGCGCTCTTCTCGGTGAAGCGCCAGGGCAGCGATTGTGCCGTCAGGCCCTTGTGCGCGAGCGCCATCCGCGTGCGCCAGCAATACGGGCTGAACGGGCGCGCGGCGTCGGTGCCGACGAGTTCGAACAGTTTGAGTGACATGAAAGGCAACTCCATCCGCTCCGTCATTGCGAGGAGCTCTTGCGACGAAGCAATCCAGACCGCCGCCGCAGGGACATTCTGGATTGCTTCGCTTGCGCTCGCAATGACGATGTGGAGAGATCACCGCCCGTTCGCGCGCAATAGCCGCTCGCCGCCTTCCGTCACCGCGATGATCAGCCCGATTCCGGGCACCGTCTCGCGCGCGACATAGCCGCGCTCAGTGGCGTCTTCCCAGATGGTGAGGCGCGGGCACGAGGTCTTCCAGGTCGCGATCACCTCGGCATAGGCGCGCGGTTCGCGTGCGACCCATTCGACGAAATCCAGCACCAGCGGATCGGTGGCCTCGCTCATTGCAAACCTCCCTTGTCGAAGGCCGCCAGCACCGGTGTGCGAACCAGGAGCCAGCCGCCATAGGCCATGTAGTAGCAAGCGATGGTGGTGATCAGTTTGTTCGACCAAGCCACGAATTGCTGGTCGGTCATCGCTTCCAGGATGCGCCGCGCCAGCGTGGTGCCGAGCATGGACGCCGCAATCGCGACGCCGGCGAGCACGGGATCGAGGCTCGCGGCCTGGTCGATGATACCGCCGAAATAGACCAGCTTGGTGAAATGGCTGACGAGCTGGCACATTGCCTTGGTCGCCACCTTCTCGCGCCGGCCGAAATCGCCGCCGAGGAAGAAGGTGTCGAGCAGCGGGCCGGAGACGCCGGTCATCAGCATCAATCCCATGCAGATCGTGCCGTAGGCCGTGCCCTGCCAGAGCCTATCAGGGTCCGGCTTGATGTTCGCGGGCAGCAGGCGCGCCATGAACGGGGTGATGCCGAGCAGCAGCAGCGCCATCGGCTTGTCCGGCACGTAGCGGGTGAGCGACCAGGCCGCGAGTGCGATGGCAGCGCCGACCATGTAGTTCGCGACCGGCCGCCAGCGGATATGCGTCCGCCAGAGCAATGCGCGCCAGCCGTTCGAGGCCATCTGCGTGATCGCATGCAGCACCATCGCGGTCGGCAGCGGCATCAAGGCCAAGAGCACGCCGATCAGGATCAGCCCGCCCGCCATGCCGAACAGCCCGGATAGGAACGCTGTGGCGACCATCAGCAATCCGAGGGCAGCGATCATGATGGACGTCACGAAGGGAGTCTCCTGTCGGCTGGTAAGGGACGCAGGCTGCTTGCGCCGCGCTTCGGACGATGCTTCGCATCGCTCGGCGCGCGTCGCCTCTCCCCGCACGCGGGGAGAGGCGAAGAGAACGTGCCTCGCTTGCCCTTCCTTCGCAAACTGAGTTATCTTGGCCTGGCATCAGCTTTCCTGAGGGTGGGGCATTTGCGGCGGCTGCTGTTTCTCAACGGCATCAAGGCATTCGAGGCGGCGGCGCGGACCGGCAGCTTTGCCGCGGCCGGCGTCGAGCTCAACGTCTCGGCGGCCGCCGTCAGCCGCATGGTGCATCTGCTGGAACAGCGGCTCGGCCTCGCGCTGTTCGAGCGCAAGGCCAACAAGCTCGTGCTGACGCAGGCCGGCCGTGCCTATCAGAGCGGTCTGACGCCGATCTTCGATGCGCTGGCGAGCCTCACCGCGCAGGTGACCGCGCCCTCCAGCATGCGCGTGCTCACCATCGGCGTCGGCCACACCTTTGCGATGCGCTGGCTGATCCCACGTCTGTCGGAGTTTCGCAGCGAGGAGCCTGACATCGAGGTGCGCTTCACCACCGGCGGCGCCTGGGTGCCATTTGGCGAGGACTGGAGCTGCGGCATCAAGCTCGGCACCGGCGACTGGCCCGGCCTCGTCGCCGAGCCGCTGTTCGCCGGCGACCTCACGCCGGTCTGCGTGCCGCGCCTTGCGAGCGGCCTGAAGCGGCCGGCCGATCTGCGGGGACCGAGCCTGATCCGCGTCGCGCATTCGCCGGAGGACTGGCCGCTCTGGCTCAAGGCCGCGAGCCTGGTGCGCATCAACGCGCGCGGGCCAGAGTTCCAGTTCTACGGCCAGGCGCTCCAGGCCGCCGCCGACGGGCTCGGCATCGCCATGGGCATCCGGCCCTATATCGACGACGACCTCGCCGCCGGACGGCTGGTGGCGCCGTTCGATCTCTCAGTGCCCAAGGGCATGCGCTGGTACCTGCTCTATCGCAGTTTCCAGACCGAGCAACGCGACTTCGCCGCGTTTCGCCGCTGGATCATGCGCACGGCGTCGGAACCGGCGGCGCGTCCGGTGCGGCGGATCGGCCGTGCTGCGGCGCGGAACTGACGTGCTCGGCAAAAAAGCCCCGCGGCTTGTGAACGGCTTCACATCCTGAAATTCGCAAATGTGGTCCCCTGACCCTCCGAAAAGAAAAGTGGGACCTATAGAATGACGACCCTTTACGACGGCTTTGACATCGAATCCTTCGAAGCTGGCAAGGGACTGTGGCACGCCCGCATCCGGCGCGCCGATTTCAGCCCGGTTGCCATCGACGGCGTGCTGTTTCCGGCCATGGAAGTCGGCTTCGCCTGGCCTGATCGCGACGCCGCGATTGCCGATGCCAAGCACCACATCGATCGCTTCCGCCGGCGGGCCCGATAGCGACGACGAATAGACGAGCGGGTCTGCAACGGACCAGCGACAGGGCGGCGTGGGAACCGGTCATGTCAATCATCGAAGCCGACGGACGGCCGCGGATCTATGCCCGCGCCGTGCTGTCCAACTGCCCGGAATGCGACGGCGATCTCATGGTGCTGCGTGTGATCGGCGGTCGCGCCGGATGCGAGTACTGGACCATGCGCTGCCCCGATTGCGGCGGCATCCATCTCGACATCCTGAGGCCGCATCAGGCGGGCGAGGACGACGAGGGGCCGCGGCCGGCGGTGTGAGCCTCGAGGCTGCTGCCAGCCTGCTGTCAGCAGGCTGCATGACGACGGCCATTCGCCCTTTATCGCGGGGCGGACTCGTCCCATATTCGCCCCATGGCGAAGAAACCTGCATCCTCCGAAAAATCCGGCAAATCCCCGAAGACCAAGGCCCCGAACTCGAAGGCGCATCGTCCCGATGTGCAGCCGATCGGGCCGGCGCTGGCCGAGCTGCTCAATCCCGCGATCAATCGCGGCGATGCGGGCCTGGGATCGGGCACCGGCCTGCAGCCGCCGCCGGACAATTCGCGCGATCGCCGCGCCGGGGGCGAAGCCGCCGCGCATCGCGCGCGCGCCTCGACGCCGAAGGAGTTTCCGCAGGATACGGCCAAGCCCACTGTAAAGCCGATGCCGCCGGGGGCGTCCACCGAAGGCTTCGACGAAGCGCCGCAGGCCAATTACGGAACCTCGGCCACGATCCACAAACTCGATCCGGAATTGGCACGTCAGCTCGGCCTTCCCACTGAAGAGGACGATGCCGAGGCGCTGGCGCGGCCACCGCGCTCCAAGATGGAGGCACTGGGCGTCAAGGCCACCGCGGATGCGCTGGAGGCGCTGATCCGCGAGGGCCGCCCGGAATTCCGCAAGGACGATGGCTCGATGCGGGTCTGGACGCCGCACCGGCCGCCGCGCCCGGAAAAATCCGAAGGCGGCGTGCGCTTCGAGATCAAGTCTGAATATGAGCACAAGGGCGACCAGCCGACCGCGATTGCCGAGCTCGTCGAGGGCGTCAATCGCCACGACCGTTCGCAGGTGCTGCTCGGCGTCACCGGCTCGGGCAAGACTTACACGATGGCCAAGGTGATCGAGGCGACGCAGCGCCCTGCCCTGATCCTGGCGCCGAACAAGACACTCGCGGCCCAGCTCTATGGCGAGTTCAAGAATTTCTTCCCGGATAACGCGGTCGAGTATTTCGTCTCCTACTACGACTATTACCAGCCGGAAGCTTACGTCCCGCGCACCGACACCTATATCGAGAAGGATTCCTCGATCAACGAGCAGATCGACCGCATGCGCCACTCGGCAACGCGCGCGCTGCTCGAACGCGACGACGTCATCATCGTCGCGTCGGTGTCCTGCATCTACGGTATCGGCTCGGTCGAAACCTACACCGCGATGACGTTCGCGCTGAAGAAGGGCGAGCGCATCGACCAGCGCCAGCTCATCGCCGACCTCGTCGCGCTCCAGTACAAGCGCACCCAGGCGGATTTCACCCGCGGCACGTTTCGCGTCCGCGGCGACGTCATCGACATCTTCCCCGCGCACTATGAGGACCGCGCCTGGCGCGTGAACCTATTCGGCGACACCATCGAGAACATCGAGGAGTTCGATCCACTCACCGGCCACAAGCAGGACGAGCTCGAGTTCATCAAGATGTACGCCAACTCGCACTATGTGACGCCGCGCCCGACGCTGGTTCAGGCGATCAAGTCGATCAAGTTCGAATTGAAGCAGCGGCTGGATCAGCTCCACGATCAGGGACGTCTTCTGGAGGCGCAGCGGCTGGAGCAGCGCACCACTTTCGACCTCGAGATGATGGAGGCGACCGGAAGCTGCGCCGGCATCGAGAACTATTCGCGCTACCTCACCGGCCGCCGCCCCGGCGAGCCGCCGCCGACACTGTTCGAATACGTGCCCGACAACGCCCTGATCTTCGCCGACGAGAGCCACGTCACCATCCCGCAGATCGGCGCCATGTTCCGCGGCGACTTCCGCCGCAAGGCGACGCTCGCCGAATACGGCTTCCGCCTGCCCTCCTGCATGGACAACCGCCCCTTGCGCTTCGAGGAGTGGGACATGATGCGGCCGCAGACCATCGCGGTGTCGGCGACGCCGAGCGGCTGGGAGCTGAACGAGAGCGGCGGCGTATTCGTCGAGCAGGTGATCCGCCCCACCGGGCTGATTGATCCTCCGGTGGACATCCGCCCCGCCCGCACCCAGGTCGACGATCTCGTCGGCGAGGTCCGCGCCACTGCGCAGGCCGGCTATCGCTCGCTGATCACCGTGCTGACCAAGCGCATGGCGGAGGACCTCACCGAATATCTGCACGAGCAGGGCATTCGCGTCCGCTACATGCACTCCGACATCGACACCATCGAACGCATCGAGATCATCAGGGATCTCCGCCTCGGCGCCTTCGACGCGCTGGTCGGCATCAACCTCTTGCGCGAAGGCCTCGACATTCCCGAATGCGCGCTGGTCGCCATCCTCGACGCCGACAAGGAAGGCTTTCTGCGCAGCGAGACCTCGCTGATCCAGACCATCGGCCGCGCCGCGCGCAACGTCGACGGCAAAGTGATCCTCTACGCCGACCAGATGACCGGCTCGATGGAGCGCGCCATCGCCGAGACCAACCGTCGCCGCGAGAAGCAGGTCGAGTACAACACCGCCAACGGCATCACGCCGGAGAGCGTGAAGAAGCAGATCGGCGACATCCTCAACTCGGTCTACGAGCGCGATCACGTGCTGGTCGAGGTCGGCGGCCACGACATGACCGACGACGTCATCTCGATCGGCCACAATTTCGAGGCGGTGCTCGCCGATCTCGAGACCCGCATGCGCGAGGCCGCCGCCGATCTGAACTTCGAGGAAGCCGCGCGCCTGCGCGACGAAGTCAAGCGCCTGCGCGCCACCGAGCTCGCCGTGGTCGACGATCCCACCGCCAAGCAGCGGGCCGTGCAGGGCAAGGCCGGCGCCTACGCCGGAGCGAAGAAATACGGCGACGCTGCCAACCTCCTGGTCAGCGCGATGAAGAACAAGAGCGCCGCAACGGCGCTCAAGGCCGGCGGCGGCAAGGGCTCACGCGTGCACAAGCCGCATCTCGACGAGATGCACGGCCCGGAATCGCTGCCCTACCGCGCGAGCCCGACACTGCCGTCAAAGCCGTTCGGCAGCACCAGCCGGATCATCCAGCCGACGGACTCGCGGCAGTCGGGTCCGGAGTTCGGGCCGGCGCCGAAGTCGACGGGCGGGGCGCCGGGGCGACGGGGCGGGTGGAAGAAGAGGTAGGCGCATCCGCGCGAGTGGTGGCTATGGATTCCGGGCTCGCCGCTTTGCGGCGCCCCGGAATGACGAGGAGAGATTACCCCACGCTCGACGTCACCACGGCCATCACCGAGAGCAGCAGCATGATGGTCACGAGCTGGAGCGAGGCGATGGGCTGGGTGCGCCAGGCGGTGATCTTGTCGGACAGCGACAGATGGGCCTCGAAGAATTTTGGCTCGTAGACGGTCTTGAAGAAGGCCGGGAAGCTTGGGCCAAGGGTCACCGCGAGCAGCGCATGGGCAAGCGAGGCGATGGCGACGAAGATGGCGACGCCGGGGTCGCCGACGAGGTCGTGGTTGCCGGCGAGCTTGAGAAGGCGGCGGCGGCGAAGGTCGGGAAACTCTGGAGGGTCGCGGTCAGCGCGAGGCCTTCGAGCGCGTTATGCAGGCGGGACTTTCTGGCGGCGGCGATGGTGGCCATGGCACGTCTCCCTGATGACATGGGGATGACGTTGTTAGCTGCGGTGTCAAAGTGGTGATGTGAGATGGGTCACGCGGCGCGGCGGGCCCTTTGCCTCGCCCCGCTTGCGGGGCATGGCTATCGCATGTGATCTCTTGGAGCCGCCTGAGCAAGCGCCTCGTCCTTCGAGACGACCGCTCCGCGGTCTCCTCAGGATGAGGCTAATTGGCATCGGGGCCGTTGGAACTGCTGCCGCACACTCCGCCCTCATCCTGAGAAGGCCGCCAAAGCGGGCGTCTCGCGCGGGCGGACGGGATGTAAGGGGGCCGGCGGTCTCCCGCTGCCCACCATCTCCATGGCGTCGTCCTGGCGAAGGCCAGGACGACACCGGGGGTGGACGCGGGCCTTCGGTTCCATAAGGCCTGCGCTCAGAACCGGGAAATTACCGGACTCTGTTGTAAATCTCACAAACTGCGTTCAATGGTGCATTGCGAAAACGTGAATTGCGTTTTGACCGAAATCCCGTAGTTATTCGTACACGAACGAGTTGAGCCCCGGCACCTTACTGTGCATGGGGTTTGTTTTCCGTTTTTTGCAAGCCAGCTTCAGGACTGCCCCAAATGACAGAGCACAGCCTCTGGCGTTTCTCGCGCGCGTTGCACCGCGCGATCAACGACCGGCATTTCAGCGATATCGAGGCCCTGATCGACGAGGATATCGCGTGGGCGCTGTACGGTCCGATCGACATGTTTCCATTCCTCGGCGCACGGCAGGGCAAGGACGCCGTGCTCGACGTCATCCGCCAGCTCGCCGACAATTTCCATGTTCGCCGCTTTGATCGCGAGAGCATCATGCTCGGCGTCGATTCCGCCGCCTCGATGCTGCGCTATTCGCTGACGGCACTCGATTCCAATAAGCCGATCAGCTTGCGCGTCGCGCAGTTCGCCCAGTTCAGGGCGGGCAAGCTCGTCAGCATGCGGGTGCTGATCGACACATTCGACCTGGTCGAGCAGGCACTCGGCCGCGCCATTCATCTGCCGAAGATGAGCCGCGCCGGCTGAGGGGGACGCCAACGGGTCCCGGTATTCGGGACCGATGACGACACTCACATGACGCCCTGGCCTCCAGCCCCGCCGGATGCGGCCGTGTCAGAAGCTCGTTGTCGGGCGCGCGCTCTTCGCGCGGCCCGTTGGTTCGTCATTCGAGGCGAGCCGTCACAATTTCGCGACGATGGATCAGCATGTTTCGCGCGGAATTGGCGCATGGCCGAAGGCCGATATATATTATCGAAAAGCATGCGCTGGGGTTCGTGGGCAGGACGATGGAATTCTCGACAGGGTTTGGCTGGACCAGGCTGCCGTTGCTGGCGGCCGCCTTCATCGTGGGCTCGGTGTTAACGGTCTCGGCGCAGATCATTCCGCCCACAGCGGCCGCGCCTGACGACGAGGCTGAGACTGCGGCGACGAAGGCCCCCGACGTCAACGACCCCGATGTGCTCAAGGGCATCGACGTCGACAAGCTCGACTGGAGCCAGCTCGCGGTCGATGCCGGCACCGGCATTGACCCCATGGCCGCCAAGAAGCGCGCCCAGGCCGCGGCCAAGGATGGCCTCGACTGGTCGTCGAACCCCAATGCGAACGGCTCCTCGGCGGTGAAGGTGAAGCAATCCGTGTTCTCGTTCTGGGATACGCGGATCGGCGCCGACATGACGGTGACGCGCGAGCCGCGGACGATGTCCGAGTTGCTGGCGCAGAAGGCCACCACTGGCGGCAGCCTGCCGCAATCCTCCGGCAGCGCCTGGGCCACCGCGACCGCGCCGGGCGCGGGCTCGATCTGGGACAAGACCGCGGTGGAGGCCCGGGTCGATCCCGGCACCGAACAGAGCAAGATCGGGGCGTCGCTGATCAAGTCGGTGCCGCTGTCGGGCGACACGTCGCTGACGCTCCAGAACGGCTACAGCGTCAACCAACAGGGCACGACGGCTGTCCCCGGCATCGGCGGCCACATCACGCGAAATTACGAGACCGACCAGACCGCCAAGGTCACCCTCACTGACACCGGAACCAGCATCACCGCCGGCCAGACGCTGTCGACCACCGACGACAAATGGCTGCGCAAGTTCGGCGCCGAGCAAAAGCTGTTCGACAACGTCACCGTCTCCGGCTCGGTCGGCGAGACCTCGCAAGGCGCGCTCAACAAGAGCCTGACGGCCGGGTTCAAGAAGAGCTGGTAGCTCTTTCGCCTCTCCCCGCAAGAGCGGGACGAGGGAGTCGACGACTGCTCGAATCGCAGCCATTCACACTCTCCTAACCATACGCCACGGCAAAACCCCCGAATGGTCCGCCCTTGCCGCATCTCGGCCCATTTGCGGTCAAAATCGGGCGTCCTAGTCGCCCAAACAGACGTCGTCGTGCGGGGGACACTCGCGCCGCGCTCAAACGCGAAAAGGGGAATAACGATGAACGCCATCCGTCCGGAAAAGACCGAAACCACCGAGACCGAGACCGTCGACAACAACCTCGCCGCCGTGACCGAGGTCGAGGCCGGCATCCGCGATTTCGTCCGCAACGACATCGCCTATCTGCGCCGGCCGGCGGCCACGACCGACGCGCCGCCGCTCGACGCGAGCGCCGAAGCCACCGTCAACAACGTCAACTCGCTGATCCAGCGCGTGGCCGGAACCTCGCTGGCCGAGATCGAGAATTTGATCTCCGAGCTCGAGAGCCTGCGCGACCTGCTCCATGCCGAAGGCCAGCGCGTCCAGCGCGAGATCTCCGGCTACGCCCAGCTCAGCCAGGCCGCGATGAAGTCGACCCGCATGATCGCCGACAACGTCGCGCAGTGGAAGCGCGCCGCCGACGGC
>Ga0099823_1004787_pt1 | contig 13341 bp, 5 predicted proteins | sample CowpearedBW_FD_76831 | JGI IMG/M metagenome (GOLD analysis project Ga0099823, IMG submission 76831) | Root nodule microbial communities of legume samples collected from California, USA - Cow pea red BW | ecosystem: Host-associated > Plants > Roots > Nodule | place: USA: California | collected... | reverse complement strand
TTGTTTGGGAATTTGTTTAAACATTGTTCTGGGTCGAATGCTTGTCTGTTGTGTGAATGAACAGTGGCGGGCACTGGTTTTCTCGCCCAAGCGAGCATGCCCTCGCCTAGGCAAGACTAATAGAGGCCCAAGCTTTTCTGCGCGAACGGTCGCTCAGGTGACCTAGTTTCTTGTTGAGCGAGGTGAAATCTCGCTTAGGCGAGAAGGGACTCGCCTGAGCGAGACATCGCAGAACCCACCATTCCCCTGTTCGAGCCCTCGCCTAAGCGAGAAGGGTCTCGCCTAAGCGAGAGGCTCTCTCTCGCCTGAGCGAGACCTGTTAGCTTAAGCGAGACTGAGGGCAGGTTTTGGTGCTATTGTTGTATGGTTCACTGATGTGTGGCTAGCTTGTCTGATCTAAATGCTTTACTAGAAGGATTTGCGGGATGATGCCATGATTAATATATGAGGTTGAGATGGAAATGGTATGTTACTTTATTGGGTATGAATTGGAAAGCATGAGTTATATGATTGGTTGTTTATACATGATATTAGTGTTATGGGAACTTCCTGATTGGTTGGTGGAACATGTATAAAGTGTGGGTAGGGCGTAATTCCATGACTCTTGTAGTGAGAGCTCTTGGTGGCGCCTTATCTGTTGGACGTAATCCCATGGACCTTCTTAAGGGGAGTCCCTGGTGGTACCTCAACATAAGGACCTAATTCCACGTGAGTATCGTGGTGGTGCCTCAAGGCCAGGACGTAATTCTACGTAGGCCACGTGGTGGTGCCTCTTGTAAGGGTGTAATTCCACGAAGGCCTCGTGGTGATGCCTCACTGCTAGGACTTAATTCCACTGTCTTGTGGTGGTGCCTCATTATGCGTATCCGGATAGTCAGGTCTTGTAGTTTTGAAAGGGTTTGGTATATCATGTGTGGTTTCCTGTCCTTGATGCTTGATTATATGATTGAATGATGATTATTATGATGTATGAATTCTGTACACTAGCTTACCCTTTCGCTTGTTTGTATAGTTGTGTGTGGTTTTTCCTCCTTTGCAATGATCATCAATTCCATTGATGTGAGCAGATGTGAGAACCCGTAGCAGTGGTAATGGCAATGGGGATGCTACAACTTGATGGTTATGGACGAGTATGGGGCTCACTATGGAGCCCTTAGCCGAAGAAGTTTTATTATCTAGATTTACCTTTCTGTACAAGAACTTGTGTTGTTGTTGATCCATTTTATTTGGGTTAGGCAGTGTAGTGCCTCCTCTCTTTTTGTTATAAACATGGTTGGGGTATTGTGTACCTTCATATCCAATTTCCGCACTCTCTAGATATTTATATATGTGTGACGCTTTATTAAATTGAATTTACCTATTTAATTGGGACACTACAACTAACGGGAAAGACTTGATTGTATCAAATTTTCCAAAATAAAAACCAGATTGATATAAAAAAAAGTTGAGGGACCAAATTAATATTCTGCTACGAAAATAGGGACCAAATTATAATTTAACCTAAGAAATAATTAACTATTCTTTTTTAGAAAAAACTATTTTGAGAAATTTAAAAGTATTGTCCCACCACAAAAAAATCTGAATATTTCTGGCTTTGCTGTTGCCATTTTGCGCGAAGAGGATACACGAAACGAGAAAGAAGAGAAGCTAATTGTAGCTCCGACGCTCACCAACATCAGGTCTCATTCGTCAATGGCGTCGTGGAACATGGGTCTCACTTCATGCCACAAGGTACCGCATTCACTTGCTTTTCGTTGTTCTTCATACTTCTTTATTTCTTTATGGGTTTTCACTCTTTTAGCAGACGATGTCGTTTGAGGTTTCGTGCAGTAGGAAGAGAGACAGAGACAGGGAACGAGGTAGCATCCATCCCTACAAAGTGGTTGAAATAACTCCTCCACCCAAGTGTCTCGGCGTTCGTTGCTTACCCCCTGTAAGTGCCATTCCTTGATTTTATTTTTTAATATCAATTCCAAAGCTTCAGTGTTCATAATTCATCATGGAAAGTTTAAATTAGAAGCCCTGCTTTCAAATTGTGTCTATCTAATGAGTAATGGTTGGTTGGTACTTTTGGATGGGTCAGAAGCCAAGGCTCATGCATAGTGTAATCTCTTCGGTTAGGATTTTTCTTTTAGACGAAATAGTTTAATACAAATTTAAAGGCATTTGTGATTACATGTTAACAAACGCATCATAATAAATTTGACTATATAGCGTTTCAAAGATAGTGTCATTAAACATATTTATTTATTTATTGGGAGTATCCCCTTGAACACAGGGACAGTTTTTTGCATTAGCAAGAAACGAGAATCGAACTAGTATATTGCTGTTGCTGGCCCTGGTGTTGTCTTTGTCACTCATTCTTTTCTGTATTTTTTCACTCCAAGTGAACAAAAAAGATGTAATTGAGTACATAATAAACGTCAGAGTCTAATTTCTATGCATTATTTTATATTTTTAACCAATTAAAAATCATTATTGATATGATTTTTAAGATAATTACTGTAAAAGTTAACCAATTTATGATACTTGAATTTGTAATTGAATGACTGTGTAAAAAATCTTTACACCCTAGGTACATAGATTATTTACTCTAAATGTGATACCTAATTGTATGTTATAACAAACATCTAACTATGGAGTAGTATTTGAGTTCATTATTAGGTCACACACTTGATCAACTTTGGAGGAAGATTTTGTAAAATCAGTTCAATTCACTAACCCAAAACTGGTTTCAGCTAATAAGCCAGTTTTAGAGTCGCTTAAGTGCACAATTAATCCAATAAACTACATGACTGATTTTTGAGCTAGTTACCTGACTAACTGTTTCAGCTAGTTACCTGAATGATTGTTTGAGCTAGTTACATGACTAATTTTTTAGCTAGTTAACTGATTTTTTCCACCTATTATTTACCAATCAAATTGTCCAGATCGAGCCAAGTTTTACAACTATACCAATCCAATAATCTTTTATTTGTTTTGTTAGTATGTTTGTTCCGGAACATCCAAAAGTCCTTTATCGATTAGGAGTGACCAAGTGTAATTTATATTTGCTCTTATCCGTTAATCTAACATAGGTCGGTGTTCCAAAGCAAATAATACCTTATATTTATACTCTACATCTACAATGTACCTCAGATTCTTCCTTCTTATTCCCTCCTAGCATTCTCTTACACATTATACTACGGGTGATTTTATTGGCCTCCTTTATCTTATTATTAGCCCTTGTTGAAAAAGTGGCATAATATCAGCAAGCAAATTCTGAATTGTTGCTCCGTTATTTCAATTGGTATATTCCTGAAGCTCACTGGTGTAAAAGTGTCAAGTATTGTCCTCACTAGGGTACATAACTGAAATTAATATAATCATAAGGTTTATGTAATTTGGAGGGATGTTGTCAAATGAATGTGCTTTATGATTCTCTGCCATTGGAGCAAAAGGTAGGAAGGTCTAAAAAAGTTGTTAAAAGGTTTTTGTGAAGCTGTGACTTAACAGGATAGTACTAATAATTAATACCTGAAGCTTGTTCATTGCAATTTTCTCCATGCTAATGATCCTATGCTCAGCATTCTGCTCTTTGGAAATGACATGCTTTCAGCAGATGTTTGCAGATTTCTACTGCTGAGAAAATTTGAGTGTTTGTCGCCTCTTAAGTTCTCATCTTTTACGAAGTTTTCATATCATGAACAATACCTAAGAATAGAATCACAGTCTATGAGAACTGAGGCTTAGGATAAATTTTGCAACGACCATAAACTCAAAACACACCTTTAATTTGGGTTAACTAGAGTTTTATCTTTAGGTATGACTATGGTAAAATTTTTGGGATATATGTGAAGAATAGACATAGAGAACACCCCTGAATATTGTGGTATCTGGTTTTACATACATGATCTGATTATATAATTGATATGTTGTCATTCTTGAGCTTAAAGTTTCTGTTTTTACTAATAATCCGACATTACAAGCCCCTTAACGTAGGTAACCATAATATTAATGGTTAAAATGCAACCAGTGCACTTACAATCCTGCATTTCTTATGAGGAATGCCTTAGGTCAATAAGCTTAAATAAAAGTTATTTGATACAAAACTTGCATACATGCCAAAGAATGTCTTTGGCAATATATAGCTCTTTGATGCTAGTGTTATCTTCAAGACTTTGGCCATTTGATATGAAAGAAAAGCTATAAAGGGCATCTGAAACAGGAAACTGTCAAAGAGGAGTAGATATTTAGGTCTATATAATTCATACTGTACCCAGAATCTGAGGTACATTGTAGAATCAAATACTTTCCATGGATTTTTATATGCACAAGACATCGTGTAAACGCAAACAAGTATAAGAAGGTATTGCAGAAAGAAGTTTGAAAAGTTTTGAGCACAATAAGACGGTAATTACATGGCTTGAATGAATACATAGACACTTTTTTTAGCACACATGTAAATAGTTATGTTATTCTATAACTCATCATTTAAGTTTTAACTTATGATGATACTACGAATCAGTTTGAGTCTGTTTCTGAACCAAGCCCTTATGAAAGAATAAAACATCAACTGGATAAAATAAATCAAACATCTCTAGTTTTACTTATACACCTTGACTTTTGCATAAGTTTCCTCAGATAAGTTCTAAAGTACCTATGAAAACAAAGCCAACACTCTTTCCTCGAACGGTAGGGTTTTACAATTGAAAAGCTCTCTTAAGTTAGTAGCTAATGTAAAGGGTTTACTAGTTTGTCCGATTGCTAATCGGATGACATCCAACAATTTCCATTCAAAGTCATGAAGATGGCTGTTTCTTCCTGCACTCTCGTACTATATTGTACACCCTCATCTGTGTAATGCAATGACCAAAATACCCTTGAGAATTATTAAGGAAAACCTTTCCTTTGCCCCTCCATCTGGTTTTGCGTCTGGGAAACCTCACGGTTCTACCACTTCCACAGCCATCGTGATTGCGGACACTTTCGTGCATCGTGGTCCCACAAAGGTAACTCTTCTCCCCTTTGTTGTTGCATTTTGATTCCAAAAGATGTCGAAATACCTTCTGGATTAGGGTTTCTGCTAAACCAGAACTAGGAATAGAAGGAATTCAAAAGAACTGCAGGACTTGCACGACATTAAAAAGAAGAAAGAATGGATCCCGACACTGTTATTGAATGAATGAAGATACGAGAGAATTAGAAGAATTTTTCTGAATGCCATCAATACTACACTAACCTTATATATATAGCTGTTCTACTTGCTAACTAACTTCCAACTGAAATGGCTAAGTACAAAACGTGTCCCCTGTTGATCATATACTGTACAGTTTCTGAAATGGGCTATCCAGGAAAATATTCCAGATTGGGTCAATCTGGAAGCAAGTGATTATTTTGGTGTAAGTTATGGATAAGCCAATAAAAAACTTTACTCAGGAACTGTCTCCCCCGAATTGTATCAAAGCTTGAGCAATCCAGAGGACGGTTTTATCCGGATTATCCTATTTGAAATATAATTTTTTTTTTTGGATTATACAATGTGTAATGTTCAAGGACACTAAATTGAAACACTTCTTCCGGATTACCGTTTCTAGATACTATACTCCCATATAGCATGGAAAAACTTACAGACACCATTACGGGACAATGACCAGCAATGAAGAAAGAAGGGGAAGTGTAAAACAGAAATAAAACTCAGAGGGACAATATTGTATTTTTAAAAATATACGGGGTGCATGAAGAGAGTATTGGGTGTAGGAAGAAATAGCCTACAAATATTGACATTTGGACTAGCTACAATTTGATGAACTATAGAGTTTTAGGCCGAATGGCTCAATAAATTATGAAGTTTTTCATAAGTTAAAATTTGTTTTATGTTTCAATTTTTATAAATTTCTGACATTTAAAAGTTTTATTTAACTTATGCATGAATTAATTATTAATTTATTAGAGAAGCTTGATTTATTTACCCTTTTCTTTAGAAGTTTATCCAAAAGGAAACTCATGCCCCTCCCTTGCTGAAATAACTAGAACTGATGTAGGCTCTAATTAGCGACCAGAATTACTAATTTAAGAGGAAAAACGGGCAATATATTTACTTCTCATGGTGAACCACTGTCCCGCTTGCTTGACTGCTTATTGTATTGGCACTTCACTTGCTTCTCTCAATCTAAAAGGGGTTATTTCTACATTCAATTCAAGCATATATTTCCATGTGGATGACTGCTTTATAAGCAACATTGAAAATAATAGCAATGTAGCTAATTAAAAAATAGAACTTTAGTGCAACTCCTTTCCTTTCTAAAACAATTTTGCATCCAAGTACATTATTGTGATGGGAACCATTCATTGAAGTAGGAAATCCATTGACGTATTTGGATTCTTTTCCTTCCCTCTCAGAGGGGGTGGGACTGAGTTTTAGTGCTTTGGAGGATATGTCCCTATGAAAGGATGCCTTAGAAGGAATGTTGCAAACTCTTGACTTGCTTTTTTAAAATTAACCTTTGCAAATTTGAAGAATAAAGTTGTGTATCATATAGGTATAGTACATGTACATCTCATGCTATATTAGAACATGTGGAAGGCAAATATTGAATTGAAGACAAGGCACTAGTTTGAGTTCTAAACACTGTAAAAGGATGATGCATCTGTAGTTTATTAATTTTATAGGTATGACGATTGCAGTTGTGGTTGCTTATTTTAGATCTATTTCTCTCAATTTTTTAATGGCAAAATATTATCTGAGATGGTAAATGGGTCCATATGAGATGAGGAATTGAAGCAAGCTGTTTGGTTTTTCTTGCTGTGATCCTTCATTCCCTTTATTTATGGTTCTGATTCTGAAAGCAGAAAATTAGTAGTAGATTGTAAAAGCAGAATTGTTTATGTCCCGTTTAATAAAACCTTTCTTTTTCATGGTTTAACAACACATTATTGATCACATGTCGTGTTGTCAATTTTTGCCCAATTGATTCAATTATGCATACCATGATCCAACCTAACTTTTCCCTTTCTTTCTTTTCTTTATGGTTGATATGATCCAACATAACTTTGTGAGAATGAAAAAGAAATGTGCTACATGCACATTCAGTTGGGCCATTTGCATAATATAATTTTCTTTATTTATTTTCTAAGCAGAACTTGCAGTGCGGGGAGAGTGTAACAATAGAAGGACAAGCCTATACTATTTCAGCTGTAACACATCGCTATCAGCTTCGGAAAGGAAAATACGAACCCAGCGAGAAGAGACTTGATGTTTTATCCACAGGAAGATACTTAGTAAATTTATATTTAGAAAATTTATTAGAACAATCTTGATTAGTACATGTATGTAGTAACTTCTGTTTTTATATCATTGTGTAATAATGACTTAGTTATGTGTCCATTCTTTAACTCGTTTCGCGGCCAATGGAAAATTAAAAAAAAATTATAAACTAAGAAAGGTGGGAAATGAATAGCTGGTACAAATTTACAGTAGATTAGTAAAGATCTCACAAACTGAAAACCTTGTTCATGTTTATAACGTTCTCTTTGGTTTAAGAGGAAGGATAAGGGATGAAAATAGAGAATAAATAAGTTAAGTAAGAAATAAATTTGAATGTTTAGTTATTTGATAAAGTACAATAAAAAGTGTTTTAGAAATTGTGTAATTTAATTAAATTGATAAAAATAAGAAAAAAGATAAGTATAAATATGAGTAATAGTGAATTGAATATTTTATTTTTCCTTCTCATCTAGTCTTCTAAGTGTAAAACCCTAGAAAATGGTATTTTAGAAGTGATAATAGTTTAAAAATAGTGAGACTTGATTATTTTAATATTAAAATGGTTCAGTATAAATAGAATTGTTATAAATTAGTTTTATTATTTTAAAACACAATCTTTCTATAAATCACTTTTCTAGAATTCTTTGACTTCCCTTGAAAGGTTCTCCTCCTTTGTTCGTCTGATTGAAGATCTGAGACCGTATGAGTAATCCTTGTGACGAGCTCTTCAATTTGGACCAATCAATTTCTTCGTTCGCATAAGTTAAGTTTCAGTTGTTTTTTCTTTGTCTTCTTTTGTTTCTATTGCATGTGAGGTTTTCATCTTCTATATGAGTCTTTGTTGATCAGTGATAATAACGCTATGTTCTGATCGTTCTTGTAATGTTTTTGTGTGTATATAGAATATTTTATGGAGTTAGAAGCGTTTTGGTGTTCTTAGAGTTGTTTGGGTTTGTGGAGCTGCTTTGCCAGGTAAGGGAAGTTAGTTTTCTGTTAAATTGATCATCTTGATAGTTAATTATAATGTGGCTTGTTGAATTGATGTGTTGTATATTGAACTGTTTGATATTGATTTAGAGAAATGTTTGGATATATGTTTTGAGTGATTGGGTTTTGAACTCTCTAAAACCATTTGGAATCAAAAACTCTAAAAGGAAAGGTGCCCAATTAGTCAAGTACATAAGATCAATTTCCCCTAAATTGTTGTTTTTGATACACCGTTGGGTGCTGTTACAGTGCCGCCAAGTGCTAGGCCACTGACTTGGTGTTGCCGGGCGCCACTTTTGGATCGTCAGGCGCAAGAAGTCAGTGGATTCCAGGGGCTGGGCGTCAATCACCACTTTTCCAGTTCTGACGCTACCATGTTTTTATCGTTTGCATCCTCTTGGTAGAAGGAAGATTACCGCTTCGTTAACTGTTGGATCAAGCTAAAATTTTGACAGTTGATCCTCGACATATGATTCTTCACTTTGACTAGTGGGATCTTTGTTTTGAAGTTTGTGGTTACAATAATGGTTTTCAGAGCTTTGGTGTACTTTATTCTTTATGTATAGTGTTATTTGCCTTACTTTGCCTATTTCTCTTATTTGTCTGTTTTAAGATGTTTTGTGGTTGATGTGAAGTATGTTTATGGTTCTCATTATGATGAATTGAATATAATATGTTGTGATGAGCTGAGTTGCATAGAGTAAATTGATGAAAATGTATATGATAAGGCATATTGATGTATGAGGATCTTGTAGAAACATTTTGTTACGATAATTATAATTGGTTGAGATTGAAGAATTAGTGGTAGTGTGAGGGCATTCCTAAGGAGGGAATCCCATTGAATGCTCAAAACTTTAGGGTGTGCACTGAGGATAAAACTACTACATCTTGGGGAGCTAATCCTAAAACTCTACTAGTCATTCATACTCATATAAAAGAGGATGATTAGGTAGTGAGAGTGGTAGAAGGTACTGTCATGAGAACGACCATAAGGTTCTATGACAATAAAAAGGATTTACCTTGTATGTGGTAGTTCGGGTAGGCGAGTTGTTCCACCATCATAAGTGCATAGCGTCCCTAGTTCTACTCAAGTTGCACTTATTCGGATAAATTGAGTTCTAGAGAGTTTGATAAAATACATGTGTGTGATCTTGATTGCTTATGATAATTGTAATAAAATTGGTTGCTTGTGAGGTGTGATTGTTCTTGTATAGCTAACTTACCTTTGCACTTTGTGGTCTTGTGTTGTTTTCTTCTTTTGCGGTGATCACCATTTTGGTGGGCATAGATGAAGTTACAGGTTTAAAGGCATCTCTAGAAGATGAGAGACTATCAGTTAGAGTTGGTAAAACTTTCAAGGAGTTGTAGTAGTTGTTTGTTTATGTATAAAGTTTGTTGGTTTAGTTGGTTTGTATGAATGATATATTTTTATAGTCATATCTTTTGTTAGACTATACTAATATATTTTATACACTAGATTGTTTGTTCTGAATGTTATAATGAAGCGTTCTATTTTTTTAGTTTTAAGATGCTAAAATGAATATCACACTAAACATATATACATATTATTTCTTTCTTCTATTCTCACCTTCTCAAAACTAAACAAAAGGTAATTTAGTTTATGCATTAAAGAAATAATAAATAATTTATGCTTAGAATAGTATATTTATTTTTCCTTCTAAAACACAAACTAATTTATTTATTAAAATAATAGTATCTTTATTTTTCATTCTCATCTAGTCTTCTAACTTTTCCACAAACTAAATTACTTTGTACGTTAATTAAAAGTAAAACTTTGAAAAAGTTATATGAATTTTTTCACTTTAATTGATGTATAAGCCAACTTTAACTTATCAGACAGTCAATTTTTTTTTTTTGCATACTTTTCCTTTTGAGAATTTTTTACGAAGAAATTTATTTGAATACGTCCTAAATAAAGCGATATGTCTCATGAAGCAAATTGTTTGTTTCAGTAACAACATTGACTAATGCATATAATAGTCGATTGTGTTATTTATCCTAGTGTTTTTAAAGTATATTTACTTATGGGTGCTAAAAGTTCTGAGGATATTAATGTTAATGATTAATTTGACGAACGTGATGGGAAGAGCAAAAAAATTGCTGAGTAAGCAAGATTGGATTATTTATTAGGTTCCATGAAAAAGAAAGAAGATATGGGCATTTATTTCACCATGTAGCAGGTTCCCGGGCAAAGCCTGCACGTGGGACCACTGCAAGTTCGCACGTGCAACTCTGGTAATAATGCCAGAGGCTTTTATCATGTAGGGTCCGAAACATCCATGCACTGAGCATGGTACAACAATTTTATGAGATATAGGAGCAGTTATACATATGGTGACTCCTTTGTTTATTTATTTATTTCATTTGACCAACACATGTGGTGCCTAGTACACACCTATTTCATTCATACCCTTGTCGTGTATTTTGGCAATAATTAATTAATTGACACCAGATTCTATCTGTCCTTTGGACAGATAAGATTGCACTAGTAACTTCCTCCACTTATTTGCTTCAATTGCTCGCTTCCATTCATGTGAAGGAATACAAAACATTTTGAAGACTTTATATATATAAAAGTGTGTATTAAATTTATTTGTTTTAGAAATGTAACATCTCATTTAATTAATAATGCTAATTAAAGGAAATGTCACACACAATAATATTGGAAACAAAAGACTGAAGTATAAACACTACTCCTTACAATTATTCAAGAGAAACTAGAATAGAAATTTAGGCACACCAAGATGCCAGTGACCAAAGTAGAGTAAGGGTCCACAATTTACAAAATGAAGTGTCAAACAAGACAATACATGGGCAGTGACCCTAAAAGAAAGCTGGAAATCCAACCTAGAGAGGATAAGCGACGGAACCTCTATCACCCTGATGACCACAGGAAGTTCTCGCATCTGTTCACATCAATAAATTGATGATCATCGCAAAAAGGAGAAAACCACACACAGGAACACAAACAAGCAGAAGGGTAAGCTAGAGCAGAAAATAATTTATCACACAGTTATATACATCTCCATAATCCAAAATGCAAATGTCACCCAATCATGTTATGACTTGCACACCATACACTAAGACTCAAGACACGACTCATCCGGATACATATAATTAGTCGGATTCAGCAGATGTTTGAACTTGTGGTGGACTTCCCTGCTCTACCGAGCTAATTGTTACAATGTCTCATCCCCCACACACAAGGTTAGCCATTAATGGGTTCCAGGCCTCCTACTACTCTCAACACTAGAGTCAGTACACTCTATGTGAGACTAACTGACTCTTTAGAGTGCCAGAATACAAGCTTACCTTAAATCCTTACTAAATTATATAGATGGGGCACCACCATGAACTCCCACTAACATGGGTCATGGAATTACGTTCTGACCAACTGAGGCACCACCATGAGGTCTCACCTAGAGACTCATAGAATTACGCCCTAACCAATGAGGCACCACCATGAAACTATCGTGGAATTACGCCCTAACCACATACAAATCATATTTCACCATCCAATATGGACTGGTCATGCATACAAATGTCATGCTAATATTTATAACCAACCTTCATTCATATTCCATACCAAATCATACCAAACTCATCATTTTTAGCCCATGAATCATTCCATACATGCATTATACCCAAATCATGTTAAACTCATCAATCACAAACCATGATTCATCTTGCCCATACATAATCACTCAATTCATGCTTTAAAATGTATAATCAGTCCAAACATATGGCCAACATCTAAAACAAAGAAACCACAAAACAAGCACACTTCTCGCCCAACTCCTCGTTCAGGCAGAAAGGGCTTGCTCAGGCGAGAGGGTCTCTCGCTCAAACGAGCTCCTTTTTCCTAGGCGAGGGCTCGAAGAGAGGAACAATGGCGTTGTCACGTACTCTCGCTTAGGCGAGTCCTACTCGCCTGAGTGAGGCTGCGCCTCGTTCAAAACGGAGACTTGTCGCTTAAGCGACAACTCAAGCAGGAAACCTGGGCGAGCCTCTGTTAGTCTCACCTAGGCGAGACGTGCTTGCTTGGGTGAGAAAACCAGTGCTAACCACTGTTTTCTTGTGCAACAGTCACACATGCTTTTGGTGTTCTGATGTTCAGTGTAGACTTTGGTGTACAATTTATTTATTTTTTTTAACTAAATATATTATCGAGTTAAGAGTTTCATACATAAATTTTTGAATAATGAATATTTATTAAATAGGATCTCACATCTAATTTTAGAGATGTCAAGATGAGTTCTAATTTGTGAGTTAGTTTGACTCACCATAGGTTTGAGTCAAATTGAGTTATGAAAATTTTAGCTTTATAAAATATGGGTTAAATTGAACCCATTTTACTTAATCCATGGTTAAACAAGTTTGAACCGAATTAATGGTTAAACAACACTTTATTAATTTTTTTAGGGTTAAATATGTTTTTGGTCCTTTAACTTTCATGAAAAATTGGAATTAGTCCATTTTCAAAATTAGGGCCAAAGTTTCGAAGAGGAACTAATTCCAATTTTTGTTGAAAGTTAAGAGACCAAAAACAACCCATTTTTTTATTATTTCTTATGAGTTTTTTTTATTATAATTATTTACTACTTCTAATTATATAGGTTCAAAATTTGATCTTTTTAAATACTCGATTATTGTTCAATAATGCTTGAGTAGTTTGGATGTTTAATTTATTTGTTTGTCAGGTTCTATGTGTTGATACTCTAATTTTCAACTACTATCCATATAATAATATTGGGTTAAATATGTTTTTGGTCCCTCAAGTTTCAGCGACATTTGAATTTAGTCCCTCATCAAAACTTTTGACCAATTTAGTCCTTCATCTTTCAAAATGCGTGAATTTAGTCCTTTTAACCAAATTTTGTTAAGTTTATCTGACGTTTCAAGCATATTTCATGATAGTATTTAAATTATTTACACTGTTTGACACATCTTTGCTTCAATATTAACTTAAATACTATAATGAAATGTGCTTGAAACGTCAGATAAACTTAACAAAATTTGGTTAAAAGGACTAAATTCACACATTTTGAAAGATGAAGGACTAAATTGGTCAAAAGTTTTGATGAGGG
>Ga0099823_1004786_pt1 | contig 13342 bp, 10 predicted proteins | sample CowpearedBW_FD_76831 | JGI IMG/M metagenome (GOLD analysis project Ga0099823, IMG submission 76831) | Root nodule microbial communities of legume samples collected from California, USA - Cow pea red BW | ecosystem: Host-associated > Plants > Roots > Nodule | place: USA: California | collected... | reverse complement strand
TATAATTGTTTTAAAATTTCATTTAAGTTGACTTCTAATAGTATGGATTAACTATTATTTACGACCGTTACTGTAATAAATGTGTAATTTTAATTTTGATTTAATTACTTATTTATTCAGTTGTTTTAATGTTTTAATACTATTATATATTTCACATCATTAATTGAAGTTGGCTTTTCAATACTATTTATTTATTGTTAACTATAAATTGTGAGATTTACTGCTATAAAGCTTTTATTTTAATTTGTTTAATTTCGAATTTATTTTTGTAACTGCAACATTTTTTAATTCTTGAACTTAAAGCATTCTGTTAGTCTTTATGATGTTATTTTAATCTCTTACATCACTAAATAATTAGTTAATCTAATGCGAAGTAAGTAAACATTTAATTTAAAAATAACAAAGTGACGCATATTACGGTGGCTAAATTCTGTGCTTAATATTAACAAAGAACACTCCGAATCTCATAATCCTAAGGAAAAAGACAGTCACTGTACAACCTTAAGAAAGGCCAAAAACCAGAAACCAAACCAAATACACCGTTCACTTTTGTTGTCACACTCTTCCATTTCAATTCACCATCACACTCTCTTCACTGTCTCTCACACCCACAACAAGTTTCACTACATAGATTCACACAAACAATACTTCTTCTCAGTCTCAATTTCATGTTTTCTTCTCTTCTTTCCCCAACTGAGTGCCGACACTCTTCTACTTCGTTATTATTTTTAATCGACAAAGGCTTTATCTTTGGGTTAAACCGGTGACCCACTAGGGAGAGAGGAGTGGAATGCAGAAGCGCAAGTGGATTCCGTTGGCGCTGCTGAGAAAGTTGCTCATTTCAGCCATATGCTGCATAGCGTTTGTGGCTCTCTTCTCTGTGCGCATACACATTGTTCCTTCCTCTAAGGATCACAGGTTCAACGACAAGATCTCCACGGTTTGTTTCGTCTTTTTCTTTGTTTGTTTTGGTTACTCTGTTGTTATTCAATTCCATTGTTAAATTAAAATAAATGTTTAGGGTCGTATTGCTGTACGGCTATACGAGGTACTTTGATTTTGTTTAGCGAGTTCCTTGACCCTTTTCAATGATGCAGAGTAAACAATTGTTAATTTTGTGGATATAATTTAGGATTGTTTTAGGGTTTTCCTGTTGTCACTGTTTTGTTTTGTTTGTTTTTTTATTTTTTTCAGTACTTTGTTGACTTGAAGACTTGCATTAAGAGTAACCAATCTGAAAATAGCTCTTTGGTTAATGCTTGTACTTTTTATAGTGAATTGGATTTTATTTCGGGATTTTTGTTTTTGGTGGTGTCGATTGATACCTTAATAATGTTAGTGATTTCCTGGCTAATCTGTTGTTGTTTTTCAAATTTTGACAGGCTCAGGATCTGCACAGCTGGACGCGAGAGCTCGCACCGCCACATTTGTCCAAAGCTCCAGTTTCTACTCCCAAGGTTTGGGCTTCATGTGAACACTGTCAAGTGCCTTATTTGGTGGTTTCTTGTGTTTGAAAGCTCAGAAAATGTGATAGAGAAACAAAATCATGTACAATAGCTTCATATCAAGCATACATTTTTATTCATTTATTATGAGATATGATGAAAACTGCATCCTCAAATGGTGTGGATAGAAAGGATTGAAGATGTGATGTGAAGGAAAATATAGATAGAGACAGGAAGAAAATAAGGTGGAAAAGAAATAGAAGAGAATTTAGGTGTATGTTCTTTTTTCCCTTTATTTATTTGCTCTCTGATACCCGCTAACCAGGTGGGGAACATATTGTGTGCCATTATCATTTTTGTTTCTGTTGGTTCATCTCATTGTTAATGTTTATGCATCTCATCTGATGTGTAATTATGTGACTTTAAACTTGTTTGATTTAGTTTTAGCACATGCCTAGAGATGTTGGTGTCTATCATGTTCATAGGAAGATATATTTAAATTATAAAAGCACTTATGTGCATTCATGTTTTCACTCCTCTTAATTTGACAGTTGAATGGTACAAGAGGGTACTTAGATTACCAGAAGTTGTGGAAGCCTCCATCAAATCGTGGGTTTTTGCCCTGTACAAAGCCCACTCCTAATTACACTAGTAAGGAGCTTAAATTTTCCTATCAGGTTGTAATTATGTATTGTATTGGTACTTGTTCTAGCCAAGAGAAATGATGATCCCCTTTACCAAAGAACTCAGTGTGTGTTGTCTTTTCTGGGTCATTATCAACTCTCTTTACATCTAAATATCCTTCGGGATTTGTAATTTTTGTGCTAAAATTAAGATCCATATCCCTAATTTTATGCCTTGCATTTATTGTTTATTTTCTGATTTTGGTGATTATTTGATCCTAATTATTAGAATTTGCGATATTCTTTGACAATTTTGTTTCAAATTATGTATTTATTCCTGTTTAATTGTGATAAAATATTTCTATATTCATATAACAAATATATTCTTATTTATTTGTTAATGTTTATGTTATTATATTCCTAATTTAGTCTTATCTGATAAGCCTTATTATGAGTAGGTTGAAATCCTACCAATCACTACACAACCCCAAAGTTTGAGCAATAAGACTTATTTTTAGGTTGGTCGGAATCCTTCCTATCACTACACAACCCCAAGTCTGAGTGAATAGACTTATTTTTAGGCAGGTCGGAATCCTACCTATCACTGCACAGTCCCCAAATCTTTCAGCATTAAGACTTATTTTAAGGTAGATAGGACCTACACCTACATGCCATTTGTCTTTTCACTTTCCGGGTACTTTCCACGTGTTTTTCTTGATTGTGGACATTTGAAATGCTTCAAATTTTGTTGTTACACTTTTCTTATGTTTTCCTTCCCTAACATTCCCTCAGTTCTTCACTTTTCGTCTTCCCAGGTATGCTACGCTTCTCTTTTCTTTCTTTTTTTCCCTTGCTTATTCAAAGTCTCAATGGCTTATTCCATTTTTCTTCTCCATGGATTATTATGCAATGTATCCATGGGCCAAGCTTGATATTCTTAAGGAAACTACTTCGTACGCAGCAGCCAAAAATGTTCACTCTTTTTGCCATGTCCAAGCACTAAGTCATTATGGAGATGAGAAGGATGTAGAGGTTCTTCCTTGTTCCCCTTGAATGAGATGAATGTTGCTCTGCATTCCAAAAGTTGGTCCTTTTAACAAGCCTTTCATTTTCTATGCCCACACTTAAGCTTTGTCCCAATGGCGAACACTTTCTTTTATTTTCTTTTTGGGTTTAAATTGTTTGTTAGAACTTTATTGGCCTTTGTGAATGGTGTTTGTGGTAAAGGTCTTCTAACCCTATCCCAGTCCTCATAAATCCTTCAAAGGCAAATTTTTTAAGATTCGTGCCCCAAACAATAATACTGATTTGTTAGAGGGTTTTCCATTGTATTGAACTTCAAAGCCGCATAGGATTAATCTCCCTTGTTTAGAAAATACACATAGGGTAATGTATTTACAATAATGAGAATGTGGGCTAAGCCCAAATACAAATGAATATGTAAAAAATAACATAATTAACATAGGGACTATGTTTCCCTAATAACATGAAACAGAATATATTTAACACTTCCTCTCAAGCTGGTCCATATAAATCATACGTACCAAGCTTGTTACAAATATAATCAATTCTTGGTCCCCGTAAAGACTTAGTGAAAATATATGTTAAGTGATCATTTGAATTACAAACTCAATGTTGGTGTCTCTAGATACAATCTTCTCTCGAATGAAATGACAGTCAATTTCAATGTGTTTGGTCCTCTCATGAAAGACAAGATTAAAACTGATATGAAAAGAAGCCTGATTGTCACATATAAGTGTCATTTAAGTGACATATATCAAATCTAACTTTGATAGCAAAAGCCTACCTGCAAACAGATTTCCCTGATGGTAATGGGACGAGCTCCCAATATTTTGAAGAGCAGTTAGTTCATCTAGCATGCTTCACGCTAACTAGGATGGGCTAAGGTATCACTGGCAGATTTAGGAATGAACACAAAAGAAATAGACGAAAGACAAGTATAAAATGGTGAAAATAATCTATGGTAATTTAAAGTAATATAATGTGGAGAGGGATTACAAGTGGAATGTATACCTTTATGGAGGACAATTGGAAGGTCAGACTCAATTGTTGGAGCTAAAGGAAAGGAAATAGTTAGAACTTGAAGTGAGTGACTTGTTGGTTGTTCGGAATGATGTCTTCAACTATAGACCTGAAGTGGTGGTGGAGGAGGAGAATTTGAAGGTGGACTATGCATAACTGGAGGATCACAAACAACAGGAATATTAACTGTCGTAGACAGAGATGCATCAAAAGAAAAACCCTTAAAGTAAAAAGAAGACTCATTTAAGGTTACTTCTGTGGAAATAAAATAGCAGTTAAGAGGAGAGAAACACTTACATACTTTTTGTGATCTAAGAGAAGGAGAGAAACACTTACATACTTTTTGTGATCTAGTAAATCCTAAAATAACACATTTGTGTGATCTAGGAGATAACTTATCAAGACTAGGACTAAAATTATGCATAAAACATGTAGATCCAAAAACTCTAATAGGTAAGGGGTGTAGAGGTGCATGAGGAAATAAAATAGAATGAGAAATTTTGTTATTTAAAACCAAAGATGACATGCGGTTAATAAGATAACATGTAGTAAGAATAACATCACCCCAAAAATGTTGAGGAACCTCCTCACAATTAAAAGTGTGCGAGGATGTCTATTCTTGCGCTCAACCACCTCATTTTGTTGAGATGTATAAGCACATGAAGTTTGATGAAGAATGCCATGAAAAGCCATAAAATGTTTAAAAGAACTGGAAAGGTTTCACGACCATCATCACTTCGCAAAGTTCAAATAGAATTCCCAAGTTGAGTTTTAATTTCATTATAAAAGGATTGAAATATATAAAATAACTCAATGATTTTTCACTAAAAACAACCAAGTGCATCTAGAACAATCATCAATAAAAGTAACAAAATACTGAAAAACCTAAATTAAACTTAACACGACTAGGTCTCCAAATCTCAAAATGAACTAAGAAAAAGAGAACAAAGCACGTTGTGAGACACTACGAGGAAAGGAACTACGACTATGTTTCCCTAATTGACATGACTCACAACAAATTAGATAAATTGGACAAACTGGGAACAAACTGTTGCAATTTGGCAAGTCTGGGATGACCTAACTGAGCAAGAAGAGATGGAGACTCCATAATTGTGCCAACATGTGTAGAAGGGTAGAGATGATAAAAGCCATGAGTCAATTATTTGTCCCGAACTTTAGTTTGGTAAACAAACGAAATCTTTGGGGAAAGAAATAAAACAATCAAGAGAACGGGGTTAGACAACTAATGGATAATAAGTTAAAGGGGGACACAGGGACATAAAGATCATTATCAATGGTTAAAAATGGAAAAAGATTAATAGTACCAACATCATGAGATAAGACCCTAGACCCATCAACCATTGTAACCGTAGGTAAATTGTCCAAAGAGGATAAAGAAGAAAACAAAAATTTGTCACCAGTAATGTGATCTGTGGCACCACAAAAACCCAAGGTCCAAGAGAAGAAGGTCGAGTTAGGCCAACAAAAGATATACATGTGTGTGCACCGTGGAATTAGAGTTCTGACGATCCTCATGCCATTTGAGAAATTAATTGAAAAGAATAGATTGGCATGTGCTATCAGAAGAGACAGCAGAAGAAGCCATGGAGAGAGAAAAACCCTAAAACTCCAATCCAGATTATACAATCCTATCCAAGAAAGTGTACAATCGTTTCTATATTTGATTCCTCCGTAGCATAAACAAAGATAATCAAAGAAGAACATAGAAAGAAAGACAAGAATGGAGATGCCACAATCTAACAAATTGATGAGTCAATAAAGATTCACAACAAAGATTTCAATCTTTGATAAGATCTTGTATTCTACTAAGAGAATCCTTTGCCAAATTACTAATGAGTATTCTTGCGAACATCTTACACCTTACCCCATTCGTGTCCTCCACTAATCAGCATTTGTGCTTTGAACACCTTCACATGAGCTACAATCTCATGTTCATGGGAAGGTGTTCACCTTTGGTGTGACATAATGTGAAGGTATGGGCTCTCCTAGTATGTCCATTGAAAAAGGCTTAAAATCCTCTATTTCATCCAACGCTTGTTGTCCTCCTTCCTGTTTTCAAATTAATCTTGTCATTTCTCCTCCTGAACTCCTCTTGCTCTTTTAAGGATGCCTCTACTAAACGGCGATACTCCTCCCCCATCTTTTGAAAACTCCTCTAGGGCTCGTTAGGCTTCCATCGCTTGCTGCCTAGTTTCCAACCCCTGTCTCAATAATTCCTCTACCATAGTGTTCGGAATAATCCAAATGTGAGTCTAAGTTTCACATTGGGTAGAAATAACAAAGTTAAACACCATATAAGAAAAAAAAAACCCATAAACCTAGTGCCTCGAGGTTTGGGTTAAAAGTGGTGTCAATCATTTATGGGTTGGACTGATGTCATATATATATAATCTCTCTCTAATGAACCTTCCTGGAAAAATCTCAACAATCATGACATTTTGTATTGCTTGGCTTTCTGGCTCTCCCTCCGATGCCACCACACTCCTTGTTCCCCTCATCTTACTATCTTGTAGTTCAGGAATAATTTTACCTACCGCATAGTGGATGTAAAAATGTTCTAGCCAAGAGAGATGATGATCCCCTTTGCTAGAGCACTCGGTGTGTGTTGTCTTTTCTAGGTCATTATTAGCTCTTTTTACATTCGAATATCCTTTGGGGCTTGTAATTTTTATGCTAAAATTGAGATCCATCTCCCTAATTTTTTGCCTTGCACTTATCCTTTATTTCCTTGTTTTGTCAATTATTTGGTCCTACTTGTATTAGAATTTGTTATATTGTTTGACAGATTTGTTCCAGAGTAGGTATTTAGTCCTGTTTAATTGTGATAAAATCTTTCTATATTCATATAACAAAGATATATTCTCATTTATTTTTTACTATCCGTGTTATTATATTCCTAATTTAGTCTTATGTGATAAGCCTTATTTTGAGTAGGTCAGAATCCTAACTTTCACTACAGTACTAAAAGTAATAAATGTTTATTCAGCTCCTGCAGAGTCGCGAGGATATCTTTTAGTACACACAAATGGTGGGCTCAACCAAATGCGTTCTGGGGTCAGACCTCTGTCTCTCACTAAGTTTCTCCCATGTTCATGCTAATAGTATTAATGCAAAGTTATTTGTTGTTGAAATTTTGACTTGCATAATTGATTGCTATGATGGATGGCAATCAATGAGGACCATGGAATGTCAAAATTGTTAATTTTGAATGCCCTTTTCCGTTGTATTTTGTACCTGAAGATTTTTTCCCTTTGCTGCAGATATGTGATATGGTAGCAGTGGCTCGTATAATAAATGCCACTCTTGTAATTCCAGAACTTGATAAAAGATCATTTTGGCAAGATACTAGGTATTTTCAATTCTGCGATTTACAATTATTTTTCTTTTGTGCCTTCTCTCTCTGTATTGGATTTTCACTTAATTGAATTTTATAATTTTCTTTCAGCAATTTCTCTGATGTTTTTGATGAAGAGCATTTTATGAATTCTCTAGCTAATGATGTAAAAATCATTAAAAAACTCCCCAACGATCTAGTTAACGAAACCAAAGTGGTCAAACAATTCATAAGCTGGTCTGGCATGGATTACTACGAGAATGAGATTGCTAGCTTGTGGGAAGAATACCAAGTATGTATGTTGGAAGTCTATTGTTTTATACAGTTTTGTATTCTGTTTATTTTCCTTCTTTCTAATATTGTGCAATCATCTAATTATTTGCAACACCTTAAGGTTATTCGAGCTTCCAAATCTGATTCACGATTAGCAAACAACAATCTACCTCCCGACATTCAGAAGCTTCGATGCCGGGCTTGTTATGAAGCACTTCGCTTCTCTCCTCGCATTGAACAACTGGGAAAAGTATATAAAGAGATCTGAACTCTTGTTGGTTTCTTTGTTTTTTAGTCTCCTCATTGAGCTTGTACTCTAATATTTTTTTCTTATCATTCTTTAATGTTTTCTATATCCTTGTAGTTGTTGGTGGAGAGGATGAGGTCATTTGGTCCTTACATTGCGCTGCACTTGCGTTACGAGAAGGATATGCTTGCATTTAGTGGCTGCACCCATGATTTATCTCTTGTTGAAGCTGAAGAACTACGAATGATCAGGTACGGAACTATGACACTTCAACTCGCTTAATTGAATCTCATGTCTTTCTCTCATATATAATGGTTGGAAATTATCACGTGCCAACATGTAGGGAGAACATTTCCTATTGGAAAATAAAGGAGATTGATCCAATAGAACAGAGGTCCAAAGGGTTTTGCCCCTTAACTCCAAAGGAAGTTGGGATTTTTCTTACTGCTCTTGGATACCCATCAACAACTCCTATATATATTGCTGCTGGAGAGATATATGGGGGCGAGTCCCACATGGCTGAATTGCGTTCCCGGTATCCATTGTTGATGAGCAAGGTAAGGAATTGCAATACTGTGTTTCAATATGTTTGTATATAACCTACTTTTCTCAATCATTTTTAGTGAATAGTTCAGTCAAACATTAGTATTTTTGTATATAACCTACCTGTGATTGATTGTTTTCAGGAAAAGTTGGCATCCATAGAAGAGCTTGAACCTTTTTCCAATCATGCATCCCAAATGGCTGCTCTTGACTATATTGTATCTATTGAAAGTGATGTATTCATACCTTCTTATTCTGGAAACATGGCAAAGGCTGTTGAGGGTCATCGTCGTTTTCTTGGACGTGGAAGAACAATATCTCCCGACAAGTAAGGCTGTCATTTTGCAGATCAACTTCTGTTTATTAAATTGTCGGATAAACTCTTCAAAATTATCCATTACAAAGTTGTTGTGTCTGTCTTCTCATTTACCTAGGAAAGTCCTCGTTCGCCTGTTTGATAAACTAGATCAGGGACTAATCACGGAGGGGAAGAAACTATCAAATAGGATTATTGATCTCCACAGAAGACGGTACGCAGCTGGAAAATTCTTCATTTTTCATTTCAATTAATTTTTTGAATGCTAAAGTATATATAATGTGTTCATGGTTCTTTCATTTTTATAACCATAAGTAATAAATCTATGGAAAAATTGTATGATTTTTGATTTGTTGCATGTATTGCACAGACTTGGTTCTCCCAGAAAGAGAAAAGGGCCAATTTCTGGGACAAAGGGCATGGAAAGGTTCCGGTCAGAAGAAACCTTTTATGCTAATCCCTTACCTGATTGTTTATGCCGGACAGAACAACCACCACCACCACCACCTCTAAACACCTCTCACATTGTTTGATTGATGAAATACTGAACTTTTTCCGTGGAAATTCCGCTTGGTGAAAAAGGGTGGCACATGAGTTTGAGCATAAGATGAAGATCTGATGTGCATGTTGAAGGCATGGTGATGTGGTGACAGAGTGTATATACCGGTATCACTGTTACACTTATCCTTTAATTGGGGGCTGGGAATAAAGGAGGTGAAAAAAAGGGAAAACAAAATCCAAATTAGGGTTTTGATATAAAGAATTAGATTGGGATGAGTAGTTATAGGGTGAGACGGAGATTTAAGATCACTGGATTGATTTGTTCTGTGAAACATTACTTCATTATAAAGGCCAAGGATCTCTATAACCTGTTATTGTAATTCTTCTTCACTAATCTCACATGATTTCACATTTTTTTAATTTGTTCTTGTTGATCACAACAAAAAGCAAAAATCTTTATTTTTATCTCTGGTATACGTTGGCCCTTATCTTACATTTGAAACAAAACACGCTCAATAAATATATACAATTAAAAAGTTAAAATTGATTTTAATTAGAGTAATTGTAATTGGTTTACATGCTTATAATTTATTTTCTATATATTAATTTTGAATGATCGTAAAATTATTTACTTACTGATATCTCTAAAGACAAAAATAATAAAATGTATTTTATACTTTTATAAATACCGATTATATTGTATTAACATTATAAAATAAATTTATATTTATTAATAATAAGTTGAGATAAATGAAGAAAATACGATAAAATAATTGTTAATAAATAAAAAAGAAAAAAAAAGAAGAGAAAGTTTTATATAGAACATGTAAAAGTAATTCTTAATTAATTTAATAAATAATTATATATTATAAGAAATAAAACTGAAGTTATGAAATATAAATACAAAATAAAAAATTTTATATATATATATATATATATATATATATATATATATATATATGTAATAGAGCTTCTTTTTGTTTGAGTAACTTTTCTGTTGAATTGGTTCGTAGAAAAAAAGGAAAAACATAAAAACAAAATTAAAGAAAAATAATTATATTATAATAAAAGGTTTTTCACACAAAATATATGTCAGTATTGTCCAAATAATAAAACATGTCTCTCATATATATATATTTTTTTAAAAAGTATGTTATTATTAATAAATAATAAAACATAAAATTAAATAAAATAAAGAATAAAATTTTATTTTATTTTCTCTGCCTCTTAAGTTATTTATGGTTTATATTATTCTCTCACTTCTCCCACAAGTTCTCTTTTTGTTTATGAAAAAAAAAATTCAAACTTATTATTTTTGTTCTTATTTAATAAAAAGTAATTTTTTATTGTCATACTTTGAAATATTAGTTTCATATTTTTTTATACATGAGTATTTTGAATAGTTGTTTTTATAATGAACATAAAAAAAGAAAAATGTAACTTTTATGTGGTTTTTCATAACCTTTTTTAAATGACTTCATTATTGTTTTTTTCATTTAGTAATCAAATAACTATGAATTGTTTTACTCCAATTATAACTTGATAACCCGTCTATATTGTCCAAAACAGTAGAAGAAATATTACTAACAGTTTTTGAATTCCTAGAAAAGTAAAGGACCGCAAAACAAACAAAAATATATAAACGACATACATTATCAACATCATCAAAGTCACTATGTACCATACTCTTAATCATTTCAATAACATTTTCAATTGTTATTAATTTGTCTTTCAGAAGTGAATTGACTACCCCAAAAACATTTTTATCAAATTCTACATCTAACCCAACAACGCCCAATCCTAAAGACATGCAAATATCAGCACAACTAAACAGAATAGACTGTTGCATGACACAAAACGATTCATGAGCAGGTAACCAATGCTTCAACATCTCAAGCAAAAGAGGATTATATATTTGTAATGGTTTTCCTATGTGCAAACACCACTTGAATGGTGTATCGTCAATCCTTGCAAGATGGCTGTCCAAGATCAATCCATTCATTTCGGCAATGCACTTTGTGTATCAAAATGTACGCAATCGATCCTAACAATCAATGAAATGCCAAAAATTAATACTTCATTTAACTTTTAACACAAATAATCACAACAAAATATACAAACAACATCGTGTCAATACCTTCTCATTACATTGGAATTAACCAGCCATAACGTTTTCATATCCTAGTATTGCAGAAAAATTGCCTTCAATGTGATTGCACAAAATAGTAACACAAACCAGAGCACATTTCTTACACAACACGGAATAAAATCACCAAATTACAACCAATGAAACAACAACGCACTTCTGCTGAACCACCACAAATTGAGCAAGCCCTTCTCCTGAAACCCCACAAATTACACAACCATCAACTAAATGACCACAAATTTAAAATCAAAACAACAACACACAAGCACCCAAATACGAAAATCCCAAAATGTGTTTTCTTCAAATATTCCAAAGCCCCACAAATGTAGAACACCACAACAGCAAACTACATTGATGGCCACTACAAATGCACAAAACAGTGGGGACAAGACGACCAAATCATTTATACAAACTTCCATCAAAAATGAAAAAAAAAACTTTTTCCCACCAAAGTTGAAAAATTTACCAAAAAAAATAACCATTCATGATGAACAAAGACACTGGGAGAAAGAGGTGTAATGAAATCACAACAAACTTACAATGCAACGGTGTGGATGAATGATTGTACGGAATAGTGGAAGTGGCTTCTGGTGAAATTGTTGTTGTCGAGGACTTCAGGTCGCCACTGTCTCCACTAACCCACATAAAGGGCTTGGTTGCTTCTCCCTTTCCAGCAGTTCTCTCTCTCTCTCTCTCTCTCTCTCTCGTTTACATTTGCCCAAGGGATTCTCCAACTCCCGCACGTGCACCCGTTATTTTCATTAAACCATTTCGCATTAAAAAGTAAAAATTGCCTCCCCACATCAGTAATGTAAAAAATGAGTCAAAAAAATTGTCTAAATATCATTTTCGATAAGTAATAGTACAACTATTCACATTGAGATTTAAATTTATTTTTTATATTAAAATTTATATTTTTATTAAATATTTTTGTTTAGATTATAATTAGTTTAAAATTATAACAAAAATTTAATAATAAAAATTAATTTTAAAACTTTAGATCAATGTTGTTAGTTCTCATTCTTAAAATTTTCGTTCTAATTTTAAACAAATTGTAATCTTAACCAAAAAAATTTAATGAAAATGTAAATTTTAACAAAAACATCATTATAACTTTTATATAAAAATTAAATTTGGTCTCAATTTTGAGGGAGACAAAATTGCTAAATTTTAAATAAAATTAGAACAAAAATAAAAATTATAGGAACTAAATTGAATGTAAAACATTGACTTTAACATGTGTTATGCTGTTGAGTTGACTCATGGACATTTAAAAAAAGTAAGAAAATTAAATATATATATATATATATATATATATATATATATATATATAATCCTATTCTCTGGAAATAAAAAAGGTAGCAGTTTAGGTGTAGTAATGACTATTAAACTTTAAATTGAGGCAAGGAGGGGAGCTTTGGGAAACAAGGAAGAATTCATTTGGAATTGTTGAAGCTAAAACACCAGGTAAGGGGAGCTGTATTTTCGTGATGTGGGCACACGATTTCTGTGGCATGAACCTTGTTTCTGAACTTTTATTTTCTTTCCTTTCTGTGAGTATTACGATGAATTGGTTTGATGTGTGATTCAAACTTTGTGATAGGAGGATTATAAAACAATATTACTTTTCGTTTCTATGTTAGATTGGTAAAAATAAATATTTGATTTTTATCGTGATTGTTGCCTTGATTAAAAATATACCATGCACTGGTTTTTTTGACAGTGGTTATTATTATACATACGACATGCCATCTTTGTTCTTTTGTTTTTTAATTTTATTTTCTGTGGTGGTAATAGCAGGGTGTTGGATGCAAGGGGTTTATAGTTGAGTTTTTCATTGGCAATCTTTT
>Ga0099823_1004785_pt1 | contig 13343 bp, 10 predicted proteins | sample CowpearedBW_FD_76831 | JGI IMG/M metagenome (GOLD analysis project Ga0099823, IMG submission 76831) | Root nodule microbial communities of legume samples collected from California, USA - Cow pea red BW | ecosystem: Host-associated > Plants > Roots > Nodule | place: USA: California | collected... | reverse complement strand
GTCAGTTTTTTTTTTTTTTACTTTTTTTACTTCGTTAAAAACAATAGGATTCATGTTTTTTTGCTTTCGACAAAATATAAAGATAATAAAATTGAAAAAAAAAAGATTTTATGAAAATGAATTAGTCAACTAGTTTATTTATAGATTTTAAAAAGTAACTGAATATTAATATAATATATTTATATTATATTCTAATGTATATTTTTATTTTCATAAGGTGGCATAATATAAAATTTACATTTATAAAATTTAATAAGATTGTAAATCATTAAATTAAAAAGATGTATTTTTTAAATTTTGGAAAGTTAGTATACAAATAAAACATTCTTAAAATATAAGTATTATGGTATTTTTATTAAAAGAAAAAATAAACAAAATAGTCTTACAAATAATATTACATAAAGAGATATAAAAAAAATGAAGTTCTATAATATCACATGTTTATCGTGGTAAGATATAGATTTCATGTGTTTTTAAATAAATGATATGATTCTTTTATAAATTATAATAGAGAGAACCATGCGAAACCTATTGTGAATCAAATTTTAGTGACAATTTTTAATAGTTTTTCTTAATAATTAGCAGAGATTTTATTTTATTAAATCATATTTAGAGTAATAATTATATTTAACATGATTCACATATAACTGAATTAATTTATTAATTTCAATATTATGGAAACTGATTTATGAAATGTCGTAACATTTTATAATTTATATAGATTTAATTATACTTTAAATTCATAATAAAAATTATAACTGACTAATGAGGCTTTAAATGCATTAGTTGTTATTAGATAGTCATATTTATAAAAGTTTAATTATGTTTCAGATTCATATTAAAAATTATAACTGACTGATGGGGTTTTAAATGCATTATTTATTGTTAGATAGTCATATTTATAAAAGTTTAATTATGTTTTAAATTCATAATAAAAATTATAATAGACTAATATGTCTTTAGATGCATTACTTGTTGTTACATAATCATATCACATATTGTTATCACATATTTTCATTGAGTTGTTATTAGATATAATTTTATAATTTAATAATTTTATGATTCTATAATTTTATGATAACATAATTGTGTAATTGTATAATTATAATTTTATAAATTTATAATCGTATAGTTGTATAATTTTATAAAATTATATAATTGTAAAACTCTATTTATATAATTAAAAAATTATAAATTAAAAATTAAAAAATATAAAATCATAAATTATAAAATTATGAATTATAACATTTTAAAATAATAAAATAATATGACAAGATAACAATCATGTAAGTAAGTTACCTAAAAGTCACATCACCTTAGTAATAGAAATATTTAATTGTAAAATTTTACAACGGAGATTTAATTAAAAAAATATAAAATTGAAAGTTCCAAAGTTTACTAAGAACTTAAAAGATGATTAAGCCTGACATAAATTATGAAGCGATTCAAATACATTACATCTATGATGCACAAATACAATACGTGTATCGGATATCACACATATCCGATACGTTGATACGTTTATTTTTAAACTAACAGGATATATGAATATTAAAAAGTATACAGTAATTCTTAAAAACATAATAAATATATGATTATTTTGTGTGAATCCAAATTAAACACCTATTTGATGCAACTAAAGATCATAATGAGCTACTAATATCATGATAACTTTGAAAGAATATTTCTTAGAAATAAGCAAAAATGTTTTCTTATAATCAACAACATCTTTTTGAAAAAACCTTTAGTAACCACTCCAGCCTTGTAACGTTCAATGGTGTCATAAGAGTCGTGTTTAGTCTTAAAGACCCATTTACACCTAACTTTGTTGCATCCTTCTAACAATGAACAAGGTCTCATACACCATTTTGTACCATTGATTTAAACTCATTTTTCAAGGCATATAACCACTCATCAAAATTATCACCATTAATAGCTTCTAAAAATGAATATGGATCATTATCAATAGTTGTCATTTTATGAATCTCGTAGATAAACCGCATACTCATTCATAATAACATATTTTCTTTTGTGAGATATTCTTAATACTATTTCTTGTGGTTGTTCAACTATAGGTTTATTGTTAACCTCGTGATCATTAATTTGTTGTTCTCCTTTATTGTTGTGTGGCTCAACGATATGAACAACAATAATTCTAGAAGAAGAGATACTAACTATAAGAACTTATACTTTAACTTCTTTAATCTTCATATTTTATGAAGCTTCACTTCCATTGGTTTCACTATTCTCAATAAATCTAGCATTTCAAGTTTCAACCATGTGTAACACAGATATGATAGTAAAACATATACCCTTTAATTTTTTCTAGATAACTGATGAAATATCCACTGATTTTTCTTGGATTCAGTTTCTTTTCTTACAAATTGTAAACTGTAACGTCTGCCTGATAACCCTAAACTTGCAAGTATTTGAAATTGGGTTCCTACTTGTCCATAAATCAAAATGAGTCTTTTAAAAAACTTTACTAGGAACTCTATTGAACAAATACATGACAACCTTTAAAGCATACATCCACAATAATATAAGTACATATGAATTATTTAACATGCTCCTAACCATATCCATCAAAGTTTGATTATGCCTTTCTGACACATCATATTTTTTTTGGCGTGTTTGACATTGTGTATTAAGCACAAATACCATGTTTCTCAAGGAATTTAGTAAATAGATCAGGATGTTGTCCACTTTTGTTATACATTTTATAATACTCACCACCTCTATTTGACCTGACAATTTTCATTTTTTTGTTTAGTTGCTTTTTACACTTCATTTATATGAACTTCCAAGACATTCATCACTTGAGATTTCTCATGGGTTTAATATATTTTTAATCTCTAAATTTTGACATGAAATTGAAATTCATTCTTGTTTGAAACTTTAATACATTTTTCTCCCCAAACATTAAAGATGAATGAATATAATCATTTTAACCCAATTACATTAAATCTTTTTGACGTGTCAAACGTGTTTCCCAACTGATATTGAAGTGGGGACACATGTCAAATCGTGTAAATAACCCAAATAATAGTATAAAACGCGTTTGACATGTAAAAGAATAATATAATAGGATTAAAAAAACTATATTCATTTATTTTTAAAGTTTGAGGACCAAATTTTATCAAAGTGATGGACATGGATGACTTCTAATTTTACGTCAAAGTTCAGAAATTAAAAACATTTAATCCAAAAATCATTATGATTGTGATATGGTCAATTTGACCCTGTGATAACATAAAGTACATTAATAGGTACGGTGGTAAAAATTTAGACAAAAATTTAAAATTTAACACGTGTATGTTTATGATATGAGGTTGTTCATGAAATTAGGTTATTGTTGGAGATCTCACATCGATTAGAGATAAGATGAGTTTATAATACATAAGTGAGTGCAAATCTCACCTTACAAGCTGATTTTATTGGGTCGAGTCAGGTTTAAAGTTCACTTCTTAACATGATATCAGAGTCATGAGTTTGAACCTGGCGAGATTTATTGTTTGTTTGACCTATTATATCACCCACTATGAGGAGATTTGTTGTTTGTTAGACTCATTGTGTCATCTGCTATCAGATCACCTATTAAATTATAGCTTTACGCTCAAAAATATATCTTGATGTGAGGAAGTGTGTTTGAGATCTTATATCGACTAGATATTAGATGAGTTTATAACATATAAAAAAATATAAATCTCACCTTATAAACCATTAATTTTGTAGGATTAAGTTAATCTTAAAATTTATTTTTTATCGATTATGATTTAAAATACGCAATGTGAATGTGATCGAAGATGTGCGCTAGATTCGTTGAGTTGGAAAGAGAATGCAAACAGAAGAAGCACATGTGGCTGCGTGAGGACGGTGCATTGAGTCTGGTTGGTGTGCCACACCTGTCCTTCATCTTCGGTTATGCTAAGTCTAACATGTGTGTTTCAACAATGTTCAACAAAACATGGAACAGGGGCAAAGATTCATAACCACGTGGCTTCACATCCACCAAACCCATCAAATCAACACCCCACATTTAACTTTCTCGACGAATTTTATATGTTTTCTGTTCACTTTACGTTACAATTAAAATACAGTTAACACAATTTTAGATGAATGTTTTTGTATTTCATTTCTAAGTTTACAATTAATCTTGACTTGAAATAAATGTAAATGACCAGCAGGTTGAGTAAAGTGAAAACAAAAACTTCAAATAAATTAAATACTTAAAGGGAAAAAAATGCTGAATAAAAAATATAGACTAAAATTTCTTAAGTAGTTTGTTTTTAAAATGAAAAACAAGAATCATAAATGACATCACTTTAGATTCAATTATAATCAAATCCAATTTTATATAAAATCGATTCCAAAAAACGTGTGTGTGAAAATCTAAGGAGATTCCATTGTCAATTTGAATCCTTCACTTTTTTCTTCTTCATTTTTTCTGTTGGACAATTTTGGACCTCAAAAAATTGTCTGGTGAAGGTTCACTCCCACCCTTCAAAAATCTCACCTCTACAGTTTTAGTTTACTTTTCCTTGCACCCAAAAGCTTGCAACTTCTCTTGTTCAACCTTCCCACAAACACTGCATGCGTCTTTGACCACAACAACTTCTTCAAGTTCCAATTTTTCTGGACACCCTCTATTCCTCTTCCTCCCTAGCTCCACTTTCCGTTGAAGGGTATCTCTATTTATAGAGTTCCATTGTCATTTGAGGCAATTTTGAGCCTCTGGTGTATGTGTTCTTGAAGAGTTTTTTCTTTTCTTTTTTGCCAAGATTGGGATAGCGAGAGATATGGTGGGTGCTCTTTCTGTTGTGGGATCATCAGTGATGGAATCTCACACTGGTCCATGTTTGTGTGTGGATTCTCTTCCCACAACAACTAGTGTGAATCTGAAGAGTGGTGGAGATGTTGTTCTGTGCAAGAGTTTGATGGGAAGGAAGAACTTGACGAAGCATGGTGGAGGAACCATGAAGTTGAGCAGTTCTTTCATTGATCCTGGGAGAGAGTGGAGACTCTTTGTTAGCAGAAGTTGCAAGAGGCAGCGTAAGGATAGGAGAGTCGCCATTGTCAACGAGCTTGGAGGCCAATATGAAGAAAGTTTTGAAGATGTTAAAACGGTAACTTGTTTGATATATGCAAAAGAATGACACAAACACTTAGATCTGATGTTTTAATGCATGTTTGGATCAAAGTTTGTAAAGTTAAGTTCCAATGAGTTTGCAGAAACAATATAATTGTTGTGACTAAACTCGGTCTATAATCAGAACTAACTGATGCATCTTTGGAAACAGCAAATGCTCAACTATTTCACATACAAGGCTGTGAGGACTGTTCTTCATCAGTTGTATGAGATGAACCCTCCTAAATATACGTGGTTCTACAAGTAAGTCAAGTTTCTATGAATTTGAGGAAACATGTTTCAACAGAGATTTACTTGCCAATGTAGTTATTTTAGTTTGAAATGTGCATTTGGTTTTGTTTTCAAGATGTTGTGAACCAAGTGGTGAGAACAACATTTTGTTAGTTTTATTATATCCTTTGCAAATTCTTGAAAACATGTGAACTGAAAATGAAAACAAACTGAATGCACCCTGAATCTGCTGTGTATATACGGTTTTATAAGGTTCATTCTTTACATATTAAACTAGAATATGGTGGTTCACAGCTACCTCATAATTATTTAGATAATTGTTTGCAATGTTTTCTTTGTTGGCAGTTTTGTTGCAACAAACAAACCAGGAGATGGAAAACGCTTTATTCGATCCCTTGGGAAGGTAGTCTTTTGTGCCAAGTTAGTTAGTTCATTCGTTGAAAATTTTCAATGAAAATATATGTTTATGTCAATGTGGCTTCTTTAAACAAATTACTATACTCAACCTAAAATGCCTTCTCTTTAATTCCTTTATACATGCTATATCCATTTATCTTTATTCATTATGGGATTTTGAACCATCTATTTTGAAAACATTTCTTTAATTATTTATTATTATTTGAACAGATTGAGGTAAACAGTTTTTACTTCAAGCACTTCAGTTCATTTTCTGCTTATGCCAAATTTTAAGAACTGTCAAACTGTCATGCAGTGTGTTTTTCAACACACGTACTTATTTGAATACACTAACCTTAATTATAAGCATGTTATGGTGATTCCTCAATCTTTTACAATATAAATGTAGAGAATAATTTCTTACCATTTACTCTTTGAATGCCACAATATGCTATTTAGTCTTGCTATTTCATACCTCTGTGACTTTCGTATTCAATGCCTTTGCACAATTACACTAAATTTTAATCACATAATTCCCAGATTCCAAATAAACATGAAATTTAATTGATTAATTTTCACTTGATAGGAGCAACAAGAGCTTGCAGAAAGAGTGATGGTAACTCGGCTTCACCTTTACAGTAAATGGGTCAAGGTAATGGAATTGAATACTCTTTTTCTCAATGTGTTTGTATATACATACATATACATATATAAGTGAAGGTATGATGTACTTAACTTTACAACCATTTTTTGTGCAGAAATGTAATCATGCAGAGATATACAAGGAAATCTCTGATGAAAACTTGGAGTTAATGAGGGAACGGTTGATGGAGACAGTAATATGGCCCTCAGATGACACAAACACAGAAAAAATTGGCTGATAATTCATCTCACTTTTTAGTTTATGTCTTGAGCCTCTTCCTAGTCTAGGTATATTTTTTGTTTCAATATCAATCTGTTTTGCTTCCAAAATTGTTATTTGTGTCGGTTTCCTTTAATAGGATTCTCAGTTTTACGTTATGTAAATTATGTATATATAATTGCACCTTCTTAAATATACGGTCCATTATATGTCGGTAGGTTCAAATCAATTTACAAGTGGGCTTAAAATTACCTTGTTAAATTCATTATCGATTTTATATTGCAAATCAAATACACAAACCATTATTTATCTCATTATTTTGACACTTAACAAATTTTTACACAGACTTTATATCTATTATTTTATTCTTTGATTTTTTTTTTTTATAAACATAAAAGTTAATTTTTTAATGATCAAAATATCTCATAAAAGTAAGTTGTCAACAGCTAGTAAAAAAATTATTCTCCTTTATGGGAAGATCATGAGACATATTAGCTTCCAAATTGACGGGTTGGATTAGCCAATGGTAAAGTTAAAATTGAACTGGCTACTACTAAATATAAAATCACAAAGGATACGTTATATCCTTTCTGTATACAATATTTATTTTAAGGCAATTAATTTAAATGTTTTAATCTTTATTTTGACTTATTTTTTATCTACATTTAAATATTTGTGTTCAATTTTATTATTTTCAATATTTCCATTAAATAAAATGAATGTTCATGTACTGTTATATTTTTTTGTATAGATAAATATATACCATCCATTTTTTTATCACATAGAGTTTTGATCTGTTTAAGTAATTAAATTGATTTTATTTTTAACAAAAATTTTCAATTCAGTTATAGATACATTTTAGATAATTAAGCATAGCACTTATTTTTCAAAAACTAAATGCCTTCTAATTTATTCTAGTTTTAAGACAGAAGTTAAATGTTTAGAATATCAATCCTTATAATGTCTTAAACATTCTAGAGTTCTCACAACCCTTTGACGTGCGAAATAAATTAAAAAAAAAAATGTGAAAGTAGAATAAAATTTAAAAAAAAAAAAAAAAACTTCGCAAGGTGTTTATGGTGTTCGAACAGAGTAACATTTAATCCTGTGAAATCTAATGCGAAAAGTGTTCTATTACAAATATTATATGATGGTAGAATATTTGAACTATACAAATAATTGAGATAAACTTAAAACTCCTACATGTCATGTGACCATAGAAAGTTCTAAAAATGAATCTCATCCATACTAAAAGCTTCAAGTGACCTCTCTCCTCCATCTAGCATGTTTTCATTTATGGCAGGATTATAAAACCATCTAAGACATTTATAAGACATTTCTGGACTAAACTTTTCAAGTTTCTAAAACCATCCAAGACGTTTTTTTAAACAATAGTATAAATTCTAATGTCAAATTGAACATGCTTTTTCCATGACATCCCAATCCATACCATTGGCTATCACTGATGGACCATAAACAAATCTATTATAGTAATTATTAGTAACTAACGTCATGGAAAATGGGAGAGAGTACCACTTCAATACACCAGACTAATTAATTTCTCCATCTAAAAATTTAGTGTATTTTTTTTGTAATTCAGTTCGTGTTAATGGATTCAGCACAAATTAGATCATAGAAAGAAGCTGAAGCTATCAAGAAAGAAAGAAAAAAGGAAAAAGAAACTAAAAATACAATCGTTTTTTCAGACAACCATTCCAGGAAGCTAATTCTGGGTATTAAAAATCCTATGAATATGCATTTTAGAGCAACATCAAGACTACGGAAGTGAATGATGAATGAACAAAATTGCTCATTCTTCATCTTTTTGCAGTGACTGAAAAAGAGGTTTCATCCTCAAAATCAATGGTCAATTTGTTATCTGCATCTGTAAATGACATGTCCATGCAGCATACCAAAAATGCTCAATACAACATAATCGAGAAATATTGTTAATCTTTTTGGAACGTAAAAACGTTCTCAGATGGATGGAGAGCGTGGGTGGGTGGTCGCCATTTTTTCAAATTTCAAGAACAGAATTCAAAAGGTAATAATGAAAAAAAGAAAAACACTTACCGATCATAACTTGTCCCTGCATCCTCACCAAATATAGCCACTACCACCATGAATCGTGATCACCATCATCATAGTCATGGTCATCCCCCATAAATATTTATGAATTTTTCTTTCTAAATTGACAAAATACTTTGAAAATGAGAATAAACTTCCTTTAAAAATTGTTCTCATATAAAATATTGATGTGTAACATTCATGAACTTTATTAACTGAAGATCAAGGAATTCATAAACAAAACCAAGAAAATGAAAATTACAAGGCATGCATGAATGCCAGAAACATAGACAAATATGCTATTTGCAAATATAATCAAAATTAAATTGAACTCGGTTCTAATTGACATTTACTACTCATATCTTACAACACTAAAGCCTGTAAATCTACTGAGTCTATGATCACCTGATTTACAAAAAAAGAAGAAGTAATACATATTGTGCACAAGAAAGAAAAAAGAGATTTTGAGGGTAACTGGCCAAGAGTGCTTACAGAACCACAAAGCTCTGACACTGCCCTGACTGGTTAGAAGAAAGAGCAAACCCCTACACTGGTTTTCTCAAAAGATTAATGTGTTACCACATTAGTCCTCTAAAGATTCCTGTCACCCAATTAATCTTTTCAAAAATATAAAACAGTAACCTAATCCGTCTTTTATGTATCTCAATTTATCATGTGGTGACATTTCGGGTCTTCTGAGGGAATACACTGAGGACAAAAATCTTTGGACGGCTTATGAGGTCACACTGGAATCTATGGAAGACCGATTTAGTAGCTTACTCAAAGATAAACTAAAGCATATTGATACACCTGCAAAGGAAACAAAAAGAAAGAGAAATGCAATTTGATACAATAGAAAGCAAGAAACTTAGGGGTATATTTAATAACAGTAAACTAGTGCCAGGTATGGCAAACAATGTTAGTGAAAGGATAAAAAAAATTGTAGACCATTAATTGAAACATACCATATTGAAAGCTGATGCAGAGGGCTGGAGACTACATTGTATAATAAAGAACATATGAGAAATTAAATTCTATCAATATCCCTTTTCTCCACTTTGTTCTTGGCCAAAGGACTTGGTAAAGTGGACATTAATGCACTTAACTATCGCCAAAAGTAATAATCTGTCCAAGTGCAAGTCTCGCTCGAAGCTGCATCAACAGAAGAACATTTACAAATCAACTACTTAACACTACAGAACATAAAAAATTCAGGATAAAGATTAAAGGACCTTCACATCCATGCAAGAATCATTGACCATCTTCTTTATTTGAGAAACAATGCCGAAACTACGCAGATTTACAATCCGGCCAAATGCACCAGGACTAGCAGGAAAAGTGAGGTTTATTACAACCCACACTGCAGCTGTGCGTAAGCGACTGTCAGGACTCTGCAAAAACTGCTCAAAGAAAGAGTGAGACCCATTCTCGTCTTGAGGGAAGAGTAGCTGCATGACTGCATCCTTATGAAACTCATTGCCACTTGCAATATTGCTCAGAATATACATCCCCTGCATGGAAAATAAAACCAAAAGGCATGTAATAAATAAACAACTCGAGAACGATTATAGTGTAGAAATCTATGATAATTAATTTCAGTAACTACATCCAACCTGTATCCCAATTTCAATTTTAGAAGACTTTTGTAACTGTCTTCCAACAGCATCTAGTATGATACCATCTTCAGCAAAAGCATGCTCAACAGAGTACAGACATCCATCAACAAAATTGCGAACAAGGGCCAGAGCTTGTTCTTGAACAGAAGGTTCAGGATCTGCAAGGTATACACAATCAAGGTCAACTTATTTGGAAATGGTTACCACTATAACAGTAAAAACCTGAAGTTCTGATAAATACCACAAATAAGGCTAGCCATTGAAGATGCTGTTAACTCCACAAAAACTCCTTCCTTGCATATCGTGTCTGCAAGGAATACCATGTTCCTCAATGCCCATACAGCATTTAATCTTAAGGATGAATCCATCGACTTGGTCAATTGCACAAGCTCTTTAACGCCCCCACATTGTACGAATGTTGATTTATGTGGCAAAAAGTCAACGACTATATTGCTGATGGCCCCAAGGGCTGCAACCTGGAAGATAAAACAGAAAAGGATCACCTTACTAAGCTTCAACAAAATTTATGAGGCCACATCTTTTTAATTACAATTAATCAGAACATTTTTTGCCAACAAAAAAGTCTCAAGGGGAACAAGACTATGACTTGAGTCTAATTAAAGGTAAGCTTCCCAACAAATTTTATAGTCCTAGTGATAACCCCATATCATGCAAGACCAAGATACAGAATAGGTGAAATAGCAAGCAATCTTATAATATGATCATCAATAGAACAACACATTATCCCTCCCAGACAACATCATTTAATGTGAGACATAACCATTTCAGTGCTAAATCATCTGAATATGTCCATCAATATGGAAGTGCTTCTAGAAACAGCTTTTTTTAATGTATGGAACATATAGGTTTCAAATTTAGATCAATGGAGAAAACCATCAGAATTCTCATCACAATACCATAGACATAACTAAATTTACGAGTAACAGATGGATATTTAATCTTTCGTTTGCTCTGTACCCCTAAATTTTCAAATATTAGAAGTTCCCCCTTTGTTTTTTTTTTTTAATCACCATCCTCCTTTGGTATGATAGGCAAGATGTTCCTTTTCTGAATTTAGAAACTACTATGGCATAATCAGAAAAATGAAAATTACAGATACATCCAAAATACCTGGACAGAAGTAGAAAGGTCAGAGAGAAGCTGAACCAAAGGAAAAACAACCCTTTCATTCATAAAACGACCTGCACTCAAATTCTGAACACGGTTTCATGAGAATTAAACTGTACATAGCACAAGCATAATACACTTCAAGTGCCAGACGTCATTTCATGTTACATACCCTGATTGAGCGAGAAACACTTCTCAAGCAAATGCAAGCTGCAGTGCGTACACTGGCATCCTCATGAGTTAAGGCATCAATTACTAGGTTCAAGACCTGTAACACAGTGTATTAGAAGTTGAAAGTGGACTTGGGATTTTAAACCATATTTTACTAGTGCAAGCTTTATAATAACTTCATCCATACGTAGTTTATTGGTGCAAGCCTTATTATAACTTCATCCATTGAAATTGAGAAGAAACACCAGAATTGGCTTTAGTAATCTATCAGGAAGAAATGCAGCTTAGCAGTGACTCAAACATGTTCATATATGGGAACATGGGGTAGTATAGAACATCTTCAGACAACAATAAATGTCCAAAATCAGCAACACATATAACTAACTAAAGGGGTCAGCACAACACTTTGTCAACAATCCATTTATAGGAGTGCAAAAACTTGCATCTTTATGGCAGATTTTGGAATTCACACTGGTGGGATAAGATTTTGTTGTTTATAGCAAACTTCTGGTTATAATTTCAAAATTAGTTAATTGGGTGCATCTTGCATGGTAATCAATCAAATTAATAATAGGAAAAAAATCAGCATCCTAACAAGTTGCTTCACCTTAAATACTTTTACATCTAAAAATATCAGCAAAAGCATATTTTCATGTAAGAAAGGAAATAATGGACTAAATAAATTAAAAATGACTTCAATTAAACTAAAATTGTGAACTAGATAGAAAGGAACATATATATTTGTTTAGGAAAATCCATACTCTTCTTTACCTATTGTAGAAATTCAATTATTCAATTACTTAGTTGGTATTTTAGGTTGTTGATTAATGTTACTGCTTAATGTCATCAGGTTGAGATAATTAACTTTTGACTTTTATATTTATCTCTGGTGACTTTTATATTTTTAATGGTTTTCTATATGTTGTAGTATCACAAGTAAGGCTCTAGAAATACAACTGATAGACAAAATACTTGTGGAGCCTTCAATACATGCTCTCTGTTGCAGACTTTAGTTTATTCTAACGAGATGAGGTTTATAAACTCTACAAGGAGAAATTGGTTAATATCTTAATTATTGAGAAAAGTCAACTAAGAATATGAAGCAGAAAATTCTAAAAAAGATTCTATAATGACATATTATCTAACTATATATAATGAGGATTTGTTATGCTTTTCTAGAAACTGTATATAAGTTATAACCTGTGAAGAGAACCAGAGAAGAAAGAGAACTAGAGAAGAAAGAGAACTAGAGAATAAAGAGTACACTTTTCATTATAGATTCTTTATATATGTCCTTCCTAACCTGAAATTGACAAGAGGAAGCAACATATAATCACCTTAAGAAAATAACATTAAAAAATCATTAAGTATACATGCATTGAAAATAACTTTGAATATAAAAATCATTACCTTTAAGAAAAAATTTATTACTAATTATTTTTTCAACTCATACATTTGAGTCAGGGATATGACCATCTAAATGGTTTGTAGCCAATTGCACATATTCATTGTCATTACTATAAAATTTCTCTAGCTCTTGATCTTGGTATGGCTAATTTTCATATACCTTTTCTACTATTTCTCCCATTTCATACAAATCTCTTGACTTTAAATGCACAACAATACTCCATCATTTATTGACCACATCATCTACATAATATACCATTTGTGCTTGAGATGCCAAAATATAAGGTTCATGTTCTTCACGATCTCCAATATGAAT
>Ga0099823_1004784_pt1 | contig 13345 bp, 2 predicted proteins | sample CowpearedBW_FD_76831 | JGI IMG/M metagenome (GOLD analysis project Ga0099823, IMG submission 76831) | Root nodule microbial communities of legume samples collected from California, USA - Cow pea red BW | ecosystem: Host-associated > Plants > Roots > Nodule | place: USA: California | collected... | reverse complement strand
TTTTTTTTTTTTTTAAATGTGCTGCCGATCGGTATGTATGCAAGGGAATGCCATCGCATGATGTTTTACTCTGTTGCTAACTTTAATAGAATCAACTATCAATTCATCGTCTTTACAATTAAGATACAGAATACATCCTGAATTTATTATTCTAATACTGCGGTTTGATATGTTGTGGTCACAGACTGTGTCAGTTATATTTCAGAAGGCTGCATCTGGAGTGGGAATAGATCCCAGTTCTGTAATGGACTTTGTAAGAGCTATTTTCACTCGTCTTTAGATTTCCAAAAGAAAAAAAAAATTATTTGCAGTTAGATACGTGCTCTATGGAGCTTAGTAATTTGACCCACATTACATTGTTTAATTTTCAGATTGAAACTGGTTCAAAAGTTGAATTGCCCTTTTGGCTTGCTCATGAGTTACAGATGAGACAGGCAGTATCAGTCAACGTTCCCCCTTGTTTTGATAAAAAGTAGTGGTTATTTAATGTCTTTTTGTTACTTATGAGTACTTTTTATCATATAATGGATCATATCATGTCGCTGACGAGTTCAGAGGCACTTTTTAAGTATACTACTATTTCTGTTGCGCCTGAAATGTTTTGGCAGACGTTTCCTGTTAGTATCTCCCCTCATGGGTTTTAAATGGATATTGGAACCAATTTTTTTTTTTTCATCCTTAATTTTCTTTGTTGGTTTTAAATAAGTGCATGTTGTGTGGCATGGAACTTTGGGTAACAACAAATTCAATAATCAATGTACATGGCTTTCAAAGTAATAGTTAAAAAAAACGGATATTGGCATACGCATGCTAAGCTGCATTACCATTTATATCGAATTGTACTACAGGAATTTTTGATGTCTTGAAAGTGTCACATTTTTTTATCTTATAGAATATGATTCTTAACTTCAGAACAAGGCTAGAGATCCAAGCTGATTCGGCCGGTGTGGATCTGAGGTCCAGATGTCCATTCTTTTATGAGTTTGGTTGCAAGATAGCACCCATGTAAGTCTTGCTTATGCTTGTATTTTCTTGCTTGTATGAAATAGCTTTTTATTTCTCTTTTGGTTTAAGTTTTACTGACTCATTTTACTGTTTTCTTATATTTTGTTGATTAAATATTTAATGCTGTCTCCGAAGATAGTATGTGGATGTCAGAAACTTTCTTGTATTACATGATTCATGCCGCATCTCATTCAAATATTTATTATCATAAATTTCATCATGAGTTCGGTCAACCTAGTAAATGTAAGATGACCAAATGTTCAAAAATTGGATTTGGTCCAGCAACATCTCAGCCCTTGATTCGTAATGTCACATTAATCAAACAGGAGAGATAACATAATATATGGTCTTAATTTTTGAGGGAGAATCCACAACTTTACCTTCCGACTTTACCACAAATTCCCTGAACCATTTTACTCAACATTGGCAACATGTTTTGTGTACCTTCCTGATTTATTTTTCATTTATGGCAGAGTTGGCGACCGAACCATTGGGTTTCTGTTGTTGTCTGCTTTTAAGAGTAGGTACAAGGAAATTCTCACGAAGGCCCATTCTGTAGCATTTGCTGCTGGTTCCAAATTTTGGTCTATTCTGACAAAAGAAGAGATCAACTGTGAGACGTTATCCTTTCTAAATGAAACATGTGTGGTCACATCTCTTTCCCTCTTGAGACATTCAATTTAATTTTTGTTGTAATCTTTTATGTAGTGTATGAGACAGCTCAATCCGAAATGGCATCCTTCAAGAAGTGGCGAATGGGAGGGCCCAGATTTCAGATAGCTTCTGTTCTGGGAAAAAAGAGAAAATCCGCTGAATAGTTGCTTTGCTTTAACCATCCATGTAAGCATCTCTTTATGCCAATGTTATGATGTTCTGAATATGTATAAAAAATGTCAGTTTTTTTGTGTTCATGTGGACTTAATACAAATATAATGTGTTGTAATTTCCAATTACGGATGCCTAAACATAGAAGTGAATTTACTGACCACCTTGTGGCTATGTTGTGTGCCACAGTGAGTGCTAGTTGAATCATCTGTACCATACCATTGATCATGGGTTGTGCCTACAGTGTACTAGTGGCCCTAACAGGGTGTGATTTTTCCCGTAAGTGGCACTCTTTCAAAACAAAAAAAAAATCTCTAGCGGGACTCCTTTGAAATTTAATTTCCTAATTAGCACCTTTTACTGTTTATGATTGAAATTTGATTGTGAGGAGCTGAATTTCAACTTCCAATCTGCGGTTTTTCTTGTTTTCTTTTTTTATGTCATGCTGGATCAGGGGAAGATTGTAGCACCGTGGCATGTCAGAAATTGGTCTTTGAGAAGTGGGATTTTTGACCTTATATTTGTGGTTTTTATTGTGTTTTTATAACCGGAATTTGATCTTGTAACTAGAAAAGCAAAACGGACGTGGAATTTGGCTCAGTGGGTATTGAATTCCCACTGTGAACAGTAAAAACTAATTGAAGAAATAAAATCTAGACATCCATTTGAAACTTTTATTTTTCTAAACAGTGTCATTTGCGGAAAAAATTCACTGGTTGTTTGAAGGTTGAATAAGAAACACGGCTAAAAGCCTAAGAACGTTCTTTTGAATGATTTTTATTTTAACTATTTTTAATATATATGATTTTAATTTGAATTTACACAATAATTATATATTTATCATATTTTAAAGATTTTATATATATTATGTGTTATATTTTGTTATTTTTAAAATAAATGTATATTGATGTGTCATGTCTTATTGTATTCATGCATTATATCATTAGACCCAGTAATTTAACACTTTGATCTCCTTTGCTTTGTTTACCATTCTTAATTTTCTCCGATTATTTATCATGATTTATCTTCCTAATTAATTCTCTCTTTCTCCACTGATTTATTACCCCTATTTAGCCCTGGATGAATATAAGTATCTGGGATTCGTTTAGAGATGCCAATTTAGGTCTATCTAGACACTTTTTCATAAACACTTTAGGAATAAAAATAAAATATTTTTAATAATTTAAAATTAACTTATATTCGGATTAAAAGTAAATACTTTTAAAATTTGTATGGAAACTTTCTACAAATTAATATATCTATATATATAAGCTAATTTTAATTTCTGAAAAATGTATATTTTTTAGAAAAGTATTTATAAAAAAGTTAGTCCAATTTTAATTATAAGTAAATACAACCGATAGCCTGAGTTCACTATGAAAAAAAAAGAAGGAAAAATCATGTAAGAAAGACAAAAGGAAGACAAGATATTAAAACAAGAAAGAATAAGTTCAATAAATGTTGTAAATTCTTTTCGGATGCTCACACAATAATAATACGAAATATTACGAATGCCAAAATCTACATTCTCCCCGTGGGAGTTCATTTACTATTTTATGCATAATACTCTTGTAACAAGTAAAAAAGTTCTAGCAAGATTAAAAGACATAGAAAAGCAAAAAAAGAAAGTTTAGGAAGATATTTTTTCAGCGAAACGTTCTGCGCATAACTGATCCAAGATATTTTGGTTCAAATGGAATCTAGTTGATGAAGTTCACGATGGCACAGTGAAATTGATAACATAATTTATCCCTATAACTAGTAAGGTTATGTTCTGTGTTGGGACCAAATGTGTTTCCTTTTTTCATTTCTCGTTTGAAGGTATATATTCGTCTTCGATCGTGGGAATTTTGTTTTTCTTTCATAGGCCCAAAAAAAAAAAAACTGTGGGAGATATTTTGGTGTATCTATCTTAGATGTGTGGCGCGTGACACATGCAATTAGATATTTTATGCACTTTCCTATCCACGGAGGCAGAAACATGGTTCTTTTAATCGTCGTGGCAATGCACTTTTCGCTTTTTGCATCCAATCCTCTAGATATTTTCAACCTAATGCTTTCCCCACTCTCACCTTGCCGCGTGCAACTTCCTCAACATTTTCTTCTGTTGACTATCCTTTTCTTTTTTCTTAATGGACCACGGATACATTCATTTCTATATTTTCTAAGAGCAACCCACTACGCTTTTAATATAAAAATAAGGAAAACTAATCAAATATGATTCTTTACGACTTAAATTTTAATTTATATTACTGGAGTTTTAACACTCATTCTTTCTAAAACTGACTAACTTTTTCTATTTTTAAATTAGATAGATTATAATCTTTACCTAAAGTTTTCAAATTCTTATTCATTGATCAATATATTTTCGAATTGAATTACTAAATATTTTATTTTTATTCAAAATTCACGAACTAAAACTTTGTGCCAAAATACAAAATACCCCACTTTTTCCTTTTCAAACCCTAACTTTACATCAAGATGCCCACTTTTCCTTTTCAAAAACTAACTTTACATCAAAATCCTTCAGATTTTATTAATCATATTACACTTTTCTGTTCTAGCTTCGATACAAGCCAGCCAGAAAAATATTTTCTAACTTGTAAACTATTGAGATATTTTGTATTCAAAAGTCGTTATAAAACTCTAGATATTTGAATTAAAAGTGTAAATTTGGAAACATAGATGAAAATTTGATAAAATGGATAAACTTCATTTTAAAAATGGGAAGATTTTAATTTAATAAAAAAAAAATTAAAACTAAGACGAGAACAGGTTTTAAAAAATTGTATTTAAACCTTTTTAGTCAAGGGTTCACAAAAATATATATATTTTAATATCTTTATGGTATTATTCAGTTATAAAGTATCGTTACACTAAATTATTGGTTCTTATAATAATTTTTTAAAGATTAATATAGTTTATTTTTTATGTTTGTAATTCTTTTTTAGATATTTGATTGCGTAATACATTATGAATTAACTTGAATACTGATTTGATTAAGATTTATGAAATATAAAACAGGTATGTAAAGTGGGCATAAAATAGTATTCTATTGCACTTTTGACTTTTTCTTCCAGATCTATCTTTCTTTTCCTTTTTTTATTTCCATCTGTAAAGTTGTGCTGCACGCGCCAATGGATAGTCGCGTAAGCTCATCTTATGAAACGTATCACGGCACGTGCGAATGTGTGATTCTCTCTGTAGATCCAATTGCTAAATGGGGCTCATACTGTTTCATATCCAAATTTGGCTAAACGCCACGTATCATATAGTTATGTTATTATGTCTCTCTGATATTAAAATAATAATATTCCAATATTAAAATGAGTTAAAATATTATTTCAAAGCTTATTCTTTATGTTTCTATATATATTTTATTTAATAAACGATAAATTAGTCCTTTTAATTATTATATTTTAAATAAAAAAAGGTTTTAAACTACCAACTAGATCTTGAAAATAAAATTCTTGAAACAGAGAATTTTAAATTTAAGATTTTAGTATTGTATAAAATAATTCATTTTAAAAATAAGAAAAATCATATTATAATAATTCAATTATTTTTAAAGTTATAAAAAGCTGAAATAAAGTAATGAGAAAAATGTAAATTTTACTAGTCTTCACTGTTTAATAAACTTGTAAGAAAAATATTAAAATAAGGATCATTATGAACCAATTTAAAACAAAATCGGATATAGTGAGGTTTTATAAAAAGACATGTATTAAAATACTTTCATAACTAATAATTTTATATATTTATCCCCTAAGCATATTTTTTTCACCACCCTTGTCCTAATTTTAATTTAAAATATACAGGTAAATGAATTCCCTTATAACAATACCAGATTACCCAAATTAAATATCTGTGATAAAACATTCAAATGATTGTAGTAAAAAGAAAAAATAATGCCCTTGTTAAAAAGACATATTTGATCTGAAATCTATGAAGTTTTGAAGAATAACATGTTTGCCCTTGCAGTGCTGTGTATATATAGCATTGCCCCGTCCCTCGTGAAGTCACAAAAAATTTGCAATGTCTAACCCAACAAGACTTGGTTGAGTCGTCTCTCTGTTTCATGCACAGCACATGAACTCATCTTGCTCCGCTGCAGACTCCACCATGGAAGACCCCTCCAACCACCGCCGCTCCAAGAAGCACCACCGCCGCCACAACAGCCACCACCCCGCCGCCACCAACACCACGGTGAGCACGACCACCGGAGAGTCAGACGGGGAAGTGGAGGAGGCGGAGGACGGCGACCCAGAGGTGTGGGCGTCCCTGAACAAGGGGTTCCGGCAGGTGCAGTCGGTGCTGGACCGAAACCGGCAACTGATTCAGCAGGTGAACGAGAACCAGCAGTCTCGGATGCACGACAACATGGTAAAAAACGTGTCCCTTATTCAGGAGCTCAACGGCAACATCTCCAAGGTTGTCTCTCTCTACTCTGATCTCAACTCCAATTTCACCAACGTTTGCCAACACCGCTCCAAAAACCCTTCCAAATAAATCCAGTCATGTTTCCTTCTTTTTTAATCGTGTCTGTCTCTCTATCTATATATGTAGTGTCTGTTGCTGAAGTTGAAGGTTTGTGATGGTAATTTTTGGCTTTGTTTCCTCATCAATTGTCAATAAGGACGGTGAAAAGCGAAGCATTCTATCGTCTTCTTTACTTCTTTCTACACATACTACTACTGTTGTCGACTCTGGTCCTACTTTTCAGTAACATCACTTTCTCTGTACTTCTAAATCAATAAATTAACTTTTTATTGGATGATAACGTGTTCTTGCTCACTGCATGTGAATGGAAGATTCATCTGAGTTGTAACCTTTACTTTTGTTCATAGAGAAAATATCAGTCTTTTGCTCTTTACTTGACCATCATCAGCACGTGAAGTTACAACACATCATTTTTGAAAGATCTGATATTCACAGTGCCTAACTAACCTCATTAAGACTGATTGAATCAACCAGAAGAAAGTAGTGTGACAAATCAAAAGTTTAAATCTGAATTCGAAGATACGTTAATATTTAGTCATTGGATAAAGCAGTTTGCTTAGAAGGAAAATAATGTGAAAAAAGTAACCATTTAAAGGAGTACAACACTCTTGGTGTGGTGCAATATCATTTGTGTAAAATCTGGATGATGATGATGATGAGCTCGGTCTTTTTCACAGGAAAAGGTAAAAGATAACATTTTGTTAATATTATTTTATTTTATGATGGTCCATTTGTACTTTGGATTTAAATTGCGTGGTGGAAGTGGAGAATGTAGCAGAGGACACGACATGATGCACTTGAATAAATAATTTATCCTCGTACCCATTACATAAGAAAAGTTCAGATAACACACTACAGCCTGATGCATATTGTTAATGAGCATCCCCACTATGGCAATCTCTAATAAAAGTTTTTCCCTTATAGCAAGACTACTGTGGACAAACAAACATGCAAAAACAACAATCCAGACTTAAATTACACTAATATCTGCAAATTTATTCATTTACTGAATGATGAAATATGCAGAGTTTGGGAATATGGTGTTGGGCAAACATGGCTCGTTAACACAGTAGAATCAATCTCCACTTGTATAAATAAACCATGTCATGAAGTTAATTCTCCACTGTCTGATATGATGACCTTGTTCTTAGGCGAGCCACTTTCACTTCCTTCTGCTTCAATCTTGTACAATACGTCCATACCAGAAAGTACCTTGCCAAAGACAACATGGCGTCCATCCAGCCTTCCAAGAAACAATTGGAGGAATGAGTTTGTTGAAAAGGGCCCCAACAGTAGCCATAAAAACTTGAAAAGTTACCTTTTCATCTCAGGCTCTTTTTTCTTAGACATAAATGTTTGAAAGCGTGTCTATTCTATATTAGGAAGTTGAATCATGAATGTCTAAGTTCAGCTTTATACTCATTTATGTTCAAAATAAAATCCATTGCTGATAAGTGAAAGGAAAATGGACCTTTCTAACTGAGATTCTGCTTGTGCACAAAATGGAATAAACTTTTCCTTTCAAACTTTTCTTTTCCACCAAAACTAGAATCGCATTTTATTCAAAGACAATAAAGCCATTAAAAAAAAGTCATATTTATACCTGTCACAGTAAGGTTTTCACAAGTTAATTCTATTCAAATTCAAGAGTATGCAAAATAAAAAATTACCAGCTGGTTTTAACTGTGGTTATGAAAAACTGGGAGCCATTAGTGTCTTGCCCAGAATTCGCCATAGATAAGTATCCTGAAAGGTGACAATCATGCAAGAAGGGTGAAGAGGTGCAATAATATAAATTATATTAACATTGTCATAATTATGGATATAAATATAATACCAGTAACAAAGACATATATGTTCACCTGGTCCAGAATGCTTCACCTTGAAGTTTTCATCAGCAAACTTATCACCGTAGATTGATTCTCCTCCTCTTCCATCACCACGGGTGAAATCACCACCCTGGACCATAAAGCTTGGTATAATCCTATGGAATGTGCTTCCTTTATAATGAAGAGACACCCCACTTCTTCCCTTTCCTTTCTCTCCTGAAATCAGATGCTGTTCAAATTTATAGTTTTTACTAACAAGAGAATTTATACAGATCAAGATTGATTCCAACTGATCACTATCAGCAACATAAGTAGTGGCACCACTTTAAAGTCAAACAACGAAAGTAACAATAGTTGCATAGCTACCCGTACAAAGCGCCCGAAAGTTTTCTGCACAAAAGGGATGATACGATCAGTAACCAAATCCTGTACATGAAACTAAAATCTGTCTAAGTAAACATCTTAAGCATTTCACTATAGTATAGCATGCCATACCTACAGTTTTCGGAACTGTGTTCCCAAAAAGGCCCATGACTATGCGACCTGAAGTAAGAAACAAGATTTTTACTGTTGAGTGACCCATTCGGGATCATAACGTAATGCTATAACAGTTAAGCCCTAAACCGTAAAAAGAACATAACTAAGGCAGAAAAGTAGGGGAAAATCCTGTTCAACTTTCTTCAACAATAGAGGATATGATCTAACAAGACACATGCAGTCAAGAAGGAAGTACATACAATTGTTTTGAACAAGTCTTATATTGAGACATTATTTACCATGAAATCCATCTCTATAACTTTTACCAACATTCTTTTTTGTCTCCCCTCCCTACACATGTTATGATCAGGTGTCGTTGAGGACCAACTGGGATAAATTTTTCTAGAAGCATTGTAGAGAAGAAAAAAGTTTCTTAGAATTAACTTATATACAAATTAAAAGTCAATTTTTCAAGAAGTTAACATAAGAACACCATTACAAATTAGCTGATACGTTAACTTTAGGATACGAAGAATTTCTTCTTATCTAACCAAATCCTAAACCATTCAGATGGCAGCTGGCTAGTGCTTTGCAAAAGTTTGCATTTCAGACTGCCGTGAAATAGAACTACCCAGACATCTTTTCTTTTCAAATCCCATGATAAAATGTCTCTAGTATAAACACAAGTTCCAACACGCGTGCTCATTCTACAAATGACACAAATCTCATCGAATCATCCATAACAATGCGCACGGTGGTTCCATCACGTTCAATTCCACTTCAGAATGAAATAACCCTTTTTTCCTTGTACCTTGTACCGTACTTGAGAATACCATGACACCACTTCTGATGCACAATTCATTACATATAATTATCAAAGGAGTGTCTCATAACACAAACCATCTTAAATCAGCGAGTGATGTGTCGATTTAATGCATCTAAAATCCTAGCCAACACTCAATCTGCTATCACATTCCAAATCATAATATAAAAATAATTGCCATAATCCAACAGATGCAAAGAAATGGCATACCCGAAACACTGAATTATCGGGATGGAATTGAAATAGAAAAACTGAACTTTCTAATAAATGAAGCATACCCGCTAATTTCCCATGGATCTCTATGTCGAAATACACCTTGTGAGTGACACCCTCCAAATCTTGTCCCAAAGGAATATCCTAAAAAGCAAGGGAAAGAGCTAATATGCATCAATGGATGATTGAACCACTAAACCCAAGAGAAAGGGAACGAAGGAAAAGAGTGGCAGAAAGATGAATTCTTACTGAGCGCTGTTCACGAGAGGAAGGTTGATTTGTTCTGTTGTCTACCAAGTGGAGCTGAAAGAAAGCAATGGTGGCGCAGAGGAAGAAAAGCCATAACAGACACACCCAAATCAGCGTTCCAGTTCCTCTGGAAGCCATTGCAGTGAGCTGATGCAAAACCTCAATCAATTGCTAAACATAGTTTGCGTCAACCAATTATAAGTATAATTTATTGATATACACGATTTTGGATATTTTCCATTTGTTCTTCATTTTTATACTAAATCTGCTTTTGGTCAGTTTCCCAACCATAAAAATCAAGTCTTTTTAGTTTCAATAATTGATACGATTCGAATTGTCTATTCACCTAAAGTCTAATTTAATCAATCTAATCAGTTGAAAAAAATAGATTGGAGCATTTAGTTAAATGTAAATAGATTATTTTTAAATGAAAAATATCATTAAATTGAGGATGTTTTCGATTACAGTTTTATTACAGACTTTGTTAAAAAACAAAAATATGTAAATTTTAAGAGTTTGTGATAATGTAATTACTTTTTTAAGATTCTTGTAATTTAGATTACAAAGAATTATAAAATATGAAATTATAAGAATTGAAATTTTATAAACTTATGATTATTTAAAAGAAAAATTGTAAAAAATAATCATAAATCATTTTTATTTTTACCTGCTCATAATTGTATATATTACGTGTCATTAGTTTTTATTACAAAAAACAACAAAGTTTAAGGGATTCAAATTATCTTACCAAACAGCCAAATAGTGAATCAATTCAGTGTTCTAACTTATTAAGAACCTATAATTCGTTGACATTAGGGTTGAGAAAAATATCTATGCCTGACTGAATTTGAAGAAATTCAAAATAAATTTAAGTATATGGCCGGGGAGATAAGATAAGGAACTAAGGATAAAATTGAGTAAAATAGGTAATTATAGTCAAATTTGAATAAAAATTGAAATTTTATGATATTTAATTTAATTTAATTTTATATTTTGATACTTATAAATTTGTAAATATATTTTAAATTTTATTTTTAATATGATGCTACTTTGTTAAAATTTATTACTAAATTATATAAAATTATAGTCTATTATAATAGTTATTATTAAAATTATACATATCAATTTTTTAAGTTAAACATTTTTTTATTATTATATATATTATTTAAAAAAAATAAAAAATTTAATTTTGTATAAATTCATAATTAAGAAATTCCACCGAATTAACAACAAATTATAATAATCCAAATCTATAGACGTTACAATGATTTTATGTCATTAAATTCTATGGAATTTAATTAACTGAGGGGAAGAAAAATAATAACAATAATATACTAAACTGATATACTAAACTGATGCAAAAGTTTAAAATTTTAGTAGTGTTACCTGACTTAATAGATTAAATGGTCAAATATAAAAATATCATATTTCAATTATATTAGATCGATCAGATTCAATTTAACCATATCAGCTTAATTGACATATAAACGAAAAGAAAAAAGAAAAGCAAAATAAAATTTCAAACTTAAAATTGTACTTTATTTTTATTTTTTAAGTGACTTAGTAGGTTGGCCTACGGTGGTTTAAAATTATAAAATAATTTAATCTGATAATTACATAATAATAATAAAAATTTATCTTAAATGAATGACTCCTCTAATTTCACCCAACAATCAAATTGCCATATAATAGATTAATTGTGATATTTATTGGATACAATATATTATTTTTTTTCCATAGAAGATACATATATTTATTATTAAAATTTACTAAAGTGTATTTTCTATAGAAATAATATACACATTAAAAATCACACAGAAACGGTTTCTTTTGTAACATGTATTTTGAAATAAGAAATTTCGAACATATACCAAAAGAAAAAATATATCTATAACCTGATAATAGTTTATTTGTTATTTCTTATTTATACCCAATAATTAATTCCATATTGTATTTACTAAACAAAGAAAAAAGTCGGAAAATCAACAAAATGACAAATGTACCAGCATAATATTTGATTTCTATCTTAAAACTGTTATCATTTTTTTTTAAGGATTTGAGATATATAAAATATACTTAACAGTAAATACTCAATAAATCACTTATTCTATTGTAATATATGTTTTTATGATTGATAAAAATATTTCAAAAATAATAAACATTAAAGTTTAAAGTTATATTTAATATATAAGTTAAAATATTAATTTTATTTCATTGAACTTTTTTTTCCTTACATCTTTCTAAATTATTTATAAAATTTGCAAATATTTCTTTTATCCAATTAGAAATTACATAGTAAAAGATATCAAAATTTATAATAATCTAAGTTATAAACTACCAGTACATGAATGTGTTGATGTGTTTTGTTTATGAATAGATTTTTTGAAATAACTTCTATAACTTTGTTTAGTCTTTGAATTCTCTTCTTGTGGAGTTTGTATATGTACCTAATTTAATTATGTTGTTTTGGATTTGTTGATGTAAGTATAGAATATGTTAATCTTTTGAATAATAAGATTTGGTTTGGATGCAAATCATGTTTTATTCATTTTGAAGCTGACATTATTCATTTGAAATAACTGATTTGATTTAGAATATGATTACATTGCTTTGGAATTTTAAGATTAGTTGTGATAAAAAAAAAAACTAGCATATTCTGAAGGTTGGAATAAGATTAATATCTTAAAATAAGTCTAGTTTTGGACTAGTTCTATGTGGTAGTTTTGAGAAGGTTTGACATTTATTTAAACCAATTTGATCTATGAGTTGTGAAAATAGTTTTATGTTAGTATTTAAGTTATATTGGAATGATCGATAACAGTTTATATTAATTCTAATATTTTGGAATACTTGTTTGGATTGTTAAATGATATTAAATTTATTAAATTTTTCTCAAGCACGTAAGTAATCTAAGTAAGATAAAACCTTTTATCTTAAACAAGCTTAAGCAAAATCAAAGTTAGACAATTATCTCTTTCTTTTATTAGGACTTTTAGCTAAAATGAGAAATTTTAATTTAAATAAAAGTTTTGAAATCTTGTATTTGTTATAAGACATGCCAAATAGTTTTATGGTAATATTTAAGTTATATTGAAATACTTGAAAACGATTTAGATTAATTCTAATGCTCTGGGATATTTGTCTGCTTGTTAAAAGATTTTAAATGTTTTAGTATATTTTATATAAGAAAAAACTATATTTTCAACATGATTTTTTCATTATGAATATTGACTTAAATTTAAAAAAAAATGGTAATTAAGAGAATAAAATTAGAAAAATAAAATGACATCATATATATATATATATATATCTTAAATTTTAGTTATTGAAATAAAATATATAATAAGTAATATTGTATAAATAATTTTTCCATTACGAGTAATTATTTAATTTTGAAAAAAATAGTTACTAAATAATAAAAAAA
>Ga0099823_1004778_pt1 | contig 13351 bp, 8 predicted proteins | sample CowpearedBW_FD_76831 | JGI IMG/M metagenome (GOLD analysis project Ga0099823, IMG submission 76831) | Root nodule microbial communities of legume samples collected from California, USA - Cow pea red BW | ecosystem: Host-associated > Plants > Roots > Nodule | place: USA: California | collected... | reverse complement strand
GTTAGTTAGGAAATTGAATTATCTTACAGTTACTCGTCTTGACATTTCTTTTCCAATCAGTGTGGTAAGCCAATTTCTTAAGTCCTCATGTGAAGATCATTGGAACGCAGTCATTCGTATATTAAAGTACATTAAAAGATCTCTTGAAAAAGGGTTGTTATATGGTTCCAATAACCATACAAGAGTGGTTTGTTATTCAGATGCTGATTGGACAAGGTCTCTTTCTGATAGAAGGTCTACATCCGAATATTGTATCATCATTGGTGGTAACTTGATCTCTTCGAAAAGCACGAAACAAAGTGATTCTCCTCTTTTATTGGTCCATTGGGCCTTACATGTTGAAGCGATGGGGCTATCCTACACATGGAAATTGCTATCTCCAAGAGATGGACTATATGAACTTTGGATTAGATGTGACTACTGATCATTCAAGCTTTTCATAATATTAATTTGATTCCATGGCAAATTAGATATTTAGCTTAATTGTACGGAGAACAATATACATATGCTTCTACATTTTACCTATATCTATATGGGGAGGATAACCAGTTTATTGATAAGCTTGTTGCTTATGGTACTGGATCTCGGGGTTTCATTTGGTGATATAATGTTCTTGGATTTCTAAATCTAGAGTCTTTTAGAGATAGGTTTTCTCTACCTTGCTTAGGTTTTGATTTGGTCCCCCAACTTCTTTTGTATTGCTTTTCTTTTTTTTCAATGATATTCTAGGGTGCTGCAAATGATTGATGTTATTTGTGGTGTCAAGATAGTTGGGATGACAAACAACAAAGTGATGCTACCTTTTTTAGTTCGATAAATTGAAAAAATAATTTCTTTTAAATTTAATGGTTAATGGGTGCTGATAGATTTTTCTCAACCTGTCAAAAGGGGAAAAATTTTGCACTCCAAGAGGGTGTACTCCTTCCATTAAAAAACTGACATGGCTGGTATGTTTTTACTATTTTAAGTTTTTTGAGATAAAAACAGAAACATGTTTAGTTAAGAATAATTACTACCATAGGAGTGAGTACTGTAGGAGTACATAAAATTTATTCTACTCAAGGTATTTTTTAGTTCATTCCCAGTGTTTTGAGGAGTGATCAAAGTTCATGTTGTATAAGGAAATGTTCATTGGAATGATTGGATAGTCTAAATAAGTAGAGCATGGTAAGTAGAAAATGTTATTATAGTTTCTCTTCCTTTTCCCCTACCAAATAACAAATAACAAAGAAAAGCTTACCAGCAGTTCGCTTTAAAGCTAATGTTGTGATTGCCCATGAAATATTCTTTAGCTTGACTCTTGGCTCCTGACAATTTGGGAAACGTAATTAAACAATAGAACTTAACAAAACTCAAATGACACATATTTCTACTGTAGACTACTTTTATAGCTGATAGGTGTAAAATAAGGAAAACCTGCATAACAAGTTTTTGATCATCATCACTTTCTTCATCTGATGTTGACGAATCAGCAGTAATTGCATCATAAAACTCATCCTGCATTTCATCCTCACATTCAGCACTAGAAATAGAAGCATCAGAGATTTTGGAATGAACAACTGTGGTGGCATTTTCATGGTGGAGTGCAGGATTGGCAGCAATGTATTCCTTCAGACCTGACCCATTATTTAGAAACATATATATTAAATGCCTCCAGAATGGTATTCACATGCAATTTGCATGAGAAAAAAAAAAAGCCACACCAACAATGAATCATGAGAAACTTCCTTATTTTGTTTTGAAATATAATATATTACTTTATAGAAGCAACAGAATTACTTTTGTAAATATAGCTATTTGGGTTTAGAGCAAATAATAATGCTAATTCCATAGTTTGTTGTTTCTACTTTGTTTGGTTGTTTGAAGGAGGAAAATTTGTTACAGGTGGAAACTTTGCTGTTCAGGACAGTACCAGAATAATTAGTTGAAATTAATTGTTTGTCAGTATTCAAACTCATGAGGTCAACAGTATCTTCCTGTTAGTTAATGATTTAGTTTACAAACATTTGATAATTAATAAATTTGTGGAGTTCAATCTAATCTAATAGCTTTGTCACATGACAAATAATTTATGGACTCCAGCCTGAATGGTTTCAAAGGTCATAGCGGTCATAGCTTCCGTGTTGAACAGTACGCTTGCATGCTGAAATTTAGATAAAATAGAGCTTTCACTTTCTTCCTCTCTGGTGTGATTCCAAATTCTTAAGGTATTACCAAAATGGGATCAGATCTCAACTAATCAGATTCATTCCTAACCAGAAATTAATATCCCAACCCGGTATTTTCTTCTCGCTGAATCTCATCCTACACTATCAAAAAGGAAGCTTTTCCTCCATCCCTCCCATACTTTTTCTTGTCCTGATTCTGCCAAATACCCCCTAATCAAAAGAAAGAAATAACGTCGGAAACTGGTCATTTCTGTCAGAATAATGTCTTCTGTATCATGTTACAATTAGCAGGCCAGCTTTTCTCACTGCTCAAGATAGAATTCAGAACCACATCAAAAGAAACCTATTTAAACTACCAAGATGACTACAAGCAAGAGCTTACATAACAAAATTTTGAAAATCTCAACTCAAGTGCCAGTCATTCTAGAAATTCAGAGAAATATATAAGATAAAAACAATGGTGCAAATACTTTACCTGCCACTTGGAACAATAATGCATGAGGAATACTCCTCTGAAATTTTGAGCTCTGGTGATTCTTCCATCGACACCAGGATGAAGTGTTTATCTCTAAAGTGTGCGTCACTAAACATCTTGGACTATTTGATGGCACAGATGTGTTCAAATTTCTAATCTCCCATGAAGATGCTGCAGACCAAATGCAACACATAAGATGATAAAACTAGTCAATGCTGAAAAATACGTCAGTGGTCATATTTTCTTTCTTTTGATCAGTTGCTAGAGTCTAAAATTAAAGTAAGAGAAATGATTCCCATCATATAGAAATCAATATACCCTCCAGTGAGAAATTAATGTGGATACCACTAAATACTACCAAGCACCACTTATCAATTCCAAGGATTTAATGCAAAAGATTCTCTCTTACGATTAACTTTTGCACGTCGATATCCATGTATTGGGGGCTTTTTCTTGTGTATAGCTGGACATTGCAAGATAGCTGCAAGAATTAAATATATAAAATATTTCAGCATGTATTTTTCCGAGTATGTTTAAAAAATACAACATGGTGATCATCTAAATCAAGGTCAGGAAAACTGCCATAACATGTATTGGGAGCACAATTTTCATTGGATTAGTAGTATGTATACGCTTTATCTTCAGCAATTAAATGAAATGCACAATACTACTATGATAGCCATGAAAGTAAATTAACTAATTCTTGACGGTTACAAAAGGTCCAAACAAGAAATCACTACAATCATATTCTTACTATATGTTCCATCTTGTCCACGAAACCATTGTCTAGAGAAGACAAAATCCTGCTTTGAGTGCCACCTGGATTAAAAGTTAATTCAGTGAACATTATAAATGTAAATAATGATTAAGTAAGAATAATTTTAATAAAACTTGCTTTTCTATTCATTGATGAAAAATAAAAATTATAACGCCATTGGGGAGAAGAGAGAGAGATGACATGAAACTGTAGATAATTGATAACTAAAATTTCGTCACTAACAACTATATAATGGGCTGACACACACCCAAAAAGTTAGCTAGTCCTATAATAGAAGAATTAGCAGAATGAAAGCCCAAGACAATAGGAAAACCAAATTAGCTAGGCTCACAAATCTTTAATATTTAAAAAATCAACACAAATGATAAATCTCTATCATTGAAAAATTCACACAAATTAGATAGCACATGTCTATGAAGAATTTAGCAGAATAAAAACCAAAGTCAACAGGGAAATCTATTAGCTAAGCATAGAAATCTTCACCATGGAAAAAAATCCACACAAATGAGAAATCTTTGTTACTGAAAAAATTCACACAATAATGAAATTTACAGCACAGAGCATATATTACAGTAATCCAATCCCTACAATGCTATAACTTTTCAAATTTGAAAATATTAACATCAATAGATTACCGAGATAGATACTTAGAATCATATGTCCCATAAACAACATCGTAGTGCCCATCGTAAGAATCTACAAGTTCCAAGTCACATATCAACGTATCCCACCTGCAAAAATAAACATAAATGAGACTAATTTCCTCAATATGTTATCAAGACAGTTAAGCACCTTTTATAGGAAACTTACTCGTATCTTTTCTGTTGGTCAGTGCTCAAAATAACTTCAAAAACAGTATCTGCAGTTGCATCAATAACACCAACAGACTTCGCAAGGACAGTCTTACCATTCTACAAAGCACCAAAAATGCCAAATCAGAAATAAGAGTTATTTATCTGTCCTGTCATAGTGAACCAAAGCACCAATCTCAATTGCTGTAAATGTAACATAAAATAGGACAGAAGCTACACAAGGAGCATATGACAAGATTTTACATATTAACAAAACTAGTGAATCCGTCAACAAGATGATTCATTAGCATAAAAAGAAAAAGTTTTGGGTTAGAAAGATGTATCAAGGTGTTTATTGACAGAACTTTCTTATTGATGTTAGCCATTTAGGTCATATAATGGACAGCATTGCAGATAAACCAACCTTCTGAAAATATAATGGCATTACTCATACAGGTGCGAGCAGATACTAGTATACCACTACTCAGAACCTCTCAATGTAAGACACAAATTCATAATAGGAAGAACACATGCAAACTATTCCAGAAGCAAAGCAAATGGAGTCTCAAAATAAATAAATAAATAACACTTTTTGCCTTAAGCAATATCCATATATTCCTTTTTTATTCATAAGGTCTATTTGATTTTGTAAAATGAGTCAATAAAGTTGTTCCTGACAACTAGTAATCAATGTTGAAACTATAAGCAACGGATGCAGGTACACACATACACTCATGCACTAATGTATTAAATAAGTCTAGGATACAGTAGCTTCAATTTATCCCTAGCCTTTTTTGCTGTGCTGCTAGCTCTGCACTGTATTTTCAGTTAGTCATTAGTTTCTATAGAGATTTTCAAGTCTCTGATAACACAACAGTAACAAATAGTAATTGATTCTGTTTTATCAGTTACCCTTCCTTTCCTATATATATTTGCTTTCCTTTGTATAGATTAAGTGACTATTCTTTAAATTGACAATAATCAGATATATATTACATGGTAATCAGAGTTGATACCGTGGCCTCTGAAAATTCTTCTTTTGCCCACAACTCTGACACCTCCATGTTACTTCCTCTTACCACCCTCACACTTTCAACATGTCGATCTCTCTCAAGCTTACAACTGAAAATTTCTTGATCTGGCCACAAGTGCTTGCCACAATCAAAGGACTGCAACTTTTCAAGTTCTTGGACGGTCAAGAAACTCCACCAAAATACCTCAATCCTGATGACACTCTTCACATTATTAATCCTGGTTATCTCTAATATGAGCAACAAAATCAACTCTTGGTTGTTTGACTTCTTGCGTCTATGGAAACATCTGTTCTCACCACTGCATCTCAAATCTGGAATAAGCAGCATATTTATCACGCATCCCACTCAAGAGCCAAGGTAAAATCCTTAAAGATTCAACTTCGTACACCTAAAAAGGACAGAACTGATGCCACCTATCTTCTTGATATCAAGAAGATTGTTGATACCCTGGCAGCCATTGAATTGAAGCCATTCTTTCTGGCCTCTCGGAGACTACGGAAGTTTTGTTATTTCCATCCTCACACACCTTGACCCTTATACCATTGAAGAAATAGAGGCCTTACTTTTGTCCCAAGAAGAAAGTTTGGAGAAATACAAAATCATTGACTATGCTGTCATCAACATAACAGTTATCTCTGGTCCTAATAACTCCTACATAAACAAAAGTTCTCAATACTCCCTAAGGAACAACAGATCCACCAACCACAATAATTCTTCTTTCAAGAGAATCAACGATCAACAACACAAAGAACTTTACAAGAAACTCTTGGTAACAACAAAAATCACAGTGTCAAATTTGCAACAAGTTTGGTCAAACTGCCACAACTTGTTGGCAAAGGTTTGAACATGACTTTCAACCTTCCATCTCTGTTAACCAATCTCAGTTTTGTTCATCAGAAATTCAAGATGATACTCCTTCAATTCTTCTGCTCTAAGTAATCCTTTGTGGTACCCAGATAGTGGTGCCACACATGACTCAATAATTTTACGACCCAGAATTCCTACACTGGAAATGAAAAGGTCAAACTAGGTAATGGGATGGGTATGCCTATCTCTCACATTGGCTCTACTGTTTTTCACATCCCCCACACACAAATATTTTTTCTTTAGAAAATATTTGGCATGTTCCTCATATTTCCAAGAATTTAATTAGTGTTTCTAGATTTGTCCAAGATAATCAAGTATATTTTGAATTTCACTCTAATGCCTGTTAAAACTCAGGACACAAACCAGATCATCCTTAAAGGCTTCCTTAAACACGGCTTATATGTTTTTTGCCCCGTTCGCTCTTCTTCTATTATCAATGTTAATCATACTTCTATAAATTTTGTAGTTTTTTTGTGGCATTCTCGTCTTGGTCATGCTTCTTATCAAACTGTTCAAAGAATTTTAAAGCATAACAATATTCATGCTGTCAACACTAAAGCTTTTTCCACTGTTTTCTGTGACGTGTTCAAGCCAAAATGCATCAGCTTCCTTTATCTGAATCTGATACGTCCTTTAGAAATGATTTACACTGACATATGGGGACCTGCTCCTATGCCTACCTCTAATGGTGCCAAATATTACATAACCTTTTTAGATGCTTACTTTAAATTTGTGTGGATTTATCTTCTTCATTCCAAATCTCAAGTTTCTAGTATATTCAATCTCTTTAAAACCTTTGCAAAAAATCAAACAAATCACAAATTAAAGGCCATTCAAACTAATAATGCTAAGGGTTTTTTACATAACAGTATTGATCTTCTCTATCTTATAGTCTCAATTATATGTGTGTGTATCAGAACCTTGTGATGTCATTCACTCTCTTTTCTTTCTCATCTAAACTCCATCAAGTGACTTATGCTGCTAAGCTTTGAAGGAAAATATCAACAAAGAAACAAGTGTTGGATAATAAATTAATCACCAATGAGACAAGTGTTATACTATTACAACTCATGTTAGAATAACATAATGAATGAAAAGCTAACTAATTTTCAAGAAATAAATTAATAATCAGTATTGCCCAAGTCCTCCCCTGCCCAAAGAAGTGAATTGTATAAGGATAGATTCAGAAACCTTGTGATCAGAAACATCCTCAAAAATTCTAATACCTGAAATCACAAACAAAAGAAACATCTAGATATATAAGGATAGATTTAACTAAAACTTTTTCTAATGAAGCCGATATAAATAAGTATTACAAGTGGAAAAAACCATAAGTGAAAGCATATTTGTTTGTATGAAGAGTTTGACAATCAAATCATTCAAACAAAGAGTAACGTGTACAACATTACTCAAGTTGTTTTACCCCAAATAAACCAATGATTTTTTCCTTTTGTAGAGTTACTTTTACAATTCTTTCACTTTTCCCTACTAAATGAAATATTCCTATATGGCAACAGACTGCAAGACCGAGGGTTATACCCTCCAAAGCGATGCAAAATGATTTGATTACCACAATCTGATCCCCATTCCACCCTCTATTCAAACTCAGAAGTAGATGTTATCATTAAAGAAGGGCTTTTAGTTACATTTTTAACCACGAGTTACTCAATAGCGTGTGTTTAGTGTGGTTCTGGATCAAATATTAACTCAAGAAATCACAAAAAGGTGGAAGTGTATTAGGCTACTGAGCATAAGCTTATTGGTTATTAGGCTACTGAAAGAAAACAAGACAGCATTGCAATAGGCTACAAAATAATGCAAAACAGAAGAAAAGTACCAGCCAAAGTAAAAATGCATTTCCATTGATGTGCTTCAACTGCATCGCCTCCATCACCTTCAAACCCGTCTGTTCTAGACAACTTTGATGATTGTCGTAACAATTTTTCAGGGCCTTTTAAAAAGAAAACAGTAAATTAGCTAGTAATATAAAGAGAGAAACATACAAGATATAGAATGCTAATGTATTATGTAGCAACCCCTCCATAATTATAGAAATTAGAAAAGAAACACGGGATTCCTTGCAAAAATAATGTCATCACTGATTTAGAATCATACTTACTGTCACCCCCCACAATATTCAATGCAAATCAATACTGTCAAATTTTACTGCTTTTGAAATAGGAATAATATGGAGTGCTTTATGTCAATGGGATTAACTAAATCCGTGATTTATTTCTTCTTTATTAATTCCTCTATAGTTTCTCTACAATATTTACTTGAACAGATATGCACAACTTTCTACTCAAAAGTTTCTTTCTGTTTTAAAAATGGTTTACAGGATACTTTTGTCATTTTTTTATCCTCTTCAAGCAGCTATTCAGTTAGAAAAGGTGATTTGTGCTAGGATCTCTCCAATCTATCTTCTCAGATTTCAGCTTCATCGTCCTTTATTGGTGATTTTAATGTTGTGCCTGGGAGGGAGTCATTATAGAGGTAAAAGTTATCCTTCTCTTTTGGCTTGCATGGAGTTCCAGGATTAGGTTGATCAGAATTCTCTAATTAACTTGCCTTCATCTGACAGTCAGTTTACTTGGACCAATGGCCACTTTGAGGATTCTAGATCTGGTAAGAGGTTGGATACGGATGTTTGTAATACTTATTGAATAATTTTTTGATCTTCAGTCTCATGAAGAAAGTAAATCACAAATTTTAACTTGCGTAAAGGGATAAAGGGAGACCAAGAAGGACATTGGAAGAAATTTTTGAAATGGATCTCGTAAAGAATAATTTTCTTAACATTTTGGTTCCATGTAGCTAATCTCACCTAGTGAGAGAGATAAGGCTATTGTTGTTCTGAAATATGAAAGATGCCCTATTGTACTCCCCAAGAAGCATAATAGGTAGAATATGTCATCCAATAAAATCAATTAAGCATGTTAATGCCTCAAAAGCACTCCACGATGAATATAATGATTGAATTTTTTTTTGGTACCTTGGCCAATTCTTATGAGCTTCCTCAAACCATGGGCATATCGCCTCACTCTAGGTCGATGTCCTTCAAGATTGATCCTTCCATGACATAAAGAGCAATTATATGTTAATTTGTGTAAAATTATCTAATAGAAGGAAAGTATCTAAGACAGAACATAACACTTAACTACACTCACATAAACTGTGCAGGTCTTTCATTAAGCATAACTCTCATATATATAACATAAACAGTAATACCTAACTCTAAGCAGTATTTCTTGAAAGTATTTAGAAAAATAATGGAAAAAAAAAGAAGAGCACATATGATTTCAAGAACCAAAAGCATTGAATCCCCTGCCATTATGTATGATATAACACAATTAGTCAGAGTGGCCAACAAGACAATTAAAATAATGATGTTATTCTACGAGACTTAAATGTACAAATGCATTTCAAAAGGGGGAACATACTCGTTCTCCATGTTGTTCAGTTTGTCTCTAGCACTAATTCCTTTTGACAGCTCAAGCTCAGCCTACAAAGGGCATATATCCAGTAAATTAAAATTTATCACAAATTATGGAAAGTGACATAAAACTTTCACATCCCAATTATTTCAGATAGCAAACAATAACTCCCGTCTTCTTTACATTAAAGGGAAACATGTTCGAAATTTTACAGAAAAAAAAAAAAGAAACTTCATATCGAAGTCTCCTGCCCCAGAAATAAACTTTCAATCTCAATCAGACTTTGGTTTTAACAATACTTACTCAAACCAATCACAAAACGCAATGCTCAAGTTCTAAACACAAACCTCCCGTTATTGTTTCATACCTGTTGCTTAGCCTGATCAAATGCTTCCATCCATCCCCTGGCCTCCCCAGCTGTAGCGCAAGCAATCTTGAAGAAAATGAACATGCAAAAGAAACTTATATTATACTACAAAAAGACAGAAAAAAGTATAACACCCATGCCATGAGGGAGCTCATTACTGCAATACATACATAAATTTGCATTCCAGTGCAATTGTTGAATCAAAAAAACTCTTAGAAAGTGGATTTAGATTTATAAAGTGAAGTTTACAACTACTTACATATTATAATTTGATCCTATCTCTATAAGATGTGGGAGCCCCACACACGATAACTTAACATCTTGCATGTGGGACTATATATATATATTAGAGTGACCTATTAATAGGTGAGACGATAGGTTTATGTGATGGAAGTCTAATTCTAAGAACTTGATTAAGCATTTTGATGACACTACCCACAACAAGTGTGGTAACACATGCTTACGACAAAATTAAGGGAAAAGTCCGAATAGGGGACTCCAGTTAAAAACATTTATTATGAAAGAAAAATGAAAACTTGAAGAACTACTTTTATCATGGGGTTCATGCTCTGTTGAATTCCACATCATTAAATTGCATGCGGGGGATTTGGCACTTTATTTTTTGGTAAGATCACAAGGTGTGGAACCAATCCTCTCCCACTCAGGTGTTGGCTTGGCCTGAACCACAATTTGCTTCAAGTGAGTTCAGAACCCTGTACTCTAGGCAAAAAAGTTACTGCAAGCAAAAGTTTGTTAATACGGAGCTCAGGTTGAGAACTGAGTCACGATTCATGGTCTTAGGATCTTGCAATCTTTTTTGCGTGTACAATGAAGGCTATGAGATTATGAACTACAACGGTATGCAAACTACCCAACCTCCTACCACTAGGTGGATCCTGGTGGGTTTCTTGCAATTATTGCTTGTTCAGGCATTAATGAATTACTACACTAACATGATACCTGAAAAGTGTAACGAGAGGAAAAAATTTACATCAATCTTGGTTAGAAAAAATGAAAAAACGTATTACACACATTGCGCTTCCGCTTAGAAAGGTGTGTTCTGTTTTACTGTTTTTCTTTTCAAAAAAAAAAAAACTTGAAAGCAAAAAAAATTATGTTTTGTAATTTGATATAGAAACATATGATGTGCAGCGTTTACAATCTACAGAAGATGGAAGTTTGTCCTTCTTTTTTATACTCAGCAGAGTATTATAATAAGTTACAAGATCAATCATGAATTCTTCCTAAGCTGTTATACATGTTAAAAATCTTGCATCGCATGCACACAGATGTACTTATCAATCACTACCAATCATCACCAATTATTTGAATAAGCAATTCAAAAACAGAACTTACATCTCCTTTTTTGGTCTCATCTAATCGATTGTAAAACCGTAAAACATAAAGATCCTGGGGAAGAAAACAAAAAACATTTAGCTCCCATCAGATTTCGAACGTAACAAGCCATGCATGTACACTCAAATCTTGAGATTTTTATACGTCAAAGGGAGAATATTCCATTAAAATTAATGCATGATCAGTTTAATTTCATAACTACAAGTAGTATTTTACCCCATTGTTGACCTTTCGACGACCTAGCTCCTCCACCATTAGCGTGGGTCCAACAACTCCCCGCCTAATTGGTTTCTGCAACGAGGAAACTTTTATCTTTAACAAATTTATTGTTGAAAAAACAGAGATAAAAGTTCCTCATCAGAACGAGAGAAAGAGAGAGAAAGGGATAAAAGCCAAGGTGAAAGATGATTGAAACGGCGATATTACCCACATTTAAAAAACAAATAGTAAATAAAATTATTAAAAAACTATTGAAACAAACTAGTATGTACGCTCAATGAAATATGACTATTAATGAACCAAAATAAATATTTTCTTTTATACACAAAAATGTAAGGAATGGCAACGACCCTGCTTAGCCTTTAGTATTTCATTTTGCCAGTTGAGTCTTCCTTCTCTCTATTGAGCCTTCTTAAAATTGTCATTTATCTGTTTTACTTGTAATGTTGAAGAGTACTAGTTCTAATCATGATTTCGGTTTAGGTTATATCTAGATTAGTGGCAGACATTGGAATGAAATAGATCAGAGATTGCTTTCCATGGTTTGAAAAAATGAAAATGGACTACAACTTTTTAATTCGAACAGTATCTTTATTTTATACATATATTCTTAAAAAAACTGATGATTAGGTGAAAATTTGAAAGATAAAACAGTCATTTTATAATCTAAAAAAATTGGAGAACGAAAATAATGGAACGTCTTCCGCTTCCATTCCATCCCTCTCCATTCCACGGACCTAAGATAGAGCAATGCTACAAAACAAACGACACTAAAAGGCATTCGATGAAAATCGAGCAAATTCGACATGAAATTATCTCTAGTGGTAATAATAAGCCAAACACAGCATCCATTAACCTGCGATCCCTATTTCCAATTACTATCGAGTTTCAGGAAACCGAACGTAGCATAGCGCAATCCACAATCACATATCACGGCGGTAAATAAAATATGTATTTGAATCAACATTCGTACTTAATTAATATCTCCATTCCACAATCTAAACTATAAATTAATCCATCAAACTACAAAACTCCTGATTCTTCATCCTAAAACGACTCTCAATTTGAAATCATCAGCAGCAACATTACTCGTATCGAGCTTCAATAAACTGATTCCTATTTCCAGTGTACTCGAAAGAAAAAAGAGAGCAAATAGAGTACTTCGTTTTGATCGAAAAAGTTAAAGAAGGTTTGAAGAAAAGGAGAGGAATCATACGATGCCAGGGTTCTCGTGAGGATCACGCTTGTACATGGCGACATACTTTCCCCTAATGAAGAGGAACCGGAGATGACAGTACTCGTGGCCAATGGAATTGACTCCCAAGTGATAAACCCAACCAGAGTACTCAAATATCCCTCCTCCTCCTCCTCCGCTGTCATCGCTCCGCTCCGAACCTCCGCTCCCGGACTTGTTCAGCTCCGAAGCTGTTGCTACAGCGTCCATCTCACGCTGCTGCACCACACACGTGATCTCCCTCGGTATCTCGGATTCTTCTCACTTGTTTCGTTATCGTTATTACGTGCCTTAATGTCTCCAGTTAAGAGATTAATCATACAGTTGGTTTTCGTTGTGACACGCGCCCAATGTTGGGTAGGCTGGTGGGGCCCAGTTTACGTTGGGGATGGTGAGGTACGAGCTGGTAATAGGTTGAGCTGACCGTCAAACTTTTGTCATTATGCGACGCCAAGCCAACGCGCTGCACCACGCGCCATTGCCAGTTCGAGAACGCCTCTTGCCACTCACAATCTGCCACCTGTAATTTTTCCCTTTTTAGAATTTTCTAACTTTTTATTGGCTTTTCTTCTCTATTTGTCTGCTACTACTTTATTACGTCTGAGTGAGTTCAAAAAGTAAAATAAAT
>Ga0099823_1004773_pt1 | contig 13354 bp, 3 predicted proteins | sample CowpearedBW_FD_76831 | JGI IMG/M metagenome (GOLD analysis project Ga0099823, IMG submission 76831) | Root nodule microbial communities of legume samples collected from California, USA - Cow pea red BW | ecosystem: Host-associated > Plants > Roots > Nodule | place: USA: California | collected... | reverse complement strand
TGAAAATTCACTCATTACAGTGTTTTTTTTTTTTTTTTCATTTTCAATTCCGAATAGTGTAAGAAACCAAACACTTCCTTTTGTGAGATGGTGATAATAAAAACAAAAAAGTTATTCTAATTTAATTTGAAAACGCTAAGAAAAAAACTTATTGAAAGTTTGATATTTTTCCGCAGAGATTGCGGCCATGATACCTCAACAGATATAAGCATCTGTGTACTTTAAATCAAATATGAAAATGTTGATGGACGAAAATAACTTAATGGAATGGATGAAAAGAAAAGTCACGACAAAAAACAGCGAAAAGAAACAAAATAATCAACTCAGATGTATCCATCAATCAAAAACGAGTTTGGTGCTATTTCTAGATAAACACGTATTACTTGGTGTTATTACATTTAATTTTTTAATAATAACAACCTAGCTTTTAAACCGTTCATGAACACATCATTAACCAACCTTACAAGAATAATAACAACTTTTTATACTTTAGAAAAATATAGTAATCAAACTTGTTAATGTTAAAGCTTCAACATAAAATCAAATACTTTTACATTCAATTTTACTTATCATTGTCTTGAATATATTATCAGGATAGATTCTCATACCATACGAACAACTAACTTTAAGTTTAATTGATTATTTTATGAGATAAAAATTGACTTAGTATCTAATTAATACAAAATATTTAACAAAAAACTTAGGTAATCATGATTGTAATTTAAAACAATGATATTTTAACAATTACATTTTGATAACTTTCTTTTACAATCTGAAATAATATTTTTTAAATGATTTTTAAATATAAAAAATAAAAAAAATAAAAAATAAGAAGCCACTTAAAACATACCACCTCAAGTTATAAGAAAAAATTATTAAAATATAATTGTTAGAAAAATCATAAAACATATTTCTTATAAAATTGGTGAATAATTGTCCCAGAATTCTTACAAATCTAACTGTCCCAAACTTTAAACTTTAAATCGAACAAGCCCTCCTATTAGAGAACTCATTGTGAAAAAATTGATTTACCAAAGTATGTTTAGAGGGAATACCAAGTTTGCTCTTCCGATATAACAAGCCATCATGCACTATATAATATCTTCAAAATAAACTTTGTGAAATCAATTTTTTCAATGCTCATTCAAACAAACTAATTTATGAGTTCTTTCTTCAGCACTTATTTTACGAGTAATAATATTTTAACACGAGTCCAATCTTTTAATTTTATAATCGTATTAATAAATTAATACAACATTAATCTCAATAAAAGGACAATAATAAGGTGATTCGAGAGTACTTCATCGATTGACTGTTGCATTTGAAAGATTGGTGTTGCATTTAAAATGTCTACAAATTAAGCAGGAAAAGCCTACATATATTTCGAAGATGATTTTATCTTTACCATCACATGTGTTAATCATTTAAAGAAATAAAAGTAAGCCATAATATAGATATTTATTGAGTCCTGGCGTCATACAGCACATTTCTTATTTTAAAATAATTTGATAAAAATATACGGAGATTAAAGAATTTGTAAATAATCAAGTCAACATATGTAATCATTATGAAATATATTCATACACACAACATACACGTAATCATTGTGTAAATATATTCATAAAATATTGATGAATTAAAAAGGTATGAATATCACAAACCCTTCCATTTATCGATCTCATGATTATGCAGAACGAAAACAAAACAGCGGGAGAATTGCAAATAAACACAAAGCTCAAAGCTTCGTTTAGAAAGGTGGTTTCTTCAAGACAAATTAAAATCCCCTCCATTTGCACATGTTTGACCAATACACTGAAACTAAAATGATATAGCAGAACACTAAAAAAACAAAAAAGCAAAATTTCAAACGATTATTCTGGGAGGAGTCAAACCATAATACTCAATAGCAAGAAATTCGGTTGTCACCCGATTCCTACCCGCACTAGCCTCGATATAGAGAACCAACTTTTCTCAGTACTTGTAGTTCTCAACATGGAGGCTCTCTGAGGCACCCTCACCAAGGGCTGAATCACCCTTGTAGGTTCCAAGAGTTGCCTCTGAGTTAGCCTTGGCTCTTACCAACAAGGCTTCTTGAGCCTTCTTCACGTTCTCATCTTTTCCACCCCATGCCTTAAGGGTGCTCTGTTGAAGTGCCCTTCCGAAAGAGAAAGAGAGTGTCCATGGCTTCTTCCCCTTAACCTGGTTGATGGCATTGAGGTTGAGGGTTGCCTCCTCCTCACTCTGTCCACCAGACAAGAAAACCACGGCAGGAACTGCGGCAGGTACAGTTCGCTGCAGGGCTCTAACAGTGTGTTCAGCAACCACCTCAGGGGTAACCTTTGCAGATTTAGATCCAGGTGTCACCATGTTTGGCTTCAATAGAGTTCCCTCAAGAAGAACATGGTGATCATTCAAAGCCTTGTAGCATGCTGCAAGGACACGCTCGGTGACAGCGGCACACTTGTTAATGTCATGAGGTCCATCAACAAGGATCTCCGGCTCAACAATGGGAACCAACCCATTTTCCTGGCATATGACAGCATATCTGGCCAATCCATAGGCATTCTCATGGATGGAGAGCTCTGATGGCTCGTTGGGACCAATCTTCAGCACGGCACGCCATTTGGCAAATCGTGCACCTGCTTCATAGTACTTGGCACAACGCTGACCAAGGCCATCTAGACCCTGAGTGGTGGTTTCCCCATCGGTCCCGGCAAGCTCAACAGTGCCCTTGTCAACCTTGATACCAGGAAGCACACCAGCCTCCTTCAACAACTCAACAAAGGGCTTGCCTACATAAAACCCATTTACAACATGGTTAGTAGTGTAACGGATATGACACTATGATCCATCTTTATTTAAATGAAGACATTATATTGGCTAACCATTAAGGGAAAACGAAAAGAAAAAAAATAAATCATGAATTAAAGGTTTTGAAATAGGACAAAACTTAACGCAATTCCTTAGGTATTTAAAGTTTCATCCTCCAATCAAAATTAGATTTTCTCAATAAGACAACAAAGATTTAGATAATTAAATCTAAGCAGTATTGGCAATAAAGATTTACATAATGACATGAACACCAAAAGCACATATTAAATTGTATCTAACTTGCACTTAAATAACAAGTTTCCAACAAAAACGGTGGTATAATTGTTGCTGTATTTACCACATTTGACCATAGTTTTCTGCGACGTCAACGACCACCAATAAATTGACCACAATTTAGAACGTTGATTGACGTAACACAGTTTTATCTTGAAACTCAATGATGCAATGCTCATCACAAACTAAACCAATTAAGATCCTGGAAAATCGAGTACCTGAAGCGGTGCTCTGGTAGAGGGTTTCCTCAAAGAGGATGACTCCACTGAGGTATTGAAGAGCACCAGGAGCAGTGAAAAGCAGCTCCCTAAGAGTACGCCTGTTGGATTCAACGTTCTCTACATTGATGCTGGCCAAACGCTTACCAATCGTACCTGTCGACTCATCAGCAGCAAGAATACCCTTTCCAGGAGTGCCAATGTAAGCAGCATTGGCAATAAGCTCATCTGCAAGCAAAATCATCAACCAACAGCACCACACAGACATCAAATCCAAACATCCCGAAAAAAACAGCATAAGACATGAACAAATCCAAAAAAGACGAACAAAATAAACAAGAAACAAGTTGAACTTCATCGTTTGAACAAAGATGTGCAGTAAAAACAGCAGGTAAGACAAAGAAACCTTAGACTATCAACAACGACGCAGAATTCATAAACCAGAACAAAATCTCGCGAAAGAGCAGATATATAAACAATCACAAACGAGTTTTCCACAAAAATTCGAATGAAAAACCAGATCTGAGTCCATCAGATCTAAATCCACACAAACAAGTCCATATTAATTCAAACAAAGGCATAAAATAAACGGATCAATAGATAAACATATGAAACAGTTAGATCTAGAAAGAAACGAGTGGTATGAGAATAGATCGAAGTAAAAGAGAGTGAGAGATAGAGGAAGAGAAGTACCATGGTACTTGCCCTTGAAGTGAGACATGATCGAGGAGGAAGAAGACGGTGAGGTAGTTGAACGGAGAGAGCAAGGTAGGTGTGAGGTTGGGTAAGAAGTGAACACGAGGAAAAGGGTTAAGAGGGGTTTATATAGTGATGTTGATAATGATGTTGCGTTGAGGAGACGACAACAGCAAAAATGACTAGGCCCTTAGGAAGCGCACTCGCGAAGTTGGTGAGTGTGTGTTGTGTCTCTGTGGACTGCCGTTGGAATCAAGGACACCAAAATTGAATGGCGGTTTTCGTTTTCTGTGGACTGAGAGGCCCACATTTATTGGGCCAACGCCGTTGTTCAGCTCATCAATGCAAGCCCACCTGTCCAATTGTAATTTGAAGTACACCAACAATGTGAAAACTGCATAGTCATGCAAAGTCTGCCTTCTTTCCAAAAAAGTTTTTTCCTTTTCTTTTGTCTGGTCTTAAATATCATTATTTTTATTATCAAATATAACCAAATGTTGACCATTTATTTTATTTAATAATTACTAATTTTTTTCTTCTAGAGTATTCTAAATGACTTTTAGTCACGGAATCAATAATTTATTCCTTTGTTTAAAATTGTTTTTCTAAATGATATTAAATTCAAATACGAACCGAGTGTAATATTATTATATTTTAAGTAAACCATGCTGAGTTAGTTTATTGTACTTTTAAGAAAATTAAAAATTTGAGTTGAGGCTTCTAACTTGATCTAAGAAAAAAATGTTAAATATGTTGACTAACTGTTTAATTGACCAAAAAGTTGATTCGAAAATGTTTTGTTCATTGAAATTTAAACACAATTATAATATACTTTAAACCATGTTTTCATGTGAAAAATAAATATTTAAAATTTAAACAATAAATTAAATTTAAAAATTATGAGTTCTTTTTGTTTAAAGCAGTCATATTTAGATTCTCAATTTGAGTAAAAATGAATGCAGAGAACAGATGAAACCTTTAAAAGAAAAAATTAGTAAAATTCAATGCAGCAACTATATTATGAGAAAATATTTTTATGTTTAATTTTAGAATAATTTGATTTCCTGGATTTAAAACGAAAAAATAAAACTTATATGTTCATTTTATATTTATAACTTCTTTTTCTCTGTCAAGAAGATTAAATGAATACTACTATTCAGAATAGTAGGTGTTCCTATACAGAAACAAATAAGATGAGTTAGGCACAAGCGTCACCTTACCATGTACTACGCTATCTCCTCAGTCTCAGTTGGCCTCTTCCCAGTTGATACATGTCGGTTTGAACCCAGAAGGAGTTACCTGCAGAAGGGACTTCGAAGTTCAAGTGAGTCAAAACTCTCATAAAGGTCAAATTTGTGATTAATGAATGCGTACATTTAATTACTGAGGTCCACGCGTATTATAGAGCATGAATTATGTCTGATTATCCCATGGGTTGGGCCTTGGCTTGGACTGTGAGTGGGCCTGGGCCCTAACCCAGGTCCTTAAGACCTATTGAACGCGGGGACTCCCATTTTACTAAGTATATTGAAGTTATCGGCCTCAACCGACTACTTCCCTTAACGATTTGTATTGCTTGTGTGCCGTCTTAGACAGGTAGTTCCTTTAGACGTCTAGGTTACTGATCTTGGCCGGTTACTCGAATGCCTTGGTATATGGTGATCGTTTTATCATTATTTTGTTAAGTTAGCTTGGTGTGGTACAGTGGGTTTTAAAGAGTAAATTTAAATAAGAGTTCATTTCAAAAACGGAAAGCTAATTGTTCTAAAAAATAAAAATGATTCATCAAAGAATGGTTTTAAGACGAAGAAGACTTAATAGAATTCCAGAGATAAGAAATAAAAAAACATGTAAATGTGAATTGTAATAATTACCAAAGATAGCAGCAACACTTCTAATTGTAGACCAGACCCACTGCTAAATTTGATGGTGATTTAATTAAATGTATAATTGGTGCTTCAATAAATAATAACTCCTCTTTAATCTTCTTAACAACAACTTATTCTTCCATTATTTTAATTTATTATTTTGAGTGATAAGTTTTTCTTCAATTACTTCAAATAATAATCTTTTTCTTTCATTCTTTAAATAATAAATCCTTTTTTAATTACTTCAAATAATAACTATTTTTTAATTAATTATACACTATATTCCTTAACCTTAATTTTAACATGACAGCTATTTCTCTATAAACAGACCTACATACCAAATTAGTTCCATCATGGATTTTTATTACCATCAACAACATCATAGAGAATTTATTAGAACCATTAAAAAAATATGTATAAAATAAATATTATAATAGATAACAACAAAAAAAATAAACAATTCAATTATATCAAAAACATCAATATTCAAAATCATGAAAACCACACTTGTATCTTATCCATTGAACATATTCGATAAGCGAAATGTTGACTCACAACTTCTATTGGAAGTCTCACATCCACTAGAGATAAAGCAATTTTATAATATATAAGTGGGGTGCAAACCTCACATCAAAAGTCGATTTTGTGGGATTGAGTTAGGTTTAAAGTTCACTACTAACATAGTATCAAAGTCATTGTAAAAAAAAAACTATCATAACAAGATTTTTTTATTAGAAGGAAAAAGAATGTTTTTAGCTTAAGTAGGACAAAAATTAGGTGCAATCGTAATGCTATTTTTATTTAAGAGAAAATAAGGTTGAAAACAAAGTTATTTTCAATTCTATTTTCGCTTCAAGTGAAAATAGGACAATGAATAAAGGTTTAAATCTTTGTTCTATTTTCGATTGAGAAAAATTCTTCACTTGAGTGAAAATATAAGAGAAATTAGCCTTAATAGCACAACCAAACCATACTTTAATAAGAATTCCAAAAGTATTTTAATAATACAACTTCTAAACATTTCAAATGATTAACCCAAACTATAAGTTTCTCGAACATCATTCTTTACTCAAAGTATGTATGTTTAAGCTAATATCAATTTCATAAACTATCATAAGGAAGGAATCAAAACTCAAATCACAAAAATTCTATAATTCACATGCATAATCTAGTCATCATATAACAACACATCAATAAAGTATCAAATTCAAAACATTTTAAACAATCATTCATCAAACAAAATTCAACAACAATAAAGTTTAAACATTCACACAAATTTTCAACCAATGACAATTCCTCTATAGGAACCAAAAACTAGTTATTAAGTCACATTCGCATATAGGTCATCTATCTTGTAGTTTTATCAAAGAACATAACAGCTTATCTTACCTGTAATCTTTTATTCCAATTAAACTGCTAGTTCAGACACAAACTTACTCAAAATCTAGGGATCTAAAGCAAAGTATCCAAATATAACCAAATTCCAGAGTAAAACAAGTTGAGAGGATCACTTTTCTCAAATGACTCATCAAAGTTGATAACAAATTGTATGAAAAGTTAGAGAAGAAAGAATCTATGGAGTAAACAAAAACTTACTTTATTTGAAAATTTGATCAGATAAAAATGTTTCCCGACTATTTAGCTATTGTAAGGTGTGATTAGATTATGAAAGAGATGAGCCATGGAGATATGACATTAGAGATACGACAGGGAGAAAAGAAAAAAAGAAAATACTAGATAGAGAGGGAGAAAAAAAAGGAAGAAAAGATAAATGAAGGGTAGGGGCATGTTCCTCATGAGAATGATGATTGAGCAAATTATAAATTATATTGATAATTTTGAATTTTTTGGAACTTGTATTTGTTAAAGTGGCTCTCGCTTAAGCTATTTTTTTCAAACATTTTTTTCCTTTCTCTTCTCTTTTGGTCTCTTTAACGAATTTTATTTAAATGTTTATTATAAATGTAAAATGAATATTAGTTTGTATGTTTAATTGATTTGTGATTTTGTTTCAATGAATTATGTTGTATGAAAAGGGTTATTGAGAATTATACGACTTATATGAATTTAGGGTCAAAAATCTAAGATGATATACGGATGATGGTTTGATTTGTGTATTATAGTATTGAAATATATATAGTAATAGAGATTCCCTTGTTTCAATGATGGTTTAGTCTCATAGATTAAGACATTACATGGTAAGAAGTTGAGGGTATTGTGCATGTATAGATGTGCAGGTATGGATTGTAAATGAACTTATCGTGATCCATCATTAGTAAGTTCGCTCACAAATCTAAGAGTTTGTATTATATGTTAAACTTTTGTGAGACATACTTAATACATGTCTTTCCTAAAACATCAATTGAGATTTTATTTGTTGAATATCTTGATGTATAAATTCATGTATAGTATATATAATTGTTATATGATAGTTTTTAATGAAATTGAATTGTTGTTATTTGCTAAATTTAAACGTTTCCTTCTTTTATATGCAATTTTTTATGTTAAAATTTTATTTCAATAGAGATATAAGTACAAATGCAAGAGTAATTTCTAAAAGTATTTGTGACTTTCTTTTTGTAAAAATGTATACTTATATACATATATCTTGTCTATACAAAATTTATATTCTAAGATACTATATAGTTTGTGAGGGTGTTATATTTTAGAGTTCCTTCTTTTTTAAATTGATATAGTATATACCAACATATATTAAAACAATTATTATAAAATATACTAAATTAAGCTTAATAAGTTTAAGCTGAACTTTCAAATTTATTATATTATTTTTTAACTACTATTGTATACCAGTGTTTTTTATATTTTCCTTCTCTTTTGAAAATGAATATATGTCTTGATGCCTCGTCTCCATCAAAAGACATAATTGTATTAAAAAAGAATATGACACACATAAACTTAATTATATATATTTGAAAATTTTCACGTAAATGATTAGCGAATTATAAATTATTTACCAAATAACCTTTTACATTATTATGATAAAGTATGGTCATATATTTGGCTTTTTATTAAATAGACGTTAAAAAGATGAATTTTAATTTCAGATGACCGAAATGGAATTTATCTTAACTTTGAACGATTAAATATCATCTAAATCTGAACTATTCGAAAATTAATTTTAGACGAAGTTACCTCGGATTTTATGCCTCATATTTCCAAAATTTAATGCATTAGAACTGTCAAAACGGATTATTTGGTGCAGTACGATACATCACGCGAGTTAGTGGATTAAATAGATTGACTCAATGACTCACTTAATTAAAAAAAATACAATTTTTTTCTTCTGTTTCAGAAAAAAAATTGTGATTAAAATCTAAATAAACTTCAATACAATACAAAATAATATTCAACCCCAAATACAATCCAAAATAATATTCAACACAAAATACAAACCAAAATCACAAAACTATTATGTTTGCATTTGTCAATCCAATATGTTGGTTAAAAAAAAACAACTCAACCCAACCCAAATACAAAAAAAATGTGTGATCCTTTATCTACATGTGGGTGATGAGCCAACCCGGCTCACCACAAGTTCAATCTGGGTGAGTCGAGTTCTTGGTGGACAGGGTCAAAAATTAACCCGTACTCAAATTTGTAAAAACAGTTCAACCCAACTCGACCTGAATCCGTGGTGGGTCGGCTTGGCATACGGGTTCTGACCCACTTTGACAACTCTATAAAATATGATAAGGAAGGTTGTAACTAGATTGAATGTTGAGAACTTTATATACTATTGCAACCATCTTGGGTACAAATAATTTGGTCGAGTATGATAGAAGAGGGTTGCTTCTTCCTACACCTCCATGATTTTGTCCTCCACCCACAGTCTTATTGAAATTACCATATAATCGTTACTGAAAAATTTAATAAAAAAACTTAAAATCATTTATCTTTCAATTCTTGACATGTTTCTTGCACCTCCATCTCCTTCATCGAGGGTGAAAAGCTTTTAAAGACCAAATCATCCTTTGTTTTCTGGCATTTCCCAACAAAATCACCTTGTTGGAGAAGACCTTCCCTAAACAAAAACACCTCCAAGCACCTCCCTTGGTCAAGGACACTCTAATGCTACCCTCGGAGGCTGGATGCAAGTGGTGCAGGACGTCCCTATCCGTAATGTATTTTAAGTTATTTAATGTCAAACTGACTTTGGATACGGAAACATACTGATTTGTAAAATTGTGCATGTAAATACATGCCGAATTGTACATCTCGGTATGCTTTCGGATTCGAAATCTCGTTCAACATCCAATATAATTCATAATATGAAAATCAAAATCTCATGAAGAGAAATCCCTTCCTACGAATACATTCCAATCAAATACAATGTCAAAAACAACAAAACTCAAACCCATTTACCTCATTCTCTGGGACACCTAATGCAACAAGGACGAACCACTTTCTCCACAAACTTTGAGCAATGGACGTGCAGAGAGTTGAAGCTATGAAAATGTAGATTGTTCAAGCTTCAGCCATGGAGTTTAGTGGTTTCAAAGGAGGTGAAGAGTCATCGGAGGAAAAAGTGTTGAAGGTAGAATGAAGAAAGAATGAGGAATTGAGGTGTAGTGAAAAGTCTTGACATAAAATGAAGTATGGAGGTGCAATTAGTGAGATGAGTAATGAGTAAGGGTTTTGCAAATTAGTTTTTTTTTTTATAAATTTAGTAGTGGAAGATGGGATGCAAGAGAATGGGTGCAACAACAACATCAATAAGGAAGGAGAAGATAGAAAAGAAAATCAAATTAGGGTTTTTAATGTTATGAGGGTAAAAATGGGTTTTTAAAAATTAGGGGGTGTAGGAAGAAAATATCAGGGTGCAGGAAGAAATGGCCTAGGAAGAGTGGATATTTTCAGGTCACCAACTTGGGTTGTATTGCTAGCTATTACTAGGGTGTTTCTTCATATACCTCTATTTTTTGTTCCTACACATCCAAAAAATTGAAAATACCTATTTTACCCTCATTATCTTTGTCTTAAAAAACCTTAGAATCAAAAAGTTGCACCACACCTCCCTTCTTCATCTACACAACGCTATACCTCCCTACATACACACAGACTTCGTGTTCTTCACCCATTTTCAATTTCTTATTCTTCTTCTTCCCACCATTTGGTTTGCCCTTCTTTCTATTTTTTTTTTGGGATTTGGGTTATTGGGTTCTCTATTAAGATTATGTTGGGTGAAGAAGAAACCATGTATTATTTGTGGATTGAAGAGTAGGGTAGGTAAAAATGGAGAACAAAATGTGATAGTTCGTGTGAGAATGAGGCTGAGGGTGGCTATATTTTCTGATGATTTTGTTTAGGTGATGAAGGTGATGGGGCTGCTGGAATGGAGGTATCATCATCCTCTTTGTTGCATGTGCACATATGATTAGAGGGAGGGAGGTGTGATGTGATCCCAACAAGCCTAAGCCCAAATGCATCAACAAGCCTAAGCCCACCTCGAACCCCAATCACTAGAAGCATGATGAAGAAGATACAAATGGGCCTCTCACAAGATGATCCAGTCAATCATGGGCTTTTCACTTTATTCACATGGGCCAAAGAAATCTACAAAATATGATTTGATGCATGGAATGTCATAGTTTAGATTTAAATTGGGTCATTGTTTAGGCTTTGCTTTCAATAAATAAGCTAGAACATTTGTGATTACATGGTGCATAAAATTGGGCCGAGCCCAATTTCCTTGTTGGCCAAGAATGCTTTGGCATATGCTACACATGGAGACAAGCAAGCTAAGCATGACCAAGGCAAAAAGAGTGTGAAGGTGGCAAGGAGGATGTGACAAGGACACTTGGTGTCATCTTGCATCATATCCTACATCATATGGCCAAGAATCAAGCTTGCTCTTCAAGCTACATCTATGTTTTATTTGTGCCTAATTTGAATTGCATTAAGGAAGCTAATCTACTATAAATGATAGCTTTCTATGCACATGTAAAAGGAGTCTTGAATTGCTAATAGATGCTAGTGTTAAGATCACTCCACCCTTCTATTAATTTGATAGCACACATGGCTAACCTTCTCCAACATTTCCTCTAGTTACCTTCCATTCCATAATTCCATTTCTACTCTTCCTCTTCACCAATCTTCCATGGTCGAGAGTTTAGCACACCTCCTCCTCTATTTTCGCTGCATTATTATGGATCTCCTTCCACTTCTACTCCAAAGAGGTCCATCAAGGTGGCTCTCGGTTGAAGTGTGTGGTACCAGATTTGGTTAGAGAATACTGGATTATTTGTTCCGGTTAAGGAAGGGAGCGAACATATTGTATGCTCTAGGAGAGTTGCACCAGATTATGTGTTTCCAGATTCAGGACTACCGAAATGAAGAATCCAGCTAAGGCCACCAGATGGAGGAAAATGCGGTGAGATGCAACCAAATTGAGAACTCCGAGGAAATTATATGAATTGAGCAACTACCAAATTGATAAATCAAGATTGATGGGACTGGATTATGAAATCCAGGCAACATTTCGGTTTGAGTGCACCAGACTATATATGATGTGTTGTGTATGTTAATATCGGATTAAGGAATCCAATTTGAGTTTATTGGATCTGGTGTATGTGTACTTGTAAGATCCGAGAAATTTAAATAACAAAATAAATAATTATTTAATAAATACGGGTATTAGAAGCCTTTATGACATTTAATGCTAATTGTTGTGATGTGGAAAAGTATTAGCCAAAGTGTGATACCCCTTTTCTGATTTCCTAAAAATAGAAGCCTTGCTTCCTTTCTTCTCACTTTCTCAATTTCTCTGCAACCAGCAACCTCCCAACCTCTCTTCTCTGTTGCTACCACGTCTTACTAATTCAACCTTTCTATACTCAGATTCAAGAAGGATCAACCCACAGGAACCTCAGCGGCTTCCTCCCTCAGCTTCCAGTCTCCTAGGTAGGTCTCCTATTAAAAATTAGGTTCAATTCCAGCTAGAATTCGCTAGTTAATCTCTGAATTTTGAATCTGATCGTGTAATTCTTCCTTCTCCATGTTGTGGTGATGAATTCTCATAGGTTAAACTGAAAACTCTGCTGTCTTGCAAATTTCTTGATTCCAATAAGTGAATTCTTGACAAAAAGGTAAGGGAAGCTGACTTTAATCTAAATTTCGCATGAATTGTGTTTGGGATTGATTGAATTGCTTGATTGTATGTTTAATTTGTGTTTGAAACTACCTATGTGTGATATTGGGTGTTGGATGATCCTGAGCGAGCTTGCATGTGAAGAACATAGAGGATTTCCTGGTAGTTTCGCCCAGAAGAGCCGCTCTCGCCTGAGCGAAAATACCAGAAGATCACCTCTGTCACTGCGCGAAATCTCGCCTAGGCGAGCTGGAGTCGCCTGAGCGAGATAACTTCTCGTCTAGGCGAGCCAGTTTAGCCTGAGCGAGAGTTCGCCCAGGATTTTATTTTTGCCACTGTAAGGGGTCTCGCCCAGGCGA
>Ga0099823_1004765_pt1 | contig 13358 bp, 11 predicted proteins | sample CowpearedBW_FD_76831 | JGI IMG/M metagenome (GOLD analysis project Ga0099823, IMG submission 76831) | Root nodule microbial communities of legume samples collected from California, USA - Cow pea red BW | ecosystem: Host-associated > Plants > Roots > Nodule | place: USA: California | collected... | reverse complement strand
TCCTAGTCTGAATTTAGCATAGTCCATCTCAACCTTTAGTCTAACCCAACTAAAAATTTAAATTGAAAATTTGGATTGGATTTTTTGGATTATCCATATTTAAAAATCTTGATTTATAAAATGAATATCCAATCCATAAAATATATAAAATGTAGATTAGATTGAAATCCAGATCCATTAGATTTTTTGCCCACCCCTATTTATAATTATAGATTTTAAATTATATTGTTTCAATACCCGTTTTAGTTAGGGTTAAGAAGAACTATAGCTACTGCTTTGGTTAGGGATTATAGTCGAGGAAGAAGAACACAACGTAGAGAGTATTGGGAGAATGGGAAGAAACGGAGGTGGAAGGTCTCTGCAACAAGCCCTCCGTCGCCGTATTGAGACCTGCAAGTCCAAGTACTCCACTGCCGAGGAAATCGCCAACCATCTCCGTTCAACTTACCCCGATTACCACCGCACCAAACACCAAACCCTAATTCGATTTGTCCAGGAAGCGGTTCATTCCACCGCTAAGCTGAATCACACTCCCACGCCCAAGTATTCGGATGGTGACGATGACGACAACATAGAATCCCGAAGCGCGTCTCGAAAGCGTAGGAAGAAAATCGACGAGGGTGAAGAGAAGCTGAAGAAGATGGAAGCGTTACACGTGCGAAGGAGGGTGCCGAATCCTTCCTCGTCGTCCTCTGCTTCTTCGGAGAGTGATGACGAGGAAACGGTGTCGACTTCGGAGGACGCAATTTACGGGGAAAAGGTGGAACCTCAGTTTGATTTGATGAAGGAAATGCTGAGGAAGTCATATACGCCGAAGAAGAAGGCGGCGGCGGAGGAAAAAAACGTTGAAATGGAGATGAGTAGTAGACCTAAAGACACTGTTCTGAATGAGGCGACTGAGGTGAGGAAGCAATCTATGCGTTCGGTTTCAAACGGTGGTGAGGTTTCAAATGGTGAGGTGAAGAGGAAGGATGGGCCGAGATTTAAGGATTTGGGTGGGATGAAGGAAGTTTTGGAGGAACTGAAGATGGAAGTGATTGTACCTTTGTTTCATCCCCAAATTCCTAGACAGTTAGGAGTGAAGCCAATGGCTGGAATTTTGTTGCATGGTCCACCTGGATGTGGGAAGACCCGACTTGCTCATGCTATAGCTAATGAGACTGGTCTTCCTTTCTATAAGATTTCAGCTACTGAGGTTGTCTCTGGAGTCTCAGGTATTAATGTTTGGACTTGAATATTAACTTTGTGTTATCTTGTTTAGCAGCATAAGCATAGTACTTTCTCTAGAATAGAGTTTTAAGAGATACAGTACTGTTTTGTTATGATTGATTAGATTCATTGCTTTTGTTACTGTCATCAAATGATTTCGATGGTAATATCTGAAATGTTTGGACTTGGATATTAACTTTGTGTTCTGGATAGTTCAATAGTTCAGTTCATTATCTTTTGTTGTTATCCTTGTATAGCAGCATGAACATAACATTTTTTTTCTAGAATAGAGTTTTAAGAGATACAGTCCTCGTGTTTTGTTATGATCGATTAGATTCATTTATTACTGTCATCTAATGATTTCGATGGTAATATCTGAAATATTGATGTCTTTTTGTGGTTAGGTGTATATGAAAAAATATTAGAGAACTATTTGCTAAAGCCACCTTGCATCATCTTTATTGATGAGATTGATGTTTGGACTTGAATATTAACTTTATGTTCTGGATAGTTCAATTGTTCAGTTGCATGTTCTTTTGTTGTTATCCTTGTATATCAGCATAAGCATAACACTCCTTCTAGAATAGAATTTTAAGAGATACAATCCTCATGTTTTGTTAGGATTGATTAGATTCATTGCTTTCATTAATGTCATCAAATGATTACGATGGTAATATCTGAAATATTAGTGTCTTTTTGTGGTTAGGTGCATCTGAAGAAAATATTAGAGAACTATTTGCTAAAGCTTACCGAAGTGCACCTTCAATTGTCTTTATTGATGAGATTGATGCAATTGCATCTAAAAGAGAGAATTTGCAACGGGAGATGGAGAAGCGAATTGTGACGCAATTATTGACTTGCATGGATCAATCAAATAGGCTCCTTCAACCAGATGATTCAGAGAGCGCTGGCTATGTTCTTGTAATAGGAGCTACAAATAGGCCTGATGCCATTGACCCTGCCTTGAGAAGGCCAGGTCGATTTGATCGTGAAATTATCATTTGCCATCCTGATGAATCTGCTAGGGAGGAGATCCTATCTGTTCTTACTTCCAATCTTAGACTTGAGGGTTTATTTGATCTACAGAGAATAGCCAGGGCTACATCAGGATTTGTTGGTGCTGATTTGGCTGCTCTGGTTGATAAAGCTGGTAATCTGGCAATGAAGAGAATAATTGACGAAAGGAGACGTGAATTATCTCAAGAACTCAGGAGTGAGCATGAAGACTGGTGGAGGGAACCTTGGTCCAGTGAAGAAATAGATAAGCTTGCCATCAAAATGTCTGATTTTGAGGTATGGTCTAATCATTATTATTATTATTATTATGATTAGTATGAACATTTATAGTCCATATAAACATTTATATTCTCATGATTTGTGTTTCATCTCGTTTTTAGTTTGGGAATATGCACTTCTTGCTAATAGTTTATTATCTGGACACGTTCATGCAGGAAGCATCAAAGAAGATACAACCTTCATTAAGAAGGGAAGGATTCTCCATGATTCCCGATGTAAAATGGGAAGATGTTGGCGGCCTTGACATGTTAAGAAAGGAGTTTGAACGGTATATTGTAAGACGCATAAAATATCCTGAAGATTATGAGGTAAACAAACCATTGCAATTACATCTTCTGTTGAATTTTTATCTCCTTTCCCTCTCATAATTCTCTTTTAGTTTTTAGTATTTTAGAATTTTGCTCTAGACAAAAGTTAGGGGTACAATGGGATAGGGATATATGGAATAACAGATAGGGATATATTTAAATTCTCATTAATAAGTTTCATGTTCTTCTACTAAAACTTGTTTGATTTTTGTCTTTGCATAATTGTATATCACTCATTGATTACTGTGCATGTATTCATTTATTTTAGAGGCTTGGGGTTGATCTGGAGACTGGATTTTTGCTTTACGGACCTCCGGGTTGTGGTAAAACGCTGATTGCCAAGGCGGTTGCTAGTGAGGCAGGAGCTAGTTTTATACATATTAAGGTCTGTCTAAATACTCCACCCATCTCATTCATTTTGGTTGTCTTGTTTTGAATACACATCTTTTGTAAATGATTGATGATTAATTTGCTTTATTGCAATTCTAGGGTCCCGAACTTTTAAATAAATATGTTGGAGAGAGTGAACTCGCAGTTCGAACATTGTTTAGCCGTGCAAGGACATGTGCACCATGTATACTCTTCTTTGATGAGGTTTGTCTACTTTGTAGTGTTGTATATAACATTGTTTTCTATTGTGTAGAGTTGTCATGACATGCCAATTTGATTTTGAATAACAACTAAATACAAAGTATTATTGTCTACATTTTTCTTCCTGAAGTAATATAAAGTACTGTTTTTGTTCTGTTCCTCTATTTATTATTAGGCATTTTTTCTTTCACTCTTTCACATTACTGGTTATTATTATCGTGAGTGGTGCTTACTAAGCGGACTAGATGTTGAAGTCTGTTTTATCATTAATATTAATTTCCTTGGTCTATGAAGGGTTCGAACAAGTTCTCAACAAACAAATTGTTGTATAGAAGGATATACCTACGAGTGCTAAAATTTATTTTTATGCCATTTTCAGGTTGATGCTTTGACAACAAAACGTGGTAAGGAAGGTGGCTGGGTTATTGAACGACTGTTGAACCAGGTCAAATAATTAATAGTATTTTGTAACGTGAAAAGTATAGCAATTTTAAACTGATAATAAGATGGAAACATGACAGTTATATGAATTTGCAGTTGCTTATTGAGTTGGATGGCGCAGGGCATCGGCGTGGTGTTTTCGTGATTGGTGCCACAAATAGGTACACTTTTTTCACCATATATGTTATCGAAATAGTTATTTCACTACACATCACGCCATATTCAAAGTCAGTTTCTCAATTTTGCAGGCCTGAGGTGATGGATCGTGCTCTCTTACGGCCGGGTAGATTTGGTAAACTTCTTTACGTTCCACTCCCCGACCTTGATGAGCGAGTTTTGATATTGAAAGCTCTTGCAAGGACTAAGGCAATTGATGCCGATGTAGATTTGAGTGTGATTGCAAGAATGAAAGGTTGTGAAAATCTAAGCGGAGCTGATCTTGCTGCACTGGTTGGTCTCTACTTTTTATGGATGTTGCCTCTTAGTCTTTTTATCCCTTATGTCCTTTTATCCCTTATATCATTGTATGTATGTATGCATGCGTGTTTGATCATTGTTGGGACAAACTATGTAGTTAGGATTATAGGGAAAAGAGTAAATTTGGAGATACTGATTGTATTGGCTATACAGATTAATGAAGCAGCAATGGCTGCTGTTGAAGAGAAAGATACAACTATTAAGAGTATTCATTTTGAGATGGCACTAAGTAAAGTCTCGCCCTCAGTATCTGACCGGGTACGTCTTATGCCTCTATTTTCATAAGCATGAAATATGATGCCTTGTGGTGAATAAATTAGTTAATAGAATTTTTCATCGATTTATCTTTATTTTTGGAATAGCAAAAGCAGTACTATCAGCACATTTTTCATTGATTTATCTTTATTTTTGGAACAGCAAAAGCAGTACTATCAGCACTTGTCGGAGAGCTTTAAAGTAGCTTTAAAGTAGAGCGAACAACATGGCATGGCTATACATTATGTCTGTTCGAAATATTTTTGTAAGCAATGTTAGTATTCAATCTGAGAATGTAATTGTTGAAAGGCGAAATGGAATATCGATTTAAGAAATGTGAAATGTTTGAAGTATTCAGTTACTTATGCTATTCTTTATTATGTGGAAATGAGTTGTTAATCGCATGTTTATATAAATGTCACTTATAAAAGAATGGCATAAATAAAACTCTACAAAAGTAAAACCCTTATTGGTGGTTCATTGAATGATTTCTTTGTTTTGAATCTATACCTTTTTTTCCTTTCCTCAAAAGGAAATTTTTTTCATTAAATTGAATTAGTAGTGCTTGATTGTGATATTGATTTAATCTTTTTTGTAAATTGAAGAGTTCTCTGTCTTCTGGATTTTGATGTTGCAAGTGTGAATTGCCTTCTGTGATGGAGATACTTCCTGCCATCCTTTACTTAATGGGGCCAAAAATAAGGACGTAATGGTTAACAACCATAAGCATTTTGACATGTTACAACTGCAGAAGAAGTCATGTTATTGAAAATTTTAAAGTATCATGTAAGTGGAAATTCGTTAATTTTATAAATGGTCCAGTCCACGGACCAAGCCAGTTTTAAAATAGGTTTTTTTGTACTTTCCCACATAATGAATGGATTAACAATATGTGGTCACAAAACCTTCACATAAAATGGGTGGCTATTTCTCCTACAGTCCGTTATTTTGGATTTTATTTTTCGAAATGTTCTAAATTAATCATGGAAACATTTTTTTAGAAGATATTCAACCACTTTTCTGAAAGACACTTGCCCTTATTCCGAATAAAATTTTCAGAAGCTTTGATAGGGTGCAGGAAGAAAATTAATAGGGTGCATAAGAAACAGGCAAGATGGGTTAGGGTCAAAATAGTCTGGCCCACTATAAAATTAAATACTACATTCAATTCTTTATCTTTTGTAATCTATAATTTGTTATCTCTCTGTATAATCATAATTCCTCATTCTCAAGCAATCCGAATTTCCTCCTCACAATCATTTGTGAAGGAACTAAAGTTTCTTACTTTGGTTCATCACGCAAATTTGTTGATAATTAACGGATGCATTTATTCAGAGGAATTTGGGGGGAACAACAACGCATAGAGATTGGAACTGCATTTTTTTAAAAGCTTGCCTACTTGCACCAAAATGTGCTAGTTCTTTACATTAGAATTAATAAATCATACCAAAGTTCAAATGGTTAAGTTTAACCTTATGACAAAGACACTTCTTTGATCCATACATCCTTCTTTTTTAACTTGTCTCTCATATCTAAAGGCTCAATCTCTGCCACACAATCCTTAGCAGCCATAACATTAATTCTTATATTACTTTACTTCTGTTAGACAGTAAAAAAAGGTCACATGATATATCATTCACTTCTTATTTTACCTCTTTAACTCGTTTATTCAATACGACCATGAAAAATAAATTACAATATAATCTAACCTTCCATCTCTTTTATATTTTCATTTTAGTGTTGAGTTTTGTTTATGTGTCTGTGCTTTATGGTACACGTTAAAGAATAAAAGGCATGAAAATATTTAGTAAATACAGAGGTTCTAAAATTAGAAAGCATCGAATACATTTATTTCATCAGAAAAAAAAGTCAATATAGGGTAACAAATATTTATTAGTTTGTACGTGCAGGATTCATCTCAAGATTACTTTGGCCCATATTTGTCTAAATGGTGATGATAATTAGGCATTACAATTTTTGTTTTCCTTTTATCCTTTGCTGACAGAATCACCCTTTTATTGCTTATCAAAAAAAAAAAAAACTGAAAAGATCATATATCTATTTGACGCGATATATTTATTTCTGCTGTATATACAACTCGTGAATCCACACCCCTAGAACTAAGGTGTGGATATGCTGTTTATAAAAACTCAATCGAAAAAATTGAAGAGGGGAAAAATGAAGTGATTCAATATACCATCATCGTAGAGTTAGGATGATGCTTTATCTAGTGAGATTTTTGTGTTTTAATTGTACTCGTTGCTTGGACAAAACCTCGGCAATGAGCTGACGACCAAATAAGTGTGAATTCTTGAGGATTAAATTCCTTGTTGATGAATCAACCACGTAACCTTGCCCTGGCATCCACTGTAGTAAGTGTAGCAGCAAGTCCTTCTTTTCAGGCTCATCTAAATAGCGTGACACAGCCTTCGCAAATAAATCCTGCACAACAACGAATATGATTAAGTTTGGAGTAAAAAGTTAAAGCCACAAACCCTAGCTCTAGGGTTACTGAAAATCCTTTAATCTGGACCTAGTTGTTAAAAAATTCCATCAGTTATTCTACTTTATTCAAACTGTCAAAAAGCAATCAGGTCAAAGTCAGGACTTTTGCAGTGCCAAAGGTATGATTTAGAAATCCTTTGCGTTGGTGTCATTATGTCAAGGAAAAGAAAATCATGAATCAAATGTCATTCAAATAACAGTATTCAAATTGAAATACCACCAAGCCTATTACCTGATCAAGCTTGTAGCCACTATCATGGAGAGTCTTCAGAACATCATTTATGTAGTTGATGTTACCTGACTTCATGAATGCAATAGCAAATTTTTTGGTGGCAGGATGAGAAATAAATTTTGCATTATCCTGAACAGGACAAGATTCATCATCAGATGAACTGCAATAACAAGAGAAACACTAGGATTTATGTATTCTGTAAACCTAGAATACCTTGACTACTACATATGCATCTTTCAAAAGATGACCTGCTAGAAGAATGTACAAAATCTTCTCATGAAGTGACTTGCACATTGTTCTCTTGCCGTATCTCAACATGTTGTAAACAGAAAATGCCTCTGAATAAGCATTTACCTGACCAAGGTGGGATATTAAAGAGGAACAGAGCTCCTACAAAGAGAGAAAGACATTATAAACTTTTATTTAGTAACTAAACCAACAACAGATGAAAATAAGATTGCGGTAGCTTTTCATCAAATGAAACATTCTCAGTGTTTTAGTTCTGTAAGTGCAACTTAACAATTAGACTCTTTTCCCTTTTCCAATAATTATTTTACAGGTCTTTCATTTTTTTCTTCAGGAACGCAGCTATTTCCATTAGGTAAAACTGTAAGGCTAACTAGTAGATTAGAAAAATTTAATAAGAGAAAGGAAAAAACCTCAATTTTGAAAAACATGCAGAGATATATAATTGTAGAAAGCAGAAATCTACACCAGGTTCTGGGCAAGAAAAGTGTGAAATCCCTAACCAGGGTCCAAACAATTTATGTACAAAAAATGAAAATGAAAACTACAGCATAAGACATCCACCTAGTGGGGTCTAGGGTGAACAGTTTCATACAGCCTTAACCCCACTAGCAGATAGACTGCTTCCAGGATTTGAACCTGTGACCTTTAGGTAACAAGGTAGCAGCAGCCTTGCCGCCACAAAGATCCAAAAAGATGTGTACACATAATAAAATTAAAAGGACAGTTTTCAGTCACATAATGAGGAAAGACCAAGTTCAATAATACAGGGGATTCCATATTAGTATTTGGATAAAACGCCATACCTCTCCTGGTTGATGGCCTTTAGTATGCATGTCCTTCATGGTTCGATAAGCTAATAGATACATTTTTTCCCTACAGAAATATTTTATTAAAATATGGAAGGTATTGTAACTTGGACTGATTGCAAGTTCATCCATCTTTTTTAGAGTTTCCATTACACTTTCCATTTCACCTACTCTACAGAAAGCACACAGCATTGAATTCAGTATAACTAGATCATATTTATTAGAGGTGGTTTCAAAATCCTTGGCTAACTGTTTTGCTTCCCGAAAAAGCTTGGCTCGACATAATGCTGATATCATGATACTATGAGCATAGCCATCTGCACATGTGGGAAATAACCAATGGCTTAGAATAACCAGATATTTATACGAATGTTTATCATGTCATACATTTCATTGAATACAACTTACCTGATCTGACATGGTTTTTCATCATTTCATCAAAGATTACTTTGGCTTCATGTATTTTTCCTGCCTTAGCTAGGCCATCCATGAGTATACAGTATGGCATCTGCATATAAATTCAGATAAATAAATAGTGGTAGTTGGAAAAGAAGACATGGGAAAATAAAAAGGTTAAAAGAAGGATATATAATTTATGATATTAAACAAATTGTAGGTCATCAGTTAAGAATAGATAATATGATTTTATTAAATGATCTCACAATGTTTTAAACACAAAACAACCTTTTGTTGTTCATTTCAAAGGTTTTTCTTACCTCATCTTCAGCATAGCCCAAAGATTTCAGTTCAGCTAATAATTCTCTAGACTTGTCAAACAAACCTCCTTTAACATATACCTTCAGTAAGGTAGTCAATATGACCTGCAAAACATTATTTTAAATAAGCGTGAGTCCTTTTTAGTGAACGCTTGCTCTATATCAAATATTAAAAAGTGACATATAGGAAACATACGAAAGGTTTTGCATTTCAACAAGACAAAAAAAGTGATGTTTGGTGAAGACATACGAATTGTTTTATATTGTATATCTCTCTCTAACACGACCCTTATACAAGATTGATGGTATAAGGGTGAATGTGCAAAAGTTTAAAGATAAAAGAAACAAAACAGCTTCAGTTGTTTACTTTGTTGTTAAACTGGTTATTAATATTCTACTTCGATGGTAAACTATATTGACATATTAGACTGAGGAAGCTGCATATATTTTCCTCGCCTGGTTTTCTCAGAGGCAATTGATTATTTTCTTGACTTCAAATTAAAAAAAAAATGTATTTAGGTAAAGTGTAAATGTTGAGGACATGGCATCCACTTCAAATATTTTGAATTGATTCATGCATGACTTTTTTTACTCGTTGAACTTTTATAATAGTTGTCTTTTTAGTTTCCTTTTCTGTATTAGTCTGGAATTCTCAAAATTTTCCCGTTGATTTTATTTTTTCACAAATAATACTGATTTTTTAGTAGTTAATACTTGTAACAATCCACATGAAATCAATCCTTTACCAATATTTTTTTATTTTAATTAATCAGTATACTTGCTTGCTTCTATTGAAGATAAAATCCTAATTTTTCCATCTACAATTCTGCATTATGTATCTGGCATGAGGTTAAGATATCCTAAGTGTCCAAATTTAATTTTAAATCATAGTGAACAATAGTCATGCCCGTATAATATTATCAAAGACCATGATTTAATAGCCATAAATTGCTACACACAAACTATGATCTTAAAATTAGTAAATGATAGGGAAAACAAACCTTGTTTGGTACTAACCCTTCAGATTTCATATCTTGAATCAACATATCAGCTTTTTTGTAGCTTCCACACGTTGAGTAAGCATTGAGCAAAGAGCTATAGTGATAAACGTTTGGTGAGTGACCTTCATCCTTCATCTGGTTAAAATATTTTTCTGCTTCTTCCCATTTACTATTGGAAGCACACACTGCCAGGATTGTCCCATAAATTACACCGTCCATCTGAAGTTTATTGTGTTGCAATTCCTGAATTAACTCTAACGCCTTAGGATAGCCATTTTCTATTTTAATGCAACCTGCAAGAAGCTAAAGATGAGAACAACCGAAATCAGAAAATAGGAAAGTATTAAATCCTAAAGTTAGACCCATGTATATGCCTAAAACATAAAAAGTCAACACTACAAAGTCTACTGGAGAAGGCCCTGTCTATGCTACTGCAGAAGGGTACAGCAAGCCAAAAAGAACCATCATCAAGCCAAAGACATAAGCAGATTGTGGGCCTTTAGTACTGTCCTAGTTGCTCTAGAATGTTAACTCAGCCCGTGGAGAATAATCTTGTTAGGATAATGCCTAGCTGGTGGATCCGTTTGAGTAGGAGTTTGTTAGAATCAGAGAGTTGAATGATTTTAAAGTTACAACTTCAAGCATGCTGAATTAAGTAAAAAGAACTCATTTTCACAAATGTAAGGAAAGCGTGAAATAAGATAAAGAATAAAATGGCATACCGTGCTGTAGGTAACAAGATCAGGAACTAGACCATCTAGCTGCATCTGCTGAAAGAGTTTCATACCAGAATCAAACTTGCCTTTCTTGATTAAACAACCAAGAACAGAGTTGCATACAAGGGTATTTTTCCGGGCTGATTCATCTTGAATGTTATGGTACAGTTGCAACATCTCAGCAGCGTCAAGATTATTCGCCATGAACCTCATGTAATGAGAATAAGACGAAACATCAATCTTGTTGTTCTCTTGCATCCACTTAAACAGCTGCAAATGCAATTTCAATAACAGTAAACACATTACGGAACAGAATAACGATGCATTGATAAAATAAAATAAATTATTTGTAGTTAATCTGTAAATATTAATTCATATTAATATTAATTTCTCAAAAGCTATTTGTAGTTTATACATAAAAAGTGGAAGAAGCGAACACCTGAGAGATATGGTTGAATTTGTTTGAACTTTTAAAGTGATAAAGAACGGCATTGAGGTCTTTGACGGTCAAAGCTTCTCCTAGCCTGAAAGTCATAGCCAGAGAGTGAGAAAACGTAGAAAGAAGAAGGAAGAATGAAAATACGGCGTAGCAATGGAAGAGAAAACCTAGCAAGAGTTGAAGGCAAATCGGAAGAGCGCTGAATTTCAAGTGTGGCTGCTTTTCTTGCGGAGGGGAAGGATTTGGAGCTTCGGAATTTGACGGTGGTTCTGTGAGGTTGAGGCTGAGTTCGAATTTGGGTGTGTGGCTCCGCCGTCGACGCGGAAGCGGGAATTGCCAGAGAAGAAGGGATTGCAGAGTGCCCAAAACCCATTTTTTCTTTCAGTAGTGAAATTTCATTCCCAGGTAAACTTTTTAAAGATGAATGTGATTCAACCAAAAATATAAAATTATTGAAAATTCTCCTGTGAGTTTAGATATGAGAAAATTAAGTACTATATATAAATTTTTTATAATTTCATTAGTTTTGGGTAGAGACGTAAATATGGGTTGGAATTTGCAAGTTAACTCGATTTATCACGGGTTCGGGTTGAGTTGAAATTTTTTTTAAAATTTTAATACAGATTGATTTTTGACCCGGCTCATCCGGGTTGAACCTGTGGTGAGCCGGGTTGGCTCAGCAATCTGTAGATAAAAAGGTCACACAAGTTTTTTTATTTTTTTTATTAAGTTAGATTTTACATTTGGGCCATGTTAAGTTATTTTTTTATCCAATAGATAAATAATTTGTATTTTTTCTTATTTTGGTTTATATTTTGATCATATTAAATTTTATTTAGATTTTAATTAGAATTACAATTTAGTTTTGACTGAAAAAAAATAAAAAAATCATATATTTTTTAATTAAGTGAATTTCTGAGCGAACCCGTTTAACGTGCCAATACGTGGTGGGTCGGGTCAGGTTTAAATTTTTTTGACTCGTTAAAAAGTGAGCCAAATTAGGTTGACTCACTAAATCATTAACTCGTGGTGAGTCGAGTCGGGTCAGGCTGGTTTACCCGTTTTGACAACTCTTGAGTTAGAAAAATATATGAATTTAGTACAAATAACTAAAGATTCATTTTTATACTAATCTTACTTAATCTAATCTATAAACTTTTCTACATTCTTGAGCTATCGATAAAGAAATAAAAGCTTTTCTTGTAAATTTATGTATTTTTCATAAATTAAAATTTATATTTCATTAAAACTTCTTAAATTATTGTTCTTGTATACTTTAAATATACTTTTTTGCATTAATTTAAATTAAAAATAATCAAATAATCCATATCATAGGTACTGATTAATACCGAAGATATATCCTAAAATTAATGTATATTTGATGTTATGATTTTATTTTTTTTTTAATTTTAGGGGTTTTATTTGATTCAATTCAAGTTAACCAAATTTTCAGTATGATGACACTTACGATTTAAACAAGAATAAATAAATGTTTTCACTTTATAAATACATTTTTCTTTTTCCTAAGGTAAATATCTCTTGCTTGATGACAAGCAATACATGGAACCTTACTTTATCTTCAACACAAGTAAAGAATGCATAATCATCAAATACAAAACATAAATATTTCATTCCCTATTAAACAAAGAATGTTGTATACAATTATTAACAAAATAACATAGAGCAAAATGTGTCAATTCCAACATTAAATCTCAAAATATTCATATAAATGAGTTATCAAGTGGGGCATGCCGTTTAAAAAAACATCTTCCATATTTATAACATCCGTTTGTTTCTCTTTCAATGGTAGAATTTTATATTCTCTCTCCGTAGACTTGACTTGGTAAGCACTGTATTCATAACACAATCACAAAGAAACACCATAGAACACACAAGTCAGTGTGAGTCATGCTATGCCGTATTCATGGAGTTTCTCAGATCTTTGAAGAAGGAGGACATTTTGGATCTCCTTTCTCATGACTTCTGTTCCCACTGTCAGACTCTTCTCCATTCTCGGATCACAACGCTACGCAAAAGTATCAAACATTTCATGCTCTTTAATTTCACTTCTTGTTAGATAGGTCAAGTGCTGATAATTGATGCATAACTCTTAGCTA
>Ga0099823_1004762_pt1 | contig 13362 bp, 8 predicted proteins | sample CowpearedBW_FD_76831 | JGI IMG/M metagenome (GOLD analysis project Ga0099823, IMG submission 76831) | Root nodule microbial communities of legume samples collected from California, USA - Cow pea red BW | ecosystem: Host-associated > Plants > Roots > Nodule | place: USA: California | collected... | reverse complement strand
GGTCGTGGCTCTATCATCGTGTGAAGCAGAATACATAGCTGCTTCAGAAGCAGCTTGTCAGAGTTTGTGGCTGGAGGTAGTTTTGGAGGAGCTAAAACTGGACTACAGGAAACCAGTTCAGCTCAACATTGATAACAAGTCAGCAATCAACCTGTCAAAAAAATCCTATTCTACACGGGAGAAGTAAACACATTGACACGAAGTTCCATTTCCTTTATGATCAAGTGAGCAGAGGAAAGCTAACCCTATTTTACTGTCATACAGAAGAGCAAACAACTGATGTCTTCACCAAGCCGCTGAAGCAAGCTAGGTTCAACAAGCTCAGAAAACATATTGGGATGTCAAGCCTAGAATTTTTGGATTAAGGGGGGGTGTTGACAATTGTAACCAAAAATTAGTTTTCAGTTTCAGGCTTTGCTTCTGTTAGAAACAGAGCAAGCTAACAACATATAAATACTTGTTTAGTTTCAAATGCAATGTTGTTGAATAAAGGAATAATACCTTTTCTCTGGTGCTTTAACTGTGTCCATTTTCTTGCCTTCCTTATCTTTGTTATTCCTCGAGAGAATAGTAGGTGCATATCCTGCGAAAGAGAAAGTGTGGTGAGTGGCAGCAAAGGAGGAACGTGGCTTACAAAGAGAGAGTTAGAAGAAGCAAGCCTTAGCTTGACGGTGGAGAGGAGAAGATGCTTCGAACTGAAGCTTAGTGTGTGAAGCAGAAAGTGAAGAAGAGAGAGAACGGAGGAAAAAGTGAGAAGAGGGGTAGGTGAGAAACGTGTGTATGTGTGTATGTGTGTGGCGTGGAAGCATCAGGAGAAAAAGTAGAGAAAGAAGTGCAGTGGGTCTGCGTAACAACTGTTGAGGCCCAACACCAATTTAGTCCTTTATTTTTCGAAATATGTGAATTTAATCATTTTAATCAAATTTTGTTAAATTTATTTGACATTTCAAGTACGTTTCATAATAGTATTTGACTTGACATTAAATAAAAAATGTGTCAGTATAAATAACTCAAATACAATTCTAAAATACGAACAAAACATCAAAAAAACTTAATAAAATTTGATTAAAAGGACTAAATCCACATATTTCAAAAGACAGAATTAAATTGGTCCAAAGTTTCGAAATAGACTAATTCCAAAATTCATTGAAAATTAAAGGACAAAAACATATTTAACCATTGTTTTTATAACATTATTATTATTTACACTATTGTTATCTCTTTTTATTATTAAACAAATGAAAGTTATCATATAACCGGCTCCAAAAGTAATTTCCATTATGTTTTAGGTTCTTAAAATTCTGCAGAACAGAAATATACACAACATTACACTAAAATATTCAACACTTTTTTTATGAAAGGCTCTGCTATATATTGTTTTCTGAGACAAAAAATCACAATCTCCAAACCAATATCCAAATACATAACACAGCATTATCATTCCAATATCAACATAAAACTATAAACACGGTGAATATGTCCTTAGGCTAAACAAGAGGGTCCACATATATTTTGATGGATACATTTTATTTTGAAAATATCAGATACATGAACAAACTTCCTTCAGAAGTGAAAAAGTTGATGACATCAGAAAAACAAGAGATCCACATCCAGAGAAGGGGAAGGAAAACCAAAGGCTCCAAAGAAACAATTGACCCAAAGTGCTTAAAACACCAACAAAATAAGTGTCAGGGCCTGAAGCCAACACTAGGGCAATGTTTAAAAACAGGGAGGAAAAAAACTTGAGCTAAGAAACTCATGTTAGATTCATCCTCCCAAACACCACAATGAGCCAGAGAACTTCCCCATTCATCTTGGAAAAAGGAGTGTAGTACTAAAAAGGAAAGGTCTAGATATTTTTGGTGTTGTTAACTTTAACTACAACACCATGTTTATATACGAGTTTGGATTCTCTACTGAGTTTTCTTGTATTGTTCATCTGCTGTGTCTTTAAAAATATATTGATTTTGATGTTTTAAAATATATTAAAAAGAATTTTAATATACCAACATCAATGTATTTCATTGGTTAGCAGAGAACACCATAGAAAAATTTAGAGAGAATCTAGACTCGTTTATCTACATAGTATGTTTATGCTTCTTTTCTTTCACTGGTCCCTTTTCACGAATAATATCTGTGAACTGGGATGACGCTGCAGAAGATTATTCTTCAAGGTTGTGTTTGAGTCTGCATTTGAGTCTGAGCTAAGCCGTATCTGAATTCAAAACTAACATCAGATACAGAACAATTGAAAAAGTTATATATTACGTACAAACCATGCACTATAGCCTGATCACAAAACACAATAATGTTGAAACATCCATGGAATCATAACTCAAAGAAAATACTTGTAATTGTTGGAGATCTAACATGAGTAATGATAAGTATATAAGTAAAAGCAATCCTCATCATAATAAGTGTACAACCAACACTTTGCATTCATTCAATTACTTTCATTTTCTATGTGTTGTCTCCTTTGCTGAATTGACAAGTACTTGATGTTTGACTTTATGTAATTTTATGGTTTAGAAACTAGAATTGTGTTTCCGTCTTTCTCTCATTATTACATAGGTAGCAAGAGCAAAAGCATTGGTTCACAAGACAAACCTCATATTTATTTAGCAATGATGCCAACACTGAGGCAACAAGTTGGATGATAAATTTCTGTCCAATGCAAGCACGTGCACCAGATCCAAAAGGCAGGAATGCTGCATTTTCATTTGGATCCTTTAGCACAAATGAACTGAACCCTGTATCAGAAAGGTCTTCAGCAGAACCTGAGAATTCAATATCAAAAGATTAGCAATAGATTATCAATTTTTTTTTTGTTACAAAATATTAACGAAAATACAATTCTCTTTCTCCAGTTTTGTTTCTACTTCATTGATTCCCTTGTCTTATCTATGATTCTTGATTACTGAAATCCAACACTGTTTTGAAGTATCAAGGCTCATACCTGATCTATTTGTAACAGTTGAGAGAAATCGGTAAGGATTGAAATGACTTGCATCACTCCCCCAATTGAATTCATCTTTCTGTACCAATTCAACTGGTACAACCAATACAGCTCCAGCAGGTATGGTTACACCAGATGCAAAGCTCAAGTCTGAGATAAAGAGGAACATTAATGAATACAAATAACAGTAGGAGTACAGATAGAATCCTCAAATATATTTTAAACCATTAACATATCATGCATGTAGAAACCAAATCTCCTTTAGTTTATTGATTTACTATAGCCAGTTTATATAAAATGGACTATGTGGTTTAGTTCATAAAGACAGTTTTCAGCATCTCTATTTCTCTCTTTCAACAGAAATCTTGAATGAAACTAGCACAGTACTTATATCTCAATCTCACCATGTTTCAGAGAACATCTCTGCAGCATGGAACCAGTGGGAAGAAGGCGTGCAGATTCATAAATTGTAGCCAATAACAACGGCATCCTATAAACATCTTCATGCTCAAATTTCGATGGGTTTCTTCTTACCATGCTAATCTCCGAATAAACCTGCAAAAGCATGCGAAATAAGCACCACGTGGGCTTGCAAACATCAAGAACTGCATCCAGCCAATTTAAAAAGCAGAATTTGATAGTGAAAATCATGCAGTAAAACCACCTTTGAGCATGTAAATGAAATCCTATTCCAACAGAAATATAGTTTTTTTCAAAAGAAACTAGAATAACAGTTTGTTACAGTGTTGATAACAGTAAAGAAATTTCACCTAAAATTAGAATGAGAAAACTTCACTTTCGCCATGACAAGAGCAGACACATATAGCAGACAGAACCACTGGAAAGGATTAATAAGAGATACAGAGCAAGTGCATTTTCCTAACAAAGAATGTCTATCCTAAAAGATAAAAGAAATTCAAACTAATATATTAAGAAATGAACGTTAAACCTAACTCAACTGTATAAAACCTGTATGGAAACTAAGGTACGTACTTACTTATATACCGTAAATTCAATCTTTATCTAGTAGATATGAAATTTCTAACATATTAAAACAAATTCACCTTAGTGCATCCCTAGTTTTAACTTTGTACATAGATAGATTCATTAAATCTACATCATGATTTAGCAATATTCATTATAGGAAATTCTGGCTTTGAGCATTGGAGAGCAAAATAAAATAAAAATAGTTCACAGAATTGGATACAGCACAGAGAGAATGAAACCTTATCCTGTATTTCCCCATGCATGACAAGCCTAGTCAATACATCCGTGATTAGAACAGAGGTAGTTTGACATCCGTGAAATATCATGCGCATGACATTCCCACAAGGCTCTTCTTTACCATCTTGATGATCCTTAAGATCTCGAAAGAAATAGTAATCTTGGAACTCATCATCAGAACAGCATTGTGCACCATCTGCTGACTTCATTTCTTCAGTGGAACTTTCATAATGTACATCTTGCCCAGTATGGCTAGATAGTTTACAACCTTTTCTACAATGTTGAAGGATGTCTTGAGTTAAGCATTTCAACTTTGTACATAAGCATTGGTACTTCCAAAATCCACGTCTCCAGAAAGGAGTAACATTATAGGAGGCCCAAAAGCAAGCATCTTTAGCAATGGTCATGAACAGTTCCTCATACATTGCAGCCTTCGGTGAGGCCAAGAAGCCATCTCCAAAGAATGTGACTCCCATTATAGTGAAAGCGATGTGCTGAGAAACCAACCTGGAATCAAGACCTCCTTTCTTTTCTATGGTTTCTATTTTATCTGTGATAAAGTCTGCAACTTTCACAGGAATCATATCACCATTCTTCAGCAATCTTTCGTTTAATTCTGTTGCCAATAGTTCCCTTCTCTTTTGCACCTAAGCAAATTTCAAATCACATTCCAAGTTGCTAGAGTCAGAATGAGAACATCATACATACAAAACAAATGTCAGGATCTGTAATTTCTGCAGACAACATCTAAAATGATACACAATGAAAATATCCAAACAAAAGAGTAGTTTGATCAGAACTAAGAAGGTCTCAAAACTGAATTGACCCCAGCATTTTAAGATTGAGGAACAGATTACATAATTCAATCTCAACTTTGGTCAAAAACACCATGGTTTACATGTCACCTTTTCAAATGAAGGGGCAAAGAGGCTTGATTGCCCAAAGGCCAGATGAAACAATTTTCCTGTGTAAGGCAACTTATCCTCAGCTTTTATAAGCATGTCTTGTATTAACATTGGATCCCTTACTGACACCAAAAGTTGAGTAGGACCTAACCACAGTTTAACAATAGGTCCATACATTTTATGGGATTCTGACAGCACATCTGAAAATCAAAAAAGGGTAAATACACAATTAGTTCATAAATCTGCAAAAGAACCTGAGTTTGACATTACTGCATAAAATCCCTTTAATATACATTCTAGAATAAGACCCCACCGAGTTAAATAAATAAACTCGTTATTTCTGAAAATAACCACAGAATTAACAAATCCATACGGCAGAATATAAAAGAAAAAGAAAAGACAAAATTCAAAATCCCATATCACAAGACCCCATATTATATCAACCAATAACTAGCAAAATCCAGATTAATAGACCAAAACCAAAATCCACTTCACTAAAACCAAAAGACGGGTCCTTTCTGATAATAACCACAAATTCAACTAATATGGCATTGCAGGTAAAAACTCATATCACAAGTCATATATCAAACAGGGTCGATTTCACAGTAACACCCATTAACTTGCAAAATCCAAAAACTGATTCTTTCTGACTATAACTATAAATTCAAATAATCCAAAGGGGGAGAAGGGATAAAAAAAAACAACAACCACCAGCCTATGATTTCACTGCGAGTCCCAAGTTCCGGTAAAGAAAAGGGCTGTGTCAGATTCAAGACAAATAACACCTTTTAAATAAATTTCCACTTTTACAAAATATTCTTCTTGATTAAGTTAAAGTTGAAAAACAGTTTCTAGATAATTGAATAGGAAAAAGCTTCTACACATTAGTTTATGGATCATTCTCAACTGAAAAAAAAGAAAAAGAAAAAGAAAGATCACGGAGTACCCACCAGTGAAAGTAAAATTTGGCCGGGAAAAGAGCTTGCAGCTGCCAAAAAAAGAGGAAGAGGGAGGCCCAGGAATGGTTCTAGCCCTGTGCCATATCCCAAACAGGCTAAAGAGTCTTCTGAGCAAAAGGGTGGTGACAACAACAAGAGATAGCCATAAAAACGCGTTGAGTTCTCGCGTGGCGAAATCCCTGAGAATTTCAGAGAATTGGGGGGAATGAAGAACACCCAACAGAGAGAAGCTGTCGGTGTTGTGGTTGTTCATTTTCTTCTCAATGAAAGAGAAGGGAAGAGAAGAGAAAGAAGAATTGGTTTGAGAGGTTGAAGTTACAAACTTTGAATGTTGACCATGATAGTGTTGTTTTGTTTCTTAATAGAATCTCAGTTTACTCTTAATTCAACTGTTCATAATTGAATGTTTCTATTAACGGCTGCATACAATTGAAAGGAAATGATACTTTAACCTACTTTTTTTTACCCATTTTTAATCTACCACTTCAATCACTATTAGATTATCACATCACATCACTAAAAAGAATAAAAAAAAGATGATCTAATGGTGATTAAAACAATAAATTAAAAATGGGTCAAAAAAAGTGCATTAAAATATCATTTTCCTAATTGAAATCGTGGTTTATGCATTAAAGAATCACAAAATTTTAGAAATAAGAATTATAAGTTTTTAAATTCTCTTAGATTTGTTTTATTAGGAAAAGTTTCTTAACTAAAAGTGATTTTTTATAGTATTATTTATATTAAAAGTTCAATTTTTTTATCGAATATTAACGTAAACACAAACTAAGGTGCTATCACATTTATATAATATTATGTTAGTGGTCGATAATATTTATAATGTTATATACATAAAAAATAAAGTAAAATATATAAAAAATATATAAAAAAGTAATTGTTGATGAATAGAAAAAAAAGAACGAGATAAATAAATAATTTTATAAAAATTTATAAAATAATAATTAATTTTTAAAAATTTAATAAATAATTATATTAATAAAGTTTTTAGAATTATAAAATATGGAAAAAAAATCATCTATTTATATAGTTATAGATAAAAGAATACATGTTTTTCTATTTACAAAATTAGGTAATGTTCAAAATTGGTTTATATATTATATTTTTAGTGAGACTAAATCTTTATGTTATTTTACAAATATATGCAATATGGATTTTTATAAAAATGTATTTATATACTTTATTTTTATTTTGAAATTAAACAACTTTTTAGCTTATTATTAATATGCTTTTCGAATTATAATAATAACCATTTGTGTGTATCAAGTGTAAGGTTGTTTATTTATGTTGTTATAAATATACGTGTTAAATTTCTATAAGAATTAAAACTACATCTTAAAACTACAAATAAATAATTAGATTAGTAGATAAATAAAAATTAGATAATATATGAGATTCTAATACATTTATTAGTGAAAATAAATGTCACTATATTAAAAAAAATAATTAAAATATGATTTATAGTATGTAATTGTTATTACCATATGAGTAATTTATATAAATTTTTTAATTTTAAAATATAATTAAAATCAAATCAGATATAAGGTACTAACACTAAAATAAAGAATTTTATTATTAATTTAATGTATTAGAAATTTAGACATTTTAATAGTAAAATAATACATTTACAGATTGTTTTTAAGAATCACCACTTATATAGGTTGTTGTATTATCTTAAATTACAAATTTATAAAATCAATTATTCTCCTTGTATTATTAGTACGAACATAAGTAGTTTACATATTTTGAGTCATTTGATAAAAAAATTGTTATTATTATAATTATTATCCCATAGAAAACACTTATGAAATTATTCTTATAATAATGATTATAAAATCATAAATAATCATATACATCAAAATCAATTAATATCTTAGTTTAGAGTAATAGTTTTTTATTTGTATGTAAAGACTTTGATGTGTATAGCAGAGAAAAAGTTGGAAGGGCACGTGGGTGAAGACAAGTCCATTTGGATTTCGGTTGTGTGATGTGATGGACTCTGCAGGATAAGTATTGACTTATATTTAAATAAATATTTTAAATAATTACTACTAAATTAAATTAAGAGTTAATTATGTTTTTTTTTCTCTCAACTAATTTTTTGTTTTAGTCTTTCACTTAATGTTTGCACTATTTTAGTCTTTGGCGTTTTGAATTGATGGAATTACTCCTCAATTTTAAACTTCGTTAGTGTCAATTGACAACTATGAAACGGAAGAGCACATCATAATCCGTTTTAAGTTGAGTTAAAAAAAATTTTGCACGTGGTTATTTTTTTGGATCATTATTGACTTTTGAGGTTCATATTCGAAAACAACCTCTCTAGATCTAAGATCATCTAAAAGTTTAGAGTTTCATCCTTTGCTAACCTTCATTGTCATCCTCCATGCCTTTTCATCACTCACGCCATCTTAATTTTTATTCATCCAAAATCAACACACTGAATCACCAACTCAAGACCATTGCCAATTTCACATCCTGTCAATCATCAAAATCATCTTCCATACCAAAACAAAAAACACAGTACTCATCATCACCAACACCAGAAAAATAGAGCCCATAACCAATGAACCCATCATTACTCTTCACTATCAACAATCAATAACCACAGAAGGAGAGAATCAGTAAAGAGAGAAGGGTGTTCTTCGGTTGTGAAATCTCCAACAAAGGCGTTGGTGACAGACGAGGCTGGCTAACATGGAGGTCGTGGTGGCTGGGAAAAGAGCACGCGAAAGTAAGCATGGAGGAGGCAAACCCTCGCGTAAAAGAGAGAAATCGAAGGAGCAGGCACGCTGTCAACGCCGGCGAGGCGCGCCTGTGGTGGGTGTTGCGGCAGTTGTCTGTGGTGGCCATAGACTTTGAGGAAGAAGGAACCTCTCTAGATCGCACTGTGGTAGTGCCAATGGTGGAGCAGGGCACAACGACAATTATGCAAGGAACAAACCCTCACACGATTCTCGGAGGAAGAAAATGGTGTTGGCGGTGGCGGCCTCGATGAACGATGACGACAACTCCGACCGGTCGGAGGCAAGCAGCAGCGAGATCCAACGTCCCGGTATTGGTTGTCCACGCACGAGGAAGAAGAGAGGTGACAAGGATTTCAGATTTTCTGAAGAAGATGAAATCAAGGCTCCAATTCTGAAAACCAAATTTTAGGGTTTCACAAATTACCCAAATCCCTCTTTACTGTAAACATTTCCCTATCTTAAAATGTTACCCAAAAAAATAATCAAGTGCAAATTTTTTTTTAACTCAACTGAAAGGTTACCCAAACAAATAACAACGTGCAAAAAAATTTTTTAACTCAACTTAAAACAGATCATGACGTGGCCTTCCGTTTGACAGCTGTCAATTGAAACTAACGGAGTTTAAAATTGAGGACTAATTCCATTCAATTCAAAAAGTCAGGGACTAAAATAGTGTAAACATTAAGTGAGGAACTAAAACAAAAAATTTGCAATAGTTGAGGGACGAAAAACATAATTAACCCTTAAATTAATTGTAAGATATAAAGAGGTGGGTAAAAAAATAATGGATTAAATATGATTTGGTCTCATTTTAATGAAATTTTAAATTAGTTCCTCTTCAAAAATTTTGATCAATTTAGTTTTTCATTTTTAAAAATGTGTAAATTTAGTCATTTTAACCAAATTTTGTTAAGTTTATTTGAAGTTTCACGTACATTTTATAATATTATTTGAATTGTTTACACCATTTGAAATGTTAACTTAAATATTATAATAAAATGCGTTTAAAATGTCAAATAAATTTAACAAAAAATTTGATAAGAAGAATTAAATTTATACATTTCTAAAAATGAAAAACTAAATTGGTATAAAATTTTGAAGAAGAACTAATTCAAAAATTCCAAAACAAATTTAACCCAAAAATAAGTAAGGTACGATTATGGTATGACCATATTCTCAGGTGTAAGAACAGCAAATGAATTGTTTTGAGAGTCTTATTTGAAATTATTTTGGTTTTTATGAAAAAAGAATTTATATTGATTGGATATAAGGATAGATATTATTAATTTCTTAAATTAGGTACGAAAATATTTATGAATTTGTCTTATATTTGTACTTGTTTCAATACTTATTTTTGTAACCGTTTATTTTTTAAATTATTAAAATATTTTTAATTTATTCGATCATCTAAAAATATATATGAAATTTTATGTAGTTCCTTGTAATAGAAAAAAGCAAAATTCTATCTCTTTGGCATAAGAGTTGTTGGCCAAATTGTGGAACTCCCTGCATTATAAATCACCTTTATCCTACTTTGAAGGTAAAGAGTTAGAAGAACTAAAGGACAAAGGGGACCTCTCATTTTCTTTTGTTTTTTCCTAAATGGTGGGTCATGAGCCTACTCATTCATGAGATGAATGTTCCTTTTCTAGTATACTGGGAGTCTCTAATTCAAAGTAGTGTAACTTTCAAAAACATTCTTATAAGATCTAAAAAGTGCATAAAAATAGCTTAACTTTATAAATGAAACTTAATTATTTTCTTATTAGAAAAGTCTAAGTAAAAATAGAAAAATTAGTTAATCGAATTTTATTTTATAAAAGCCGTCATTTTTCTAAAAATAATCATTTTTATTTGCATTTTTTCTAAGATTCTAACTTATTTATTCATTCGTTTGAGAATTAGAGTGAACTAGAGGAGATCTGAGAGAGTATTATCATCCTAGTCATTCAGTATTTTCAACGGAGTAAGTTTATCTTTTACTTTGTTTGGTTATTTTGAAAATTTGTTTGCATGGGAGGGGGAAAATATACTTACATGTCATTCTTTTATGTTCAAGATGAATATTTGTCTGTCTGTGATCACCAAGACGTGTTCAAATCATTTGTTTGAGTTTTCTTTGCACATATAAAGTATCATGTATAAGTTAGAGTTTGTGGAGCTTAGATAAGTTAGAACGTCAAGTCAATAAAAATGAAGCTAGCTATTATGTTCATTGATTATTATGTTATATGATTTTATGGTGTGGATGATATCTGTGATGAGTTATGATGAGTAGTGATCTTGATTGTTAGTTAAATGTTGATATGGTATCGTGAGCGAAATGATTTTATGTGGCGCAAAAACAATTTGAGGACATGTTTATTAGTTTGGATTAATTGACTAATGGTGACTTATTTTAGAACTGAATTGTACCTATTGTGGTTTGTAAGAGATAAAAACATCTTTTGACAATGTTGGGAAATCACGCAATAAGAGTAGAAAAATATAAATAAAAACACACAGGAAAATTTAGTGTGGTTCGACACCTCAAGGCCTACATCCATAAACACTCAACAAAAAGTATTATCACTTAAAGTGCAATTTTTTGTGGACCAAAATTGCAAACCCTTCTTAGTGCAATTTTTGTGGACCAAAATTGCAAACCCTTCATAGTGCAATTTTTTTGTGGATCAAAATTTCAAACCCTTCATAATGCAATTTTTCTGACAAAAACTACAAACCTTCTAATGACACACAACTATCCAAGCCTCCCATACACCTAAGAGACCGATTGAGTTGTGGTGATAACTCCAAAACCAACTCTTTACTTTTATAGTATTTTTCTGTTACTCTCTTCTTCATATTACTTGATGTGGGACTTTGGTGAATACCCACTTGACCAACATAACCTCCCTTCACCAAATGTCTCACATGCTATGGAACAAACATTTGACACACCACCAACAAATCTGCTTGAACCGCTCTTGCTACTAGTGATCCAACAAATCCGCTTGAACCACTTTTGTCACTGGTGATCTGCACAGACTCATTGACGATGACAATCTTTCCTCATCATCGACCCTCACTGCCTTGCACATCAGACTCGTTGTTGACAACTTCCACATCTTTGTCACTAATAATTCACTGATATTCAAGGGGAATCCATCATAACACCACCTTGGTCAAGCTACGACACTGCCACAACACAACAATTGCTGTAGACGAAGCATCACGTGAGCCATGCAAAAACACCACCATTGTTGATCTCGAGCTCCACCCTCATCATGCAGATCCAACGTTACCAAACATTGTAGTCCACCAGAGCATATCTATAAACCGTAGAGCACTTCCTCCACGCACATGTCGCAAACTGCGACTCACACATATTAGATCTCCATCGTACCTCCTCCGTAGATTTGGGAGCATCTCGCGATACATGAACTTCACTCTCTTCAAAGGACGTTGATTTTGTTCAATATGCTAAACTCTCTTCCTCCCTTGATTAGAAACCCTTGGTCAGAACCTCAACTTTGATATCACTATTGAGAAATCACACACTAAAAATAATCTCTTCAAGCGGAAGCACACCCACCAATAAGAGCAAAAAAATATAAATAAAAACACAGGAAATTTAATGTGGTTCGACACCTCAAGGCCTACATCCACAAACACTCAACAAAAAACATTATCACTCAAAGTGCAACTTTTTGTGGACCAAAATTACAAACTCTTCATAGTGCAATTTTTGTGGACCAAACTTGCAAACCCTTTATAGTGCAATTTTTCTGGCAAAAACTGCAAACTTTCTAATGACACACAACTACCTAAGCCCATCATACACTCAAGAGACATATTGAGTTGTGGTGATAACTTCAAAACCAACTTTATACTTTTATAGTATTTTTCTGTTACTCTCTTCTTCATATTATTCGATGTGGAAGTTTGGTGAATACGCACTTGACCAACATCCAATAAGGTAATTAATTTTATAATGTGTATTCTATGGAGATTCCTTGATGGGAATATTTTGATTCTACTTATTATCGAATTCACATGGAGGAAAAATATTTATTTGGTGAAAATTGATGAAGCTATTTTAACATTTGGTTGTGATGCGAAAATGAACAATATTTCGTAAATATAAAAATTTATCATGTCATTTTCTGAAATATATAAGTTTATAATAATCTTTCGAAAGTTGAGTATATTATCGATGATGATTATTAATTTTACTTCTGAATGATATTGTGTAATTTATTAGATGTGATGCGTGTATTATCAATCTAAAATTATTTATTTTATAAATGGTTATGTTTTTTTTTAAATATGTCTGCTTATTGATTTCATTTCCATCTATTGTAATTGTATATAACACAGAAGCATAAAATATTGCAAGTCAAAAATACTTAATAATGAAAAATTAAGATATATTAAAAGTATAGATAATTATATATATATATATATATATATATATATATATTATTTATAGATTACAAGTTTATATTATAAACGAGTTTATATTTATCGTGACTGTAAATATAAATCACAAATACATAAATTATTTGAATGAT
>Ga0099823_1004759_pt1 | contig 13367 bp, 15 predicted proteins | sample CowpearedBW_FD_76831 | JGI IMG/M metagenome (GOLD analysis project Ga0099823, IMG submission 76831) | Root nodule microbial communities of legume samples collected from California, USA - Cow pea red BW | ecosystem: Host-associated > Plants > Roots > Nodule | place: USA: California | collected... | reverse complement strand
ATATGCAATGATACGAAAATCATAATTTATAGGAAACGGAATACAGAATCCGTTTCAAAATGGTATGAAACGGATTCTGTATTCCGTTTCAAAAAAAAATTTGCAAATTTTTTTAGAAACGGAGTACAAAAACCGTTTCATAACATTTTGAAACGGATTCTGTATTCCGTTTCCCATACATTTTGAATTCCAAACAATCCCTTCAAACAAATTCCATTTACAAAGTTATGGTGGTATGAAGGCTAACCTGGATTGACGGAAATACCACTTGGAGGAGCGAACGCAGTTACTCACAAGAACTTCCTTCAAAGAATCAACCTTCAATTACAATAATAATCACAATAATGCATACTCAGTGTGACAGAATAAACAAAACAATAATCAAATGCATACTCAGTGTGACAGAATAAACAAATCAGCATTACTTAAAAAAACATAAATCAAAGTCATACAATACAAACCTCTTCGAGGGACCACCACAGACAGAATGAACGAACGAAGACACGAGGGACCACTGTAGAGAATGAAGGACTGAAGAAGCACGAATGAAAGCAGACACTGGATGATGGAGAAGAGACGGAGTACAAGAATACTAAATAGGAACGTATAGTAACGTTTTGGGGGGTGCAGGGACGTTGACGCAGTAAATGAAATTTACTGCGTCCGTACCCACTTTCACTCATTCTCACAGGATATTAAATAAGGGCAGCAACGTAAATTTTGGGGGTACAGGAGATTTCTTGGAGGTGCAGGGAGAAGGCGCCGGAAAACAATCATAAAAGTCAGGAGGCTGTTCCGCGAACCTAGGCTTGAATCTAGATACTTGACGAGATACGTGGGTGGTTACCCGAATCAACGCAAAAAGATAGGCAGTATGCTTGTTAGCCGGGTTGGAAGTTATCAGAAGGGACTATAAAAGAGACAGATGGGCATAGCTTAAGGCGAAGGAATGAATGAGTGAATGAGTGACTGAGAGAGAGAAAGAAAAACAAGAGTCTTTTTCGGTAGTTTATAAATCCCAAATTTGCATACCGGAACATTGGCGCCCACCGTGGGGCCCGGTAAAACTTGAAACCGGCACCACAAACGATAACAAAGCGATCGACAATGGCAATCACGGCAACGAAAAGTAACAGTAATGACCAGGCTACTTTGGAACAGGTCATACGACATATTGAAACCCTGAGACAAGAGAACGAGATCATATGAAAGGAAGCGGAGGGGGAACGGGCTCAATGGCTCGCTGACCACGAATGGAGACGGCTGGAGATGGAAGCTGAACACGAGAGGCTACGAAGGGAATCAGAAGAAGCCAGGCAGCGTCTATAGGAATCTATACTTCAGCAAGAGCAGTTACGAAAGAGCAATGAAGAACTATGAGCCTGGATGAGGGAACGCAGTCACTTCCGAGATACTAGCCTTCTTGGAAGGGGAACTGCTGAGCAAGATGAGAGCCATCCATTGGCTAGAGCGATCATGGAAGAGGCCATTCCACCTCATTTCATAATCCCAAAAATGTCACCTTTTACTGGCGAAGGCGACCCAGAGGCACATTTAAAGGCTTTTCGAGCACAGATGTTAATATCAGGGGGAAGCGACGCGGTTCGGTGCAAAATGTTTGTGGGGACTTTGTCAAGCACGACGCTAAAATGGTTTGGCAAGATACCCCATGCCACCATCACTTCTTGCAACATTTTTGCTCGCCTATTCATGGAGAGGTTCGCGGTAAATCGCCCCACGCAACTACAAATCGCAAAGATGTTTGACATCAAGCAGCGACAAGAGGAGACCTTAAAACAATTTCTCAATAGGTTTTATGACGTCAACATGGGACTCATAAACCCTAGCGAGGAAATATTGGTAGGAGCATTTGTAAAGGGCTTGCGAGCTAATTCTTTTAGCGAATCCCTTATTCGAACTCCCACTATAACTCTAGCAGAAATAAGGAGCAAGGCGGTAATATACATCGAGACCGAAGAGGCCATGCAGAGGAAAAGACTAGAGGAGAGACGACCTCACCCCGAGCACAAAGGAAGGGATGCTCGACGCCAAATTATGGAAGCCTCTTCTCCATACAAAAAAGTTGGTCGTAAATTTACCCCTTACAGTTCGCATCACACATCAGACAAAAGAACCACAAAGCCTGCGTGTCCTCATTTTTCCGAGTCCAAAGCTCGGAGTTTGCAAGATCAAGAAGTAAGTAAATATTTACGTTTTCCATTGGAGACTGGTCGACTCCTCAGAAAAGAAACATTCACCTGGTGCGAATTTCACAGGACCACGGTCACGACACGGAGAGTTGTTTTTCGCTGATAGGACAGCTAGCTAGTTTAGCTCGGCGGGGACCGATAGACAAGTATATTAAAGGAGGTAGCACGAAGGTGAAACCTATAGAATCACTTTCTAAAGCGGCCGTTGGACCTCATAAAATTCCCATTCTTGGGGATTTTAATACTATAGCAGGAGGATTCGCAGGAGGTGGTCCAACCAAGTCAGCCAGAAAACGATACGCATGAAACATCATGATGGCTACAGTATCGGAACCCTCAGTACCAGCGCCGAGCATCATCTTCTCAGCAGCTGATGCCGAAGATATAATTCCCCATGAAGACGACCCAATGGTGCTTTCAGTAATCATGATGGGTCAGAATGTACATCGTGGTCAACGCTTCCTCATCTTACAACATGCTGCTCAAGAGACCATCCCTCAACAAACTCGGAGCAGTCGTCTCCACTGTACACTTAAAAATGAAATTCCCGGCGGAAGGAAAAGTAGTAACAATGAAAGTCGATCAAGAAACAGCACGAAAATGTTATGAAAAGAGTCTGCGGACGCGGCGAGATACTTATAACATAGTCCAGGTCCCTAGCTCAATAGATCGGTCAGAATCCGAACTCGATCCCAGACCACCAACCGATCAGGGCTCGCAACCTATAGATGAGCTCAAAGAAATAGAGATACTCTCGGGTAAGAAAATAAGAATCAGAGTCGACCTCGATCAGACCACGGAGACAGCGATACGACAAGTCTTACGGGCGAATATGTCCTCATTTGCATGGTCGGCCCGAGACATGCCTGAAATCGACCCAAATATACTCTGCCCTCGTTTAAACATTAACCCGCAAGTAAAGCCACGTGTTCAAAGACGTCAGAGGCTCAATGATGAAAAAAGCAAAGTCGCAGCAGAGGAAATAAAAAAAATTGACGGAAGCCGGGCACATAAGAGAAATACAGTACCCGGAGTGGCTTGCCAACGTAGTCATGGTGAAGAAAGCAAATGGGAAGTGGAGGATGTGTGTCGATTTCACCGACCTAAACCTGGCATGCCCCAAAGACTTTTACCCTTTACCAAACATAGATGTCTTGGTAGATCGTGTTTCCGGTTGCAGTTTGCTAAGCTTCATGGATGCATATTCAGGGTATAATCAGATTCGCATGCACCCAACAGATGAAGACAAAACCGCCTTCATGGGGATAAAAGCCAACTTCTATTACAGGGTGATGCCCTTTGGCCTCAAAAACGCTGGGGCCACCTATCAGAGGATGATGGATAGGATTCTCCAACCTTTACTAGGACGGAATGTGGAATCATATGTAGATGACATGGTGGTCACCTCCACGAGAAACGAGACTCATGCCTCCGACATGCAAGAACTCTTTAACACCATCAACAAGTACCAGTTGAAGTTAAACCCAGAAAAGTGCGTGTTCGGAGTTAAGGCAAGAAAATTCCTTGGTTTCATGTTGACAAAACGAGGTATAGAAGCAAATCCTGATAAATGCGAAGCAATAATTAACATGAAGAGTCTGAGTTGTATGAAAGAAGTCCAACAACTAACAGGAAGGATGGTTGCCTTGTCCAGGTTCCTTGCTAGAAGTGGAGACAAAGGTCATCCTTATTTTCAGTGTTTAAAGAAAAATGAGAAGTTTTAAAGGACACCAGAATGTGAGAATTCTTTCCTCCAACTCAAGGAATACCTAAGCCAACCACCAGTGCTTAGCCGACCAGAAAAGGGGCGTCCTCTGCAGTTGTACATTACGGTAACCAAACATGTAATAAGTTTGGTATTGGTACAGGAACGAGAAGATAAACAATGGCCAATGTACTTCGTTAGCCGATTACTGCACGGTGCAGAAAGACGATACCCGATCTTAGAAAAAGCCACCTTAGCAGTCGTCATCTTTGCTAGGAAACTCAGACCCTATTTCCAAAGCTTCAGTATTCAAGTAAAAATTGACCTCCCTGTAAAACAAGTTCTCAAACGACCAAACATGACAGGACGTTTAATAAAATGGGCCATAAAATTAGCGGAGTACGACATAACCTATGAGTCGCGAGGACCGATTAAGGCTCAAACATTAGTTGATTTCCTGACTGAGCTCACTTTACCTGCACCATCAAGCTCGAATGCAGCTCTGATCGATTCAAATAAATTCTCGTCCGAATGGATCCTATCAGTAGACGGCGCATCTAACCAAAGAGAAAGCGGGACCGGAGTGGTCCTCGAAGGACCAGGTGGAGTCTTGATAGAGCAGTCCCTAAGATTCATCTTCAAAGCCAGTAATAATCAGGCGAATATGAAGCGTTAATTGCGGGCATGTTACTAGCCAAAGAAATTGGAGCAAATAAGCTAGCTGCTCGGAGTGATTCATTGCTAGTTACAGGTCAATTTAACGGGGAATTCTTCGCAAAAGACCCACAACTAGCCAAGTACCTAGACTACGTAAGGTTGTTAGCCAAAGCTTTTGAGACCTTTCATTTAACCCATGTACCCCGACAAGACAATAGTAGGGCAGACCTCTAGTCCAAACTCGCCAGTTGCACTAAACCTGGCCAACACAGGTCGGTGATCAAAGAAATGCTAACCACGCCAAGAGTAGATTCATCCAGTGAACCCAGAATAATGAGCCTAGACAAAGCTCCTCGCTCGGAATCATGGATAAATCCTATTAGATCATACATAGCTGATGGAATCCTGCCTGTCGACGCAGATGAAGCTCAACGTATAAAGAGGAGTTCATCTCGTTATACTCTCATGGATGGACATCTTTTTCGTTTTGGGTTTTCAAGGCCAATACTAAAATGTGTGGAACATGAGGAATCTCGAAGGATCATGTTAGAACTGCATGAAGGGATCTGTGGCAGCCACATCGGAGGACGAGCCTTACTACTAAGGATCCTACGAGCTGGATATTTTTGGCCTACAATGAGAAAAGACTGTATAGAGCATGTCAAACATTGCGATCAATGCCAAAGGCAGGGAGATATCCACCGAGCTCCTCCTAAAGTCCTACATTCTATACATGCTCCTTAGCCCTTTCATACAAGGGGAATAGATATTCTTGGGCCCTTTCCAATAGCAAAACGTCAGCTAAAATATCTCATTGTAGTAGTGGAATACCTGACAAAATGGATAGAAGCAGAACCGGTGGCCACCATAGCAGCACCCAAAGTAGAAAAGTTCATATGGAAGAACCTCGTATGTAGATTTGGTGTTCCTCGTCGTCTCATATCTGCCAATGGAACCCAGTTCTCCAGTTCTCAAGTACAACGCACGTACCGACAGTTGGGGATAACCCAATGCTTCTCTTCCATAGAGCATCCACAGACTAATGGGCAGGCTGAAGCGGGAAACAAAGTCATACTCAAAGCTCTCAAAAGAAGGATATTGGTGAGTAGATCACTCTGGCCCGAGGAGATTCCCAAAATCCTATAGACTTACCACACAACTCCCCAATCAACTACCCATGAGACTCCGTTTAGCTTGGTATACAGAACGAATGCCTTGCTGCCAATTGAGGTCAGAAACCAAACAAAAGATAGAAGAGAACTGACATCAAAGTCGAATGAACAAGGAATCCGGGCCAATTTGGATACCCTGGAAGAAGTACGAGAATTAGCAAGGATTACTGGAGAAGCCATGAAACGGCGTGTAGAACGGAGATACCGAACCAAGGTGATTCCTCGCGACTTCAAAGTCAATGATTTAGTCCTGAGGAGAGCCCACCTGACTGAGGTTGAACACAAGCTGTCTCCCAAGTGGGTCAGACCTTTCCAAGTTAAAGAAGTCCTACCCGGGGGAGCATAAAAAGTGGAAACGTTGGATGGATCTACCATACCTAGGACATGGAACGCTGTGAATTTGCGCTTCTATTTTAGTTAGCATTTCTTTTTCCTCACATTTTCAATTTTATCTTTGTAAAGTGTCGAATTTTTCTCAATAAAAACCCCACACTCTTTTTCCCTACCTCATCGAAGGGTTTTTTAAGGAGGTGGGTGTTAGATTAAAACTTTATACAAACTTTTCTTTTTCCGCTTACTCGATCTGATCTAGCTACGAGCTAGACACGAACCTCAGTACGCTGAGGGCTTACTCGGTCCGATCTAGCTACGAGCTAGGCATGAATCTTAGCACGCTGAGGGTTTACTCGGTCTGATCTAACTACGAGCTAGGCACGAACCTCAACACGCTGAGGGCTTACTCGGTCGGATCTAGCTGCGAGCTAGGTACGAACCTCAATATGTTGAGGACTTGGTTTTCACTTAGTACAAGCGCGATATGCCAAGAAATTATTATCTATAAAGACGTGTAAATATAATAACATGATCATCGTATAACACGTGATAAAGGATTATAAATCATCCATACAAACGTCAAAACAAAAGTTCTACGGGTAAAGAAGGTAAATTACCAAATAAACAAAAATCTCTAAACATTAACTAAGATCAACCAATTGTCCGTCCACTATTTCTTTGGTGATATCAGTTGCAGATATGTCAATGTCAGGATGAAGTATCTTCACTTGATCTAAAGCAAGCTGGAATCCTTCTTTCAAAGTCGAGCATAGCTGGTCGGTAAGTTCTTCTTTTTCACCCTCCAGTGTTTGGCACTAAGCAGATAAATTTTCAGTTTTCGGTTTCAAGTCATCCACCTCAGCTTTTAAGATAGACAACTCAGTTTCTTTATCTTCAAGTGCTTTCTTTACCTTAACAAAATCCACCAAGTCAGCTCGGAGTTGCTCAATTTCCTTGTTAGCGGAAATCAAATCAGAAGCAGCCTTCAATTCTTTTCGCTCAGATGCCTCAAGCCGACCTACGAGGAACAACGAAGAAGCTTCGACTCGATGAATGCTACGGAGAAGTTCTTCTTGGACTAAAGAAAGCTGACGACCTAAAAGCAACTCATCATCAGCTGGAAAATAGTTGTTGGCACGACCATATACCAAGTGAGTGAATTTCTCATCCCAAAAACTCTTTTTTAGACATAAAGCACCAATAGGGATATTGTCAGTAGAATCCGAAGTCTCCGAGTTCAGCAGGTCAACCCTCTTTCTCTTTAGCTTGGGATCACTCTGTGTGGTCTCTTGTTCGCTCTCCAGGACTAGTACCTTCGAAGAGGAATCCCTTGTTGTAAGATCCGGGAAAATTAAATAGTTATTTAATTAATTATTTAATTAGGACGGGTAATGAGAACATTTAAAGTAATAAATGTGAGGAGCTATGACGTGGAAAAGTACTAGCTCATGTGGTTGAGAGTACTTTGATTGTGTGAGAGGACTTGGGTTCGAGTCCTATGTATTATGTGTCATTTTAATTATGCATTTTTGTTACATATTGAATGCGTGACGTGATGGTAAAATTGTTAAATCTGTATGAGTTATCATAAAGGTGAAGTGGTTGAACTGGTTGCACTCTTGACTTGGTAACTGATTGGTGGTGGGTTCAAGTCTTGCCAAGAACCAAAATAGATGTTTCATTTATGAATTACTTTTATTTTTGCATGGCATTGGAGAGGCATAGGAAAACCCTAGCTGCAGAGGGAGGTATTTGAATGGTTGAAAGCTTTATGCCAAGGGTAGTTGTCTAGTCATTAGGCACCTGAAAAACTCATTTTTGATTATAGTGGGAAGGGGGCACTTAAAAGGGATATAATTGTGAGAGAGAGAAAGAGAGAGAGAGAGAGCTGGAAACTGAGAGTGAACTGGGCAACGGCGTTTTTGTGGTTAGGCACGAACAGTGGAGAGAAATGAGGGTGGAAGACAGTGTGAGAGTGCAAGAGAAGACTCGAGGAAGGTTCGGGTTAGTGAAAACATCAAGGATTCGAGTGAAGAGCAGGAAATCCAGGTAAGGGGAGTTATTTTCGCGTGCTATTAATAGTATACACCATGTTGTGCCTTGTACGATCGTAATTGCATGAATTCTCTGACTGGTATGCGCTGTTTTCGCATTTTCTGGGTTCTGCCCAGAAACTGCCTGGCGAGCATGCATGTGCCGCCAGGCGGTTCATCTGTTTGCTCATCATCTGGGGTTTCTGGTTGCTAAAACCGCCTGGCAGGGATGAATATCCGCCAGGCGGCGCGTCAGTGTTACGTTTCTGTTGGAATTGCGTTCTGTGCAGGGTCATTGAGACTTCTGATTATGATTTTATGTAATGATAGTATGAACTGGTTAGAATTGGGGTCTGATGGTGCTTGGGAATACCTTTATATGTTAACAAGGATGGAGTTGGGTTATTGGAATGGTAGAACCCGAATTGAGTTATTAGGGTTCATGGTGGGTACGAATTTAAGGATAGTATGTCAAAGGAAATTGGGTCAGTAAATTAAGTATGATTTGGTGTGTGATATTGTCTGTGTAATATAGATTGGATTCTGGCCAATTTGGCTCATTGCAGGTGCAGCAACCTGGAGATTTTCCTGGGTTCTGATATGCCGCCTGGCGGCGTCTAGCTTGCCGCCAGGCGATGACGGGGGCAGTGGCGTAATGCATGTTGTTTTCGAGTGGTCGTGAGAGGAGAGGCTAAGAGGGATATAGGTAATTACAAGAGGACACAATAAGGAATAATATACTTAGGTAAGGGAGCATGGGAATGGAAAGAGGTTGATAGTATGTTCATGCGATGGGTTGTTGAGAGTTGTGTTATTTAAAGGAAGAAATCGAATAACATTAGTTAATGGATCGAGATTTGAAAGCTTAGAATTCTGCATATTTGTTGTTAAATACCCTTGATGGTTAGTTGTGGGTTTTATGTGTTTTGGAGACTTGTGAGCTTAGATGTAAGTCATGTGATTATGTAATGTTGTGTGGAACAAGATGCATGGCAGTACAGCGTGAGATAAGTATGAGGAGAAGAGGGTTGATAATGTTTCTGAATTGTGTGATTTTGATAGAGAATGGAGTGTGTTGTTACTGCTGTGGTGATACACTGTGATAGAGTAACGAGAGAGAGTGCCTAAGTGTCTCTATTTTAGGTACAGGAGCTATACTTGGGAGGGTATAGGGCTGGAAAATAATAACCCTAATAGAACAAGTGTGAAGTACCTTCTAAAGCATTCTAGAATTGCATAATTAACCATTTTGGGTGCCAAAACCAGTAGCAGGGAGCTACTGGTATGGCGCCTGACGGTCCACTGAATACCGCCAGGCAGTAGCCTTAGTAGGAGAGAGTTGTGCCTTGAGTGGCGCTTGGCGGCAAGGTGTGTTCCGCCAGGCAGTAGCGGTCAGACAGTGGCGCTGGAAGGGCTCTGGCGCCTGGCGGTGAGTTGGTACCGCCAGGCGGTCTGAAACAGTTTCGCTTGGCGGCGTGTGGGCCGAGCCAGGCAGAAATGTTGTTGTTCTTGCTTTCTTGGTGTGTTGCTTTTAATTAACGATGATGCTTTGCTTGGATCGGGAGATGTTGTGCCATCAGCGGGTAAGTTCATGGATGGTGGAGGACATGTGATCATATGAGCGAGGAGGTTCATATCCAGTTACTCTCACATGGGGATACGAGAGAGGTAGGTTTGTATGTTCCGTGCTCACGTTGAGAGATGCCACATGCGGGGAGGTACGGGGCTAGTGGATCACATGTGTTGGACTACGGGCGGGTAGGTCCGTAGAGCAGGACTACGAGCGGAAAGGTTCGTAGAGGCAGGACCACGAGTGGGCAGGTTCGTGTGAGCATCATGTTCCCGAGTCCAAGGCTAACTAATTGTATGATTTGAAGACTGATAAGTCTTGGGGTTAAGGTCTTGGCCAAGAATTATGTACAATGAATAAGATGGTATATGATTTATCTTGTGTTTTATATGCTTGTTATTTTATTTTCTTAGCTCACCCTTTCTGTTTGTGTGTGGCGATGATCGTGTAATTCGTTACACGAGAGCAGATGTTGATACAGGTGGTGCTGAGGATGTTCAGATGGCGGAGTGAGGGCTAGCGTGGGATTAGAGCTAGAATTTTCTCTTACATGTATTACTTTATGTTTTTATTATAAACACGAATAACGAGAACTTGTAACACTTGACTAATTATGTTATAAGTTTCAGCGCGTGTTTTCATGAAATTAAATTTTCCTGCGTTGGGATTTTTATCTAGATGACTATTAATATATTTATCTCTTTTATTATTTATATTTTTAGTAATATTCCCTAGGGATGTTACATAATTTACCTACTAGCTGATCACCTACGAATCTTGTGTTGTCGGTAGTCCGTGGATAATTTCTGATTACCCACGGTTTTTTTTCATTATCTACGAATTTTAGCTGTAGATAAATACAAGTTTTTTTGTAGTGTCATTTCAAAAATACATTGTGGTGGTAAGGTTTGATTGCAAAAACGGATGGTGAAAAGATCTACTCCAATGCATGAGAGAAAAAAAAATTACATGTCTTATGTTTGGAGAAACTAAAGCATTAATGATTTATGAGAGAAAACAAAATACTAATCGTTTGGGGAAGGTGATTCAACAATGTATTCGAAAAATTAGATCAATTTAAAAAGATAGAGATACACATTTGTAAAGCTAATGCGGAAAAAGGATTAAGGACTAACTTTCGGTTATTGTCACTGTCATGAGAATCTTTTAATGTGCTCTTTTGTTTCAAATCTTCACTCTCTAAACTTTGATGGTATAGGTATACGGTAGACGAGAGCATATTTTATGACCCAAAAAGCACAAAGCACATGTGAAACTTATAGCTTTCTATTCCAATTTTTATCATCAATCGCTTATCATTTTCAAAATCAAACGGTACCACAGCAAAATTTAGGAGTTAAGGAATATTTTGGACCGTACAATTCTTTTTCTTGAGTAAGTTCATTTTTTACTTTTTTTTTGAAACAATATGTTTTCCTCTTGTATGTGATTTTTTTACGCTTTAGGTATATCTTTATGATCATAAAATCATGCTCTAATTGTTGATCAAACTCTCTTTGTGTAAATAGAGCTATTTTATCTTTTGAAGTTGTATAATTACTAGTGCAGTTTCATGTTTAGACAACGTCCTATATGTCTCAATTATCGTGCAAATGAGGCAGATAGAGATGCGGTGGCATTTTTGTGATTTAAAACAACTTTTATGCCTCGGTTTACCAAACAACCGAGGCCTATGAATGTTTATGCCTCAGTTATATTCTCAACCGAGGCAGTAATGTCTCCAAAAACTCCAACTTTGCTTTTTTAAAATTTGAAAATAATGAGACAGTTTTATGCCTTGGGTCCCACTAAACCGAGACATATAAATGTTTACTGTAGCGGGCTATTTCACCCGAGGCCTATAAGTGGCAGAATTTTTTCACATGCCTTTTTTTTTTGTTATTTTGTGTGAGAATATGCCTCGGTTATGCTTTGAACCGAGGACTATTCATGTTTATGCCTCAGTATCAAATGAACCGAGGTAGTAAAGCTAGTTAGGTTTTAAAATCCCAAATCGCAACATTGTTCCAGCGTCTTCAACCTTCGAAAAACCAATGCTGGTTTAGTCCCAAATTGCACCACCAGTGTTTTGCCCCTCCACCGTACCGGTTGGCCATCCAATTGACCGTTCTTGTTGCTCCTCCGTTGCCATTGTGAATCTCGCCCCTTTGTACAGTTCATTTTTACGTTTTTTTTTTCGTTTTTAATTCAGCTCTATCACTTTTTTTTTGCGTTTTTTTTTTGTATGTGGTTGAATTTGGGTGCACATTGAACTTACTCTGGATCCTGAGCAACACCTAGAGCAATCCGGAGACGGTGAACCCATGATAGAGGTTCGCATGCCTTACTGTGAAGGGCGTCATTTAGAGTGCTACGATGTTGGGGTGCTTCAGTTGGGAAACCGTGCAAATGACGTCCTAGAGCTTTTCCTCTTCTTTGAAAGACATTTGTGCCATGTTTATCTTCTTCATGGCAAATATCTTCAACAAAAAAGAACATGTAAAAACATGTTATATAGTTTGAAAGCAGCAATTTGAAACCTGAACGTGATAACTCAAGCTCTGCTAGAATGTTGGCTTCACTGAAGTAATTAGTAACTAACTTCACAGAAAGTATATTCAATTTTTTTTTAATTTCTGATACCCATTTGGCCTCGGTTAGGCAGAAACTGAGGCAGTAACTATCAAATATGCCTCGGCAGTATATGCCTCGAGTGTGCACCCGAAGCCAAAAGGTGAAAATAACCGATGTCATTTCCCTTCCCTGCACTAGTGAAGGGAAAAACAATATTAGGAATCTACTTTAAGATAAGGGAAGCTAATTATTTAGAAGGTGTTAATTTTCTTAAAATATTGAGTCTTGATTTTGAGATTTAATTTGGGGTATTCATAATTTTATCTTTTACTAAATAGGTGAAATGTGACAAATTTATATTAGAAAAATTATGATAAAGAGTAGAAAAATTGATTCTTTTTACAAGAGGAATGTTTGTGATGAAGATGAAAAAAATGCATTTACGTCATCTAAACTTGAAAAACTTCACCATAATCCAAAAATTAAAGAAAATGAAAAACAACTCTATAAAGTTCGTAAAGATACATATAATGGATTTGAAAATACTTTAGAACGTGATTTGGGTAAATGTCCTCAAATTGGACAATACCCACCAAATCAAATTGAGGTACGAATGACTTATCTAAAATTGAGTCCATATCAAATGCATCTAGAAAATCATTTGTTGTCTAGTAAAGATGGGTTATCCAAGAAGATTTTAATACACATGATTTAGCTTATTTCCTTCATGGTTAGAGTATTCGGTATTCGCCATTAAAACATACCGCATATTATTTTGAATCAAATTTTTTCATTGTTACATGTAATTGAGTTGATTTTCATTAAATTATAATTAGCATTGAGTTGATTGTCATCAACATGTTTTATCTTTTTTTAAGTGTTTTTTATAGGTTTTAAAAGTTTTTATAGCAAGCACTATAATAATCTATATTGCAAGGGATGTTACAATAAACTTCATTTCTGATTCAATTATTCCAGATTTTAGAAGTTACTTATAGTAATTTTTGCTGGTTTTTAATATATGATTGTTGATAATAAACTTTATATTACACTTCTATATATATATATATATATATATATATATATATATATATATATTATTATTTTTTTTTT
>Ga0099823_1004758_pt1 | contig 13368 bp, 8 predicted proteins | sample CowpearedBW_FD_76831 | JGI IMG/M metagenome (GOLD analysis project Ga0099823, IMG submission 76831) | Root nodule microbial communities of legume samples collected from California, USA - Cow pea red BW | ecosystem: Host-associated > Plants > Roots > Nodule | place: USA: California | collected... | reverse complement strand
TATATATATATATATATATATATATATATATATATATATATATATATATAAAAGAAATTGTTCAAAGATAATTTATTTTTAAGAAAATATTTAACTGTTTTAAAATATAAGATGTTGTTTGAATAAGAAATTAAAAAAATAAAAATAATTGAATTACTTAAAATTACACAATTTAAAATTTCACTTACATAAAAATAAGAATTTGAAATTTTTCATAATTTATTTCTCTCTTTCATTTTGTCTTTTGCATTAGGTGTCGGTGGCTTAACTCACTACGATATGTAAATTTATCTATGATTGAGACTTTGAATAAATGTTAATTTTAAGTAAATTTAAATACAAGTTTGACACTTATTCACGTTTAAATTATTAAACTTTTCTAAACTTTTTACGTACTTTTTAAAATATACTTTTATCTCAATCTTTTATGTTATGGAGAAACTAAGAGAGAAAAAAAATGCTAACAATAGATTGAGAGTGGGAAAAAGCTTGTGATTGGACCTTCACACCACTTAAATTGTATAAGAACACTCGAAATAATTAGGAAAAGACCATTGTCTCTACCTCACTCCAGCCATAATTCAACATTTGAGACATATTCTCCTTCTTCAAACACATTTTGGACGTAGATTGCTTAAATTTAACTTAACTGTAAAATCATTATGTGATTAAGATATTAATAGTTTTCCACAAAATATACTTTTGTTAGAATATTGCTAATTATCACAATTGTGATGCTTTAATTTTATTTAGTTAGGCTCAAATTTGAATTCCTATGATTATTTCTTATCGCAATAGTTTGACACTTAAATTTGTTAAAATTACTAATTATGATTAGTGTATGTTTTTTGTTTATCAATTTGTAAATATTTGACTGATTTATATTTTAAATTATATTCTTAAAATTGCTAATGTAATTTATGTTTTTTTTAATTTGAAAACACAATAAAATAATTTGAATTTATAAAAAAAATATTTACAGTAAGGTGGATGAACTTGTCAATATACCTCAATTCCTTTATTGATTGAAACATATGAAGTATATTAAAACTCTTACTAACTAAGAACAAGAAAAGAAAAGAGCCAAAATTCATATAAATGGAAAAAAATAGATAAAGATGATGATTTCTATGAGTAGAACTTATATATGTAAATGTTTAGAAACATATATCTGAATGTGTGATGATGAATTATCTATATGAATGAGTAATGGTGCTATGAGTGTTTGTGCTTTTCTAAGATCTTGTGAGTTATAATTAATAATGTGAGTTCTTGTATTTAATCCTGTGTTAGAAAGAGTCCAAATTTTTTACTGGTTTTATTAGTGTTATCCTCTGCTGAGTATTAAAAATATATTGTGTTGGTATTTTAAATATCTTTTTAATATATTTTAAAATGTTAAAATGGGTGATAATCAATATATTATGAAGACACGTTAAAGAAATAAAAAACAAAAAAAACAACAGAGAATCTAAATTTGTTAGAAAGACAATTTGGCTTGTTTAATTCTTAGGATTCATACCCTTAGGCTTTGTTCACTTCCTAAGATGGATTTGAGGGAGAGGGAAAAGATGGGTTTGAGTGAATTTGAGAGTGAAAGGTATGTTGTTTTTTTTAAGGGATTTAGAGGTGATTATGAGTGAATTTAGTAATAAAATTTGTGAGAGTTAGTGGGTGATTTGATTGATATGATAGATTAAAAAAAATGTTTTAATATATTTAAAAGAGAATTTACCATTTTGTCCCTATGTAATAAGTAGTATAAATTTGTATTTGTATGAGTTTAATCAATTTTTAATTTTTTTATTTAATGTAAACTTTAAATAAATAATCAATTTGTATAAATTTGTATTTTTTATTCTCCCTGTGCGCCAATCCAACAAGTTGCACAAAAATCCAGCACGTTGCACGAAGTTCATGAATGGAGGGATCTGTTCCAAAGCTTGGGAATCGGATCTGCTATTTCTGGGATCGATTCCAAGTTTCACCGGATCGTTCCAAGCTGCATGAGAAACTTTTGGATCCGTTTCGTGTCACCAAAATCGTTCCAAGCTGTATTGTGAGTGGGTAAATGGGTCATTTTATAAAATTCCCCTTCAAATCTGACCTAAATAAGCGGGATGAAAAAATCGATGGATCCTTCAAATCCTCTCACAAACCTGCCTGCAAATCATATCAACCGAACACTGCAAATCACCGCTGATCCATCTCTCCATTTACGTTGCAACAGAAAATACATGGAAGCGAACACAGCCTTAATGTTTGCTTAATGTTTGCATAGTGTCATAATCTCCCTTATAGGACTTGCCCTTTTTCTTACCCATATTAGTTTGATACATAATATAGTACTAGTTTCTTACTATTCACAATCCAATAGCTTATAGTTTCTGCAAAGTTTTTTTTTAGTTTTTTTTGTTTTTTTTCATGACTGGAACAACAACTTGAATTAATTGCAATTAAAATCACTTATTGTGATATAGCATGTCAGTGATTGTATTTTAGGGCCCAAATATGTCCTATATTGAAAATATGCTGTTCTTCCAGCATTTTCCTTTTCTCTTCCTGTACCCCCACTTTCTGCACCATCAAAAAATGTGATATTCCCAAGTTTTACCCCTGTTATATTTATACTAAAAAGGGATTTGTTTTTTCATCTCTTCTTTACTATGCACTTCTTCCTCCCCTGAAACTTTTTAATTCTTCAACCGTCCTTCAAAATCCCTCCGTTGAAACCTTTGAAGGAGATGAGGTCTATTTTTATTTATTTATTTATTTATTTATTAATTAATGTAATTCAAAAAGTAATTTGAGATTTAAAAATATTTTTTAAATTGTACAATTCAAAATATATTTTAAAATATTTTTTTTTTGTTGTATAATATAAAATACATTTTTCTTTATATATTTAGCAGTATGTTTTTGAATAAAATATATTTTAATGAATGAGCATTATGGATTTCATAGATTTGAGAATGAGACAAAAATATAATAAGAAAAAAAGAAATTTTACTTTAAATGAATCATCATAGTATTCGAAAGAAGAAGTATTACAAACACTATAATTTGTTCAAAATTGCAAAATGCATTTTCAGAGTACTTTTTAAATTTAATATTTTTCACATATTAGGGACGAATTTGATGGTTTGTTTACGTTTTGTATATAAAATTGTGGGTTTAAATAAAAATTGCAAGTTAGTATAAGGTGCCTTTCTTTTCACAAGTCTCCGGATAAGTCAATTTGATTGGAATAGAATCATTGCAGAAAAAAAATTCAGGATTGATTTATTCCACAACTACCAAACCTGTGTTCATATTATAGAACCAATTACATTTCATTTGGTACCAATTTTATTGTGGATGCTAATCTATAGTGTATTTTTATGTATCAGATAAATTTAGTTATATTCCTTATGTAAATTAAATAAAATATATTCCTTATGTAAATTAAATAAAATATTGAGATTAAAAAAAAATGAATCTACAAATGTCGCGTGCATTATTGGAATCCATAGTAATTATAGTAACAACATATTTAAAAACAAGAAAAGAAGTTATCTTTCAAGCTTTTGTAGCAAAGTTGAAGAACATTTGTTTCCATTAATAACTAATACTTCTATTTGGGATCTAAGTCAAGATCACCCTAACTGTATTGAGGGAATTGTCATACAAAAAAAGAAGATATACTACAATTAATAGAAAAACAAAAATAAAGATCAAGAAGAAGAAGAAGGAAAAAAACAAAAACAAAAACGCACAAAAAAGTAAAATAATTTAATTAAAATATTTAAAAACTTCAATCCATGTTTACAGAAAATTATTATGAAAACAAGTTTTTCTATGCCAGAGTTAAAATAAATTTTCCAAAATTAAGGTTCAATTGTTTCTTTTTAACACTTTAATGAGATATGGAAATAAAGTCTTCAACTAAGGAAGAATGTGAACAAAAATTTCATAAATGACAAGTTGAAGGATATAAATGTTTTAAAAATATAGAAGAAAGTCTTTCATGTAAGAATGACATAGGCTTTGCTTCCTTATTATAGTCTATTTTAGGATACAATACGCAAAAGAGTCACGTCAAATATAATTTTTTTTATTAAATTATTTTTTTAGTCTCTCTGTTTATCAAGTAATATTAATTTGATCTTCAAATTTTTCGTTATCTCAATTTAGTCCTCATTTTCTTAAAAATGATTTTTTGGTCCTTGCCGTCAATTTTGACCAGACGGTGTTAAAGTCAACGCCACATGTCAATTTTTGTTCTTTTTAAAATTTTTAATTTAAAAAAAAATTTTATTTTATTTTTTGATTTTTTTAATTTTTTACACGTGTCACTTCGCAGTTGTGCCACATGTCAAAATGTCTCAATTTGGTCCCTATATTTGTTTTTAGTTTTAATTCAGTTCCAATTTTTGTAAAAATGAAACAATAGTCTTTTCTTAAATTGACACTCAATTTAATTTTTTTATAAATCTTACGATGATATCACCATTAATAAAAACATTAATTTTAGTAAGAATATCACCATAAGATTTATAAAAAAGTAAATTGAGTGTCAATTTAAGGAGGGACAATATTACTCCATTTTTTACAAAAATTGGGATTAAATTGAAACTAAAAACAAATATAGAGATCAAATTGAGTCATTTTGACACGTGGCATAACTGTAAAATGGCACGTATAAAAAATTTAAAAAATTAAAAATTTAAAAAAAAATTTAAAAATTAAAAAAAATTGACACGTGCATTGATTTTAACACCGTCCTGGTCAAACTAACGGTAAAGACTAAATTAAATCATTTTTAAGAAAATGAGAACCAAATTGAGACAACGCAAAATTTGATGACGAAATTGATATTACTTGACAAATAAAGGGACCAAGAGTAATTTAACATTTTTCTTTCTTTCTTTGATTGTTATAAATCGCTCTTGAAATTTATCAACGTGAGTACATTATCAAGATTTTTTTCGAATTAGACTTTCAGAGTACACTTTATATTTTGTTTTGAAAGATTAAATTTTCATCATTTTTTTTTAATTTTGTAGGTTATTTGTTGTTGAAATTTTGTTTCTTAGAAACAAATTCTAAACATTTTTTTCTACTTTTATAGATTTGTATATTTATTTATAATAAATTATTTTATTAAATATTTATAATATTTAATAAACTCATGTAAATATATTCTTAACTTATTTAATATTATTGTTTATTTATATTCCACATACAATCATATAATAATATGTTTCACTTACAATCATATTATTTAATATGTTTCACTTACAATCATATAATAATATGTTTAATATAACTTATTAAACACAAGAAAATTATTACAAATTATTTTAACTAAATAAATACACATTTATCAAAATCAATTTTAATAAAAGAAAAACAACCGTAATTACAATACATTTAAATTATCTTATTTATTATAATCACTCTTCAAATTTTTTATTCACATGTAATTTATAAATTTTAAATTAAATATATTTTTTAAATTTATATTCACGTGTTTTATAAAAACATATAATTTTTTAATAAAATAATTTATTGTAAGTACATATAAAAATTCTATAAGACTAAAAAAAAATGTTACTACGAATTCATTCCTAAAAAACATAATTTCAATAGCAAACAATTTAAAAAATTAGAAAAAGCATGATAAGAATTTAGTCTTTCACAAAAGAAAATTGTACTTTGAACAATAAAAAGTAATTTAAGAAAAAAGTTATAATGGTCTACTCAAATCAATAAAATTTAAAAGTGGTTTATAAAATAAAAAAAATGGTAAAATACACCTAAATGAGAATTCAAGTCTTATCATACTTGAATGATCATATTCAAGACCTCGTAAAAAAAAAACAATATAAGTTTTATAAAATACTTTTGACATTAAGACTTCAAAACAAGTAATACAGAACTTTCAAAAGAAAAGAAAATTTAAACTCACAAGGTTTATTTTACAGAATAATAAAGCAATACAAAGGTTTAGCGTGCCCACATCAAACACTTATCAGCTTGTGAATTCTAGAAAATTGTAAAGCTTTAGTGTATTGTTCAACTTTAATTTGAATCTTTTAGACTTAAATAGTCAGATTATTAACTTTTTTCTATTGGGTTATAGTTTAGGATTTCTTTTTAATTTAGTCTTAAATTTCGTAAATTTCGTTTATTTAGGTCCTTTTCTTAACTCAGTTAAAATAGTTAATAAAACAAGTGTCCAACATGGACTGTTATTGTGACGTGGTGCATTGTTGAATGATGTGACTGTTATTTTACTGTAATGTCATTTTTAATTTTAATTAGATATATTTAAGGTTAGAAATTGATCGAAATTGGGTTTAGAGTTTCATTAAGAATTGGGGATCTAGTTCAATTCAAGATTTGAGGACATTGTGCATTCGCTTTCATCGAACATTGCTATTGTGCATCAAAATTGTTGGGCTTTGTGAAGATCTTTTCATGGATTGTGTGCATCTTCTGCGCAAACCAATAGTCGTGGATTGTATCCAAGGGAATGTTGAAATGGAGAGCAATAGTTGTGATCAGCCCACCAATTGCTATGTTTCCTGAGGAGGCTTTCCAAACCTTAGTGAGTTGACGAGCCAACCATGCACCTAAGTCTAGGTGAAAATCATTAACCATACTCCACATAAATAACAACTCAGATTTCCTTACAGCAACAGTGCTATCACCCCGAGCAAACAGTGTATGAGCTAATAATCGATGAGCATAACGAAAACAAGGGTGATGAATATGGGATTCCTAGGAATCTGATGAAACAAATTGACTAGCAGTAGATAAACGGTACCAAAAGGCATGTTCATTAAATACGAGGATACCTCCTCTCACCACCGCTAGGAAACCCAAAAGTAGCATTCAACTCAACCAACTCAAGAGTATGATTAGTGTTATGCAATCGGAACTTAATCAACCTCTCTATGCAATTCTTTCCCTACAAAATATCTATGCTCACAGAACTAAGAAATTCAAGAGTAATTTTCTCATAAGTAGGGTTTTTCAAGTTGATAAAAGTGAGCCAACCAATTTTTCTCAGCATTGCAGTCATTTTGTCTAACATCCCTAATGTATTCAAAGTATTTTTCATCAATATATCGAGTAGGGATAATCACCCGCTTGATAAGAGAAGCATACCTAATTTTCTGTTCTTCATTTTGGAAGACAATACCATGGTCATTGTCCGTAGAGGAAGAAGAATGCCTCTGTTTTCTTGTGCCGGTAGACCTCCCTCACCGCTTGAGAATACGCGAAAGTCGCACGACTTGGTGCAAGAGAGGATCGAGATTTTGGAGAAGCTCGAGATTCTGGAGATACTCGAGGTTCTAGAGAGGCTTAAGATTCTGGAGTGGGTCGAGGTTCCATTGAGAGTCGAGGTTGTGAAGATTGAGATGAGCTCACGATGACTGACGCAAAGGCTTTAGCGAAGCGAGGCAGCTTCCTGTCAAAAGGATGTGGCTAGAACGGTGACTTGTTGGAGACGAAGATGGTGGCCGATGGACGGGACGAAGACGGAGACAGTGGCCGGTGGACGGGACGAAGTCGGAGACGTGAGAGAGCAGAGTGAAAATGTGAGCAGAGCAGGGGAAGACGATTTGGACGAGAAAAGTGGGGGCCCTTAGGGTTTTGGTGGGTAAAAAATAATTCCCCTTCTCGCGTTGCTATAATCCCCTTCTTCATTTCCTGTTTTTTTTTTCTTTCGTTTTTTTAACAGAATAGTACTCATTCAGTACCTGGTTTGTGGTGATGTTAATGCACCATTTGCCACATTTTTTTCAAAAAATCACTGACATACACCTTCAATCTTTGACCATTCACTATAATTTTTTTTTTGAATTGAGGTATGAAATTTCAACTGCACTAAAGGGAAATACTTGTCTCACAACAAACGGGCTAGACCACCTGGACTTTAACTTACTAGGAAACAATTTTTCACAACATGCACAAAACATAAGAGGCTTCCGAACCCTTACTAGATGATCACAAAACATGTGAACCAGGGAACCACAACCAGCGAATCTTTGAACTAGCGAACCCCCGAATCAGCAAACTCCAAACTAGCCAACCATCGAACCATCGAACCAGCAACCACCGACCACGAACCACTATCCACAAAGGGCAGATCGAAGGAGTTATGCGCGAGATTGAAATTGCAATAGAAAAGTAATGAGTTCACTTATTGCCTAGGGCGCAATGACTGTGTGTGCAAGATTGAAATTGTAGAGGGAAATGATTGTGGAAAGGAGGTAGTGACCACCCTTGTTGGCAGCAGAGGCCATGCATTGGGGGAATCTGTTCGAGTGTGATCTTGAGGTTATGGCAGCAGAGGCTATGCATTGGCTTATTATCCTCAAAGGGAATGTTGAAATGGAGAGCAATAGTCGTGATCAGCCCATCAATTGCTATGTTTCCTGAGGAGGCTTTCCCAACCTTTGTGAGTTGATGAGCCAACCATGTACCTGAGTCTAAGTGAAAATCATTTACCATACTCCACATAAATAACAACTCATATTTCCTTACAGCAACAGTGTTATCACCCTGAGCAAACAGTGTGTGAGCTAACAAGCGATGAGCATAACGAAAATAGGGATGATGAATATGAGATTTCTTGGAATTTGGTGAAACAAATTAACTAACAGTAAATAAACGGCACCAAAAGGTATATCCATTAAAAGTACGAGGATACCTCCTCTCACCACCACTAAGAAACCCAAAAATAACAATCAACTCAACCAACTCAAGAGTATAAATAGTGTTATGCAATTGGAACTTAATCAACCACTCTTCGCAATTCCTTCCCTACAAAATATCTACGCTCACAGAACTAAGAAATTCAAGAGTAATTCTCTCATAAGTAGTAATTTTTGCACAACGGGTAAAGAAGCTTCAACTTCATGGTCAGTTGGTGGACTAATGTCATTCTTAAATACCTGTTAATTATGAATTCAATATGACTTTCTAATTTAAATATAAAAATCATTAAAAAGTATAAATATAAATGTAATATAAAATATTAACCTTCACAATGTTGCCAATGGTGATGTTCAGGTAAGGAGACACCCATAGCTTGTGACCGAAACAAGAAACCCGATGAATCATATTTAAGATTATAGATTTATATTTCATAACAATTATGAAAACCCAAATTCAGTGCAAACACATGAAGCAATCATAATATATTTTTCAAAATCATGGATGCTCCAACAGCAATATGGGAACCAAACTCAGGATCCTCCGATTCTTTGTTTAGCATAAGTGCTTGTGCATTTCCTGCAGGATCGAGAATGAATTATGTGTGGGAATTGCATCTCTGGATGAATGACATCATGTCGGACTCATCAATGTTAAGGCCCTCTCAAGCATCCATATCTTTAACCTACATATTTGTTGTAGCCGGAAAAAATTTCATTATATTGAAAAAAATGTAAGAGAAAGTGAACAAAGTAATCGAAAAATAATTTCAATAACGTCGTAGTCACCAAAAAACAGAACTGGGGATGACCACAATGCACAACGTTAGTAGCGGAACAGAGAGGAAAGTTGTTGTTGTTGAGGTAATGGTTTTAAGCTTTGTCTTTAATTTATAATTCAAAAATGATGGATAATTGTACCAAAGGGCCTTTGGATAGCTTATTCAATGCGTTTCAACTTAACCATGTAATTAATGCCATGTTACATTGGACAGCCAGCCTACTTTTTCAACGTCATCTCTTTCTTCACCAACCTAATTTGATTCATTTAATGCATTTGAAGGTTGGCAAAACCCATAGTCCATGGCCATTGTTTCTTTTTTCTCCGCGCACAAAGCATTGATGGTTACTATTTAGGAATCGACCTTTGGTTGGTGGGGCATTGATCAAGTAAGTTCGCTCTTAAATGCTTTCATTCATTATCCATTCTACTTAACTACCACATTAATGGTTTCCTCCGACATTTTTTTGCTCGTAGTTGAACTTTTAGGGTTCCTTTACTTTACCATAAATTTTTGAAAGTACTTTGTCTTGGCTTCTTCTCGTGATTCACAGTAGATGATTAATTGCACATTCATTTTCTTAACAAAACAGTTCACGTCCTTTGCTATATAAATGTTTAATACACATACATAAGGGTTACAAGCAATTCTGATAAAGAAAAAGCAAATGTGAAAAGGTATAATGCGCTTTGTAAGCGTTTCTATGAGATTGCGGAGGTGGCATGTAAGTCAGACAACGGAACACAATGTTTGTTTAAGAAATTGGACTCCATTGCATATGATCATGGATTGTCATATTTTGATAATCCGGATAAGGGGGTTGATTTGGAGAGTGAAAATGATTTTCCTATACAAATCGTGTCATCCAACAAATGTGTCCGCAGTCCTATTTCTGTTAAAAGAATGGAAAGACCCCGATCGACGAGATTGAAATCCATTGTGGAGAAGGTAGGTAAAAGGAGAAAGTCTACGGGTGCAAAGAATAAAGACTTTGGGGCTGAAATGGTATGTGTAATTAATGAAATCCAATTACTCAATTTTAATTGAAGTCATTTTTTTATAATATGATCACATTTTTTTTATTGTTTGGTTATCCTTTATAGGAATGGACTTTGGATACAGATTTAATGGCATGTAGTAACCAATCAGAAGTCCTTACGCATACTCATCCGACATAGGTAATTCAGAGTTAACAACATCATCTCCTACTAACCATTTAACTTTTTCGTTAATTACATCATTTGGGGTGCAATAATTGAACTTAAATTTCTTTTGGCAGGTTGAAGAAGTCCAATGTAGTGGATTTGTTTCCCTGCTGACTTCAATTCAAAATAGCACACATCAAACACAAATTGTGTCACAGGGAACCAATTATTAGGTTTATTCAAATACATTATGCATGGCCTTCTTGTTTTAGGTATTAATGGATAATTATGTATCCAGATTCATCCAACAGTGATAACTTTTTTTTTTGCAGGAATGAAGTTGGTTTGGTATTTTGTTTTGACGACACGGCCACTTGCAAATGAAATGACATCAACAAACACAATTACATCAACCATGTGTTTGTAAATGACATCTCTGAATTGTCCACAAATATATTTTTTTGGTAATCAATATTCACCACATGTGGCCATGGGTTGTTCCTTCTTTTGGATTTAACATGATTGTAATTTTGGTAGTCTCAGGGGAATGGTGGATGGGACAACCTGATCATGTAATTAAGGATATCTTTAATTTGTGCTTTGTAGATTCACAATCTGATAATGTAAAAATTATTACCACAAAATACCATCACAGCAAAATGAAATTCAATAAATGCCACTTACAGAAGTGTATGCGGGGAAGTTTTTGTCACCAAATTTGGTTTCACCATCCCACAACTCAATATATCTCAACACCATCATTCCACAATCATATCTAGAAATATGTCAACATATATTAAGTCAGATTATCATTTCACTATACTTATATTCCATCAAATGTAAGACAAAAATTGGTACTTACAAATTTGGTTGTAGGGGAAGATCTTGGGTAAGGACTTCAAATTTAGGTTTATCAACATCAGAACGATTTAAAAGGAAACCAAATAAAATCTCCATGTTACAGGCCTTAAAAAATCCCAACACAAAATATCAACATACATTTGACAAAGCAATAATGTCATTTCATTAGGCAAAATAACAAGTTTATAATATTACATCAACTAAGGTCATTACCATGTTGCAAAGTTTTCCTCAAGGATGAAATCCCCAACACTCCACTGTGGTTAATATCTGGTGATTTATGTCAACCACCACTTGCCTGAAAAGTGGAAATTTACAGTTAACTATATAACCGTTGAAATAAAATAATAAAATTTATATTTGCAACAGTAACGAACCTCCCATTTTGTGAGACAAGAATGCGATATAATTGAGTTAAGTCAACATCCAAAGAACATTTTGGTGGTTCGACATAGGAAATAATTTCCATTCCATGAGGATTGTATTCAGGAGTACCTTGCTCATGCTGCTCAAAATGACGTGATTGTGGTTCCTCAACATCACAGCCATCACCTTTATCAAGGGAAGAGGGTTCAGGTTGATGAAATAAAGATGGGTGCTCACAATCACGTGATTGTGGCTCCTCAACATCAAAGGCATCACCTTTATCAAAGGAAGAGGGTTCAGGTTGATGGGAGGAAGATGGGTGCTCAAAATGACGTGATTGGGGCTCCTCAACATCAAAACCATCACCTTTATCAAAGCAAGAAGGTTCAGGTTCATGAAAGGAAGATAGGTCAGGTTCCTAACCTCCACGAGCGTACTCTTCTTCCATATTGCTCAGCTGATCTTTTAATTGTCAAACAACCTTATAATTTCTTTTCAACTTCCTTTTGCACCATTGCTTAAATTGAGTAAAAGACATGTCATCTATTCCTTTTTTTGGGATGCCATGTTCACCGATATTTTTGGTTAAATAATTATAATAATTTTGTTTCAGTTATAATACATAAATTTCATATATATAATTAAATATGCATTCTGATACATGTATGGTTAGTTAATAAGTAAATAAAATAATAATAATATAATATAACTGTAGAATATAAGTATATGATAAATATACGTTAATGACTGGATAATATCATTAGTTACAACAATGACGTATTGAAATGATAAAAGAAGATAAAATATCTTCTAACTATAATCTATAACTAACCTAATAAGAACTACACCATTAAAATACTTAGTTTAATTGAAACTAAGTAATCATTACACCACCACTATAAATAGCAAAGAGATGTTGGAAGGCAAAAGTGGAAAAGATACGGTAGAAGTTGCAGTGAACAAAAAGAGAAGAAAGGAAAATAACAGAGAGTGAGAGCGTAGTAGCAAACAAATCCACATATCACCTTAGTGCATTTTTTCACAATAATTAAGGTAAGGGAAGGAGACATCTATCATTTTATCTTTTTACTTTAATTATTTTTATATGTTCATAATTATTTTTATCTCTATATTTACCTTAAGTGAGGTGTCCCTAACCTCGTTCTAATTTATATTTAGTTCTCATTCCTATTTATTTATTTATATTCATCTCTAGTTGAGCACTAATCCTATTTATATTTACTCTCATTTACTTATTTATATTTATCTCCAGTTACGTACTGGTCCTTTTTATTTATTTATAAATATATATTTTTTTATTATGCATGGATCATGTTTATTTAATTATATAATTAAATGGTTTAATATTGAAATAAAATTTATGATAAATGAAGATTTGATTATTGTAGTTGGAGGTATGACCTTGGGGATTTAAACGAGTTAGTATTACTCAAGATGAGATGTTCTTGAGTTACTTTGTTGGCCATGAGCTCATTTATCCTGACT
>Ga0099823_1004745_pt1 | contig 13386 bp, 8 predicted proteins | sample CowpearedBW_FD_76831 | JGI IMG/M metagenome (GOLD analysis project Ga0099823, IMG submission 76831) | Root nodule microbial communities of legume samples collected from California, USA - Cow pea red BW | ecosystem: Host-associated > Plants > Roots > Nodule | place: USA: California | collected... | reverse complement strand
TTGTTTTTTACTCTTCTCTCTCCTTATTGTATCTGTGGACAACCCCTCTTAATATGAATATGAGAACCTAAGAAAGGAAAATTAAGCACTCTAAGTAATGTTCTCTCTTTTTTATTTATCTCAAGTATATCCAATAAAAAAACAGATAAAATATTTTCTCCAGCAGAAAGAACACAAACCAGGATTGGAGTTAGCTGCCCTTCTAGGTCGAGAAGACCTTTGGCAAAAGCAGCTGCAGACATCTGTTCAACACAGGTCATGAAAAAATGGCTCACATATGATGCCAAAAAAATACCTTAAACTCCAATACCATATTTAGAATAAAGAAAATAAGATTTGAGATTAATCTCCCTTGTGTATAAAATACACATAGAGACTATATTTATAATAAAAAAAGTATGGGCTAAGTCCAAAATACATATGAAAACTAATAATAATAGAGACAGAAAATAAGATATTAAAGATATCTTAACACCAAAGAACAAAATTGGATGACTAACAAGGCCGATGTATAATTGCAACACTGATAACATAACCACTTGGACTTTCTTGATCAAGGTGAGCACAACTCAGGCCATACCTGCACGCGACCCTCGTCAGAGCTGTAAATCTTCAGATCATGACGGTATGTACTATGGAGGCGAAGTAGCCCTGTACCTTCTCCTGTGATTTAAAGCACACAAAAGTTTGCCTTCATTCACAGTACAAACCATTGACAAGTTCATGTTATATGAAATAAGAATGCATGATTCTGTATGAAACATGTCTTACAAAGACTACACAAATACATACTAGGTTAAACTATTCCCTTAGTCCTTACAGTTGACCCTATTTGTAAGTTTTGGTCCCTAATTTAGGATGTTCAATTTCCATACTTTAGTAAATTAATTTATTATTTTATGTAATTTCCTATATACAAGAGGAATAGCTGTACAGTTTGAATATCAACAATATTCCTTCTATTTCAACTATTTATGTCATTTACTTGAAGTAAACCGAATTGAATGTTTACCTGGATACATTTTATTCCGGAAATATCTTCCCAGTTCTTCAGCCTGTGAAAGAGAAAGTAATTCAAACAACTAGGAAAGATGATTATAAATGAAAATTCTTTTTTATTTCTAACAATATTAACAGTATATAAAATTAAGCCTCAGAACCTGCTTTCTGCCAGCATGCGTAAGAACGCCACCATATTTAAGAATCATAAGAGCTTCAACAGGTTGTTCTTCAATTTCACCATTGCCTTTTGTCACTTTGACCCACTTCAGTGGTTTTAGTTGAACTTTCCTATATATGCCAGAGAAATGTCCTCCCTGATAATATTAGAAAAGAAAAAGAAATTAAATAACTTACGACTTTGATAAAAAAAAATGCAAAAGGTAGCAATTTTACAGGATTTAAAAGGACACGCCAGCTTATATGCTGTATCAGTATGCCTTGGCATGTCTCAGCTAACAGACAATATCCTGTATTATGCACAAAGAGAAACATCATTAATTTCATTTTTTATGACTGACAACCCAGGTAGGAAAACTTTTCCTTGTGCACAGCTTTTGGTCATCAAGTCATGGGCTTCAGCTATGTTGCGCAATGCATTCCGCCATATAGCTTAATCAACATTGTGAAAAAAATAAGAAGAATGAATTCTTTTACACCCTCATAAGAGTATGTGCCCAATCCAAAATGGCCATGAATTTGAATTTTTTTTCATATACCTGACAGATAATATAGAACTGAAATTTCTTGTGGAATGAAAAACAAAACCAATCAAGGGCATAAGATAATGCAGAGAGCTTTCACGAAAAACTGAATTTAATTCAAATTCAAATTACTAATGGGTTCATAATACAAAGTATAATAGATTATTAATAATAGATAAAATAGTGCCAAGAGAATTAATAACCTCCTCAAGAACTACTTTAACTTGACGAAGCTTTTCAGCATGCTCGACATCTTCAGCCTCACTGTCACTTTCTAGATCAGGTCTAAATATATACAAATATAAAGTTAATTCCAAAACCCAGCTTAGCATACACATGTATTGACTAAAAAACTGGTGAAAACTATTAGTAGTACGTATAAATGGCAAAGTATACATGCAACAGAAAGAGTCCGTTTTTTAGCATGGCTAATGAAATGAAAGATGCACTATTCTCGCTTGAACATTTAAAAAATGAGAAAATTTCATTTGGAAGGAAAGAAATTATGCATACAAGAGATCCTCCGCATAGATATCCATGTAGCCGGACCCCATTTTGGGGGATATGTTTGGTTGTTATTGTCATTAAATAATGAAGTAAGGATAGGAGTGATAGACCACAGAAGCTCTAAAACCATGACAAAAGTCAAATCAGCCCAAAATCTTCAGGATTTAGAATAACTGGCCTTTGAATCCTTCAGAAATCGAAAAAAAACTAATAATAAAAGAAAAGCAATTAAATCATCTGCAGGAAAGAGCTTTTCAACTCCTCTGCATGTCTAGAAGCCTATCGAACTTCATATCAATCACCTCCCTAGCAACAGTGCTGGGCTGAGAAAGATTTAGTTTGCATAACTAACTATAAACAACCAACACCCAGAAAAAAAGTTAAAACTAGAGTATAAGCACCGAACTACCTTTCACAGAAGATATATACTAAATTCAATGAAAATTTAACTATAATACTGGAGGTGAGGATTAGTTGATCAAGCTCTACTAGCATGAGCGAGATCATGACCAATGTGATTCTTAACCTGTTCAGGAAGTCCCTAAAAAAGTTTTTGATGGATACAACATAATTCCTAGACACATTATAATGCTATAATTAGTAAAATATATACTAACCTGATTTATCTATCAAGTTATTGTCACAAGTTCACAACGAGACCACATAATTAAGATTTTTACTTTAAAGAGCATCATTAGAGCAGTTGTATTAATAGCTCCTACAAGTTGTGAAGAATAATTACTTTTAAACCTAATTTAGGAACATGCAATCTGGGAACTCAACACACATGCAATAATAACACATGCATGTATGCTAAAAGACCGAAACCAGATACTCAAAAAGTAAGCTAATAAACTGCATGGGACAATAACTAGATCAATATTTGTACAGGTGACATACCTTGTGCGAGGCACCAGCATCCGTGTGGCATCTAAAAGGTCTTGCAGCTCAACAGCACTTTTAAGTTTTGTCTGCAACAAAAAAGATCAATAGATCAACCACCGTAGATTAAGCAATCACTAGCTAAAATAAAACTTTATAAAAATTATTAAAGGACCTTTAAGTCTTGTCTGTAAACAAGATACCAATTGATATACCACAGAAGATTAAGAATTCAGAATCTCGAATAAAATTTCATGCTGTAAATTAGAACTAGAAAGAATTAATATAAAAGAAAGAAGATTGTTATTAAATTACTACTTTTGAAACAATACATTAGTCTCTATATATAGAAAACTCTGACATTAAAATTAAGAGATCTCTAAAATCTTCTTACAACTTCTATTAGCTTCTAATAATACATTAATATTCTACCAACTTCTAGTAATGCATTTAATATCCTACTTACAACATTAGGAAAAAATTATCTATAAAATCTTACTATTCAATTCATCATATTTTTATGGGTAAATAGTCGGTTCAATACAAAAAATAGTGATATATTTCATTTTTAGTTAAAGAAGAAAAAAACATTACAGTCTTAGTACCAAAGTTTTAATACAGTCTTATCCTCAAGTTGGAGCACACATATTGTATGTCCTAAGCTTGGAAGAAATATATTCAATGGTCCTCACAAGGATTTTGTTAGTACATGTACAAGTTGATCATTTGATCCAACAAATTCGGTGCAAAATTCCTTAGGCAACAACTTTTCTCAAATGAAATGACAACCAATTTCAATGTGTTTAATCCTCTCATGGAACAATGAATTGGAATCAATGTGGAGAACATCCTGGATATCATAACGCATCTTCATTTGGTTGAACCTCACAAAAGTTTAATTAATAGAGGAACTATTTTACCCATATAAGCTCACATGTGAGGAATGTCATTGCTCTATACTCGGCTTCAGCAAACGATCATGCAACATTTTGATTTTTACTTTTCTAGTAGATAATATTTTCTCCAAGAAAACCACAATATCCTGCAAGAGTGTCTATCCACAGGTGAACCAGCCATATTGGGTATTCCATTTATGTTCATAAAGTAGTCCTTGTCCTAAAGCCTTGTTGAAGTATTAACATTTTAGTAATCAATACAATGATTTTGCATGAATTGACTCACAACACCAACTGCAAAAGATAAATTTGGTCTAGTGATAGTGAGATAAATAAGTTTTTCGGCCAGTCTTCTATCTCTTTTAGGGTCAAAGAAAATTTTCTCCCTGTTCTACCATTAATTTCTGATTTGGATCCATGGGACAATTCCTTGGTTTACAATCAATCATCTTTGTCTCTTTTAAGATGTTAAGAGCATATTTCCTTTGAAAGATTACAACTCCTTTCTTTGATTGATCTACTTCTATGTCCAAAAAATATGAGATTTCCAAGATCTTTGGTCTAAAAATGATTGGATAGGTGTTCCTCTAACTGAGAGATTTTAGTTGCATCATTCCCTGTAATGACTATATCGTCAACATACACTATTAAGTACACATTTTCCAAGGCAGATGTGACAATGTGGCTGAACTTTCCAAGACAAGCACGGAGAGATTGCTTGAGACTATAGAGAGAGGCTCAACTTATGATCAAAATCCTCTTAATTATCTATGAACTTTGGCACTCCAATGTTTGAGAAATACAAGCTTTTGACAAAATAGAATGAGTGAAAGGTTGTGCTTAGTCATCAAATTTTAACCTAAGATATTTGTGATATTCTTTATTACAGAACTTCGGCTCAGAAAGTTAAGATTTGGAAATATTGGTTGTCTTAGGAGAGCCATGAAAAGAGTAACAATTTTCTTGGTTATGACCCATTACAATATATGCATTGAGAATGGCTTCTACCTAGGACACCCTTCTCTAGTGCCAAGGCCTCCTTTTTTACAAGTAGTAATTATGGCAAAGAAGATAGTTCTTGAACACAAGTTGAGCATGGTAGAGGCAGGGAGATGGTCTAGAAATGCAACAAGGAAACATAGGGTTTTGAAGAGAGAGAGAGAGAGAGAGAGAGAGAGAGAGAAACCTAGGGTTTCAAGTGAGAGAAAATGTGATTAAATAGAAAACAATCCAAATGCTCTTGGAATGAAGAAGAGAAGGCAGAAATTGGCTCAAAATGATCCGATGAGTCAAAGTGTGGTGAACCAAGAAGATTTCGACCACCAAAAGGCAGTGTGTGAGTCACACGTGCCTAGGGCAACATGATGAGTGGACGACGCGTGACAAAACATAATCTCAACTCTTGAAGGATTTGCTTAATCCACACAAGTTCACACGTAACGTGGGGCATAGATCTATATTCAGCTTCAGCATTAGATCAAGTAACAACACTTTGTTTCTTAGTTTTCCAAAAATATAAGATTTCACACGGAATATGTAACATCTTGTGGTAAATCTCCTATCAATGGGACAACCAACCCAATCTACATCACAACAACCTAAGACTTAAGTATTTCCCCTATTCTTATACAATAATCCCTATAGGATTTGAAGCTCATAATGGAAGTAACAAGGTGTGCCTCCTAAAGAAGGCTTTTGTATCTTCAACATATATCTTAACATGATATCGAGAGCCAAAACTACATTTGTGCCTTATTGGTGGACCCACTATTCATTGGTGTAAAATTTTATTAGAAATTGTGTTTCATGCTAATTTTCGACCTCTTCTGTCACTACTTTGTCACTGACTTTGCTATGGCTGTCATCATTTCCACTTCCATCATCACCATTCTGCCAAGCTAAACCACAGTTCGCATCAACTCTCCAACACATTCACTGTGCCGTTGGTACTAAATCCAATGGAGCAACGATGCTCCCCCATGCATATCAACGTGTCCTTCAAGGTTAATTGCATATTAACATTAATTTTCCCTTTAACAAACACGTAACAATTATTAAATAGCCAAACACGTGTTCAATTACCTCAACCTTAATGGAGTTCAAACAAAACTAATGGAATTAAAGTTTTTGTACTAAGATTGTTCTTTTTTTTGCCTCCTCTAGTAAAAGGGAAATATGTCAATGCTTATTGTATTGTATTGAATTGACTATTTACCCAATATAATTTAGATGAAGGTCTTGTTGATACAAATTAGATAGCAAACATTTTCATTAAGGAGCTTCCTCATTGTATATTCAAGATATTTGTGAAGTTGGGAATGATCAATATTCCAACTAGAGGGTGAGTGTTGTAAATACAAGATTATAAGGATAAAAATTTCCTCAATATCTCCATATTGATTAGGTGAAAATATCTTTAGAATCTTCTAATTCATTTCTGCATATTCTTGTCTCCATATTGATTACTACAAATAGAGATGATGAGAATATAATTGGTTTCAACCAGATAACTACTTGTTTGCCTCATAGTGCAAGTCTTAATAATAGTTGTCGAAGGACCAAAAATAGCATTACCTCAGATTTGGGTCGGCCACCATTGTATTTTAACATTAAGTTCAACAACTTTTCCTCAGTAACCTTTAGCTTCACCTTCTGTTTTGGAGTTCTATCACCACTACCAAAAGTGAATAGTATATAAGAAACCACACATTTTACTAATCAAATGAAAAAAACAATAGTACATACTGACGAATAACAGCAATTACACATCGCAGTTCCTCAGATTGTCCAAAAGTGCCATTAATACCACTACCCTGACGAGTTAGAGGCTCAGAAGGTTGGATTAGTTCATTTACTTTCCATGGTAAAGTTGGTGGAACCACTGAAGAAAGATGAGGAGCTTTTGCATCTAACAACATCTTTCGTAGCACACACGCAGAATCATCATAATACCTTCAGTAGAAAAACAAAAAATAATGTGATTTTGAAAAGCACAAAAAAGTTGAGAAATAATGTATATATAGTCTAAAAAAGTCTAGAGACAACGTGTAGTACAAAAAAAAATATTAGAAGGCTAGTTTGTCATACATCAAACAAGATTTCATGAATCAAGTAAAGGTTTTTATTTTCTTAGAAGTGTCATATCATTTTTCTAGAGTTCCAAATTTGTAATTTATGTAAGAGTACATAAATGACAAGGGGAATTTTTTTCCCTTGAACTAATTTTCATCACTTTGTAATGACTATGACACAGAAGGAAATTACGTAATAAAAATCATTATGGGTAACATATACATTGTATATGTAATCATTATGGTAATATAAAGCATGTGAGTTTGTGATAGTAATAAGCAAAGTACATAAGAGATGAAGAGACAAATTTAAAGGTTTTTTCGCCTACATTCCTCTTCATACTCTCTTCTCTTGGATTATTTACCTTTGCTTTGACAAAATTAGTAGTGCCTATTGAAGAGCCGGGGCATGCGACAAGCTTTAGTGATAGATCAATAATGGTTTAACATATGAAATCAAAACATTTTATTTGTCTTTCCTTAATTCATCGAGCACTATGATATGCATACTCTGTAAATTTGTCTTATGTACTCTTCATATGAAATAATTATTATGTGTTACATTTAGAAACTAGACTTTAAGCAAATTCAATATCACAAAACCAGCTTTTAAAGTAAGGTTTACCCACTTATATTATAATTTGACTATACTTCTAGTTGATGTGGAATCTCCAACACACACTCCTAGCTAAGGAATGGACACATTGAGCTTGAGACTAGATATTTATGATTGATCCAATAGTAGTTCAATAAAAGGTGGCATGATAAAACTAACTACCACTGCTAAGATAGGTTTTGATACCATCAAGTCGACTTTAAGTATAACTCAGCCTCACAAAATTGGATAGTAAGGTTAAGTTTGCACCTTCCTATATATTATAATTTAGTCATATCTCTAGTCAATATGAGATTTCTAACACAACTTCTTAGCCAAGGACTATGCATTTTGAGGGCGGGAAAGAATATCTGTGATAGGCCAAACAAACTTCACTAGGATTGGCTTTGATATTATTTTGGAAAATAGGCTTTAAGCTCGGAAAATAGAGTTTAAGCAACTCAATCTCACAAAACGAACTTGTAAGGAAAGACTTGCACCAATATACTTTGACCACATTTCTAGTCAATGTGAGATTTTCAACAATTACAAATATAGAATATAAAAAATGACAGACAATATCCAGCCAACCATTCAACATGACAAGTGATTGCCTAAAACAAGATAAGAATTTTAATTTGCGACATTCTTTTCCAAAGATCAGTTACATATGCATATTAATCCCAATGGAAACTATTAGAAATGTTGCTTCCAGCAAAAGGAACTTTATTGGATGCAATCAGAATTCAACACCCTATTCACATTGGTTACGATGATATAAGTTCTCACTAATCATTCAGTGTAGCATTTTTAACTTTTTGAAGTATTGGAATCTCTATCATTTCCAATATTTACTAAAGATAGAAGGGATAATCAGATATATATCAAATTGGGAAGAACTGATCCTATGATTTTCTGTTAATATAAAGAAAGTGAAAATCTAATAAAGTATTTTAAACCATTATGTCCATATCAAAACAAAAATATCTAATTCAAAATTTACTTGTACGAATTTTTAACAAAGCTCCATCCATTCACATCACAAACATATGAGCGTCCCTGACTTCTCAAGAGATCAAATCCACAAACCTGAAAGCAACATAAATTTAAAGGAGGGCATAAAGATGATCAGAGAAATTATTTTCTTATACTCATATAAGGATTTCACTGAATCAATATTCTAAAAAGAATCACATTCATTAAATAGAAACTCATAAAATACTGTGCATACTTCACTGGCCCAGCCACATTTTACCTACATTACAGTTAGCTCACAGATTCACAATCCCATACTTACAAAGTCAGACAAAGTGAAGAAATAGAATTTAATTCACTTTAGGATTTCCTTGGAAAAATAAAATTAGAGATACACTCTTTTGGAATAAATCCACTGAAATAATAAGATTCATTTTCTAAAACACTAGATTGATTCGATGATAGGACTTATCAAGATGGTTAAACTATCAGCAAGAGGATTTCGAACATATTTTCTAAGCTAAAGATCAAAATTCACAGAGAGGCAAAAAGGCTATAAAATAAAAGAACAAGCAGCTAGAATGAAAAGAGAGATAGGAATATGGTGATTGACATGATTCAATAGCAGTTTTAAGAAAATACAATCCTACACAACATTAGGATTAGTGATTAGTACAGAAATTGTACACAAAAATAAATCCAACTATACAACCAAGGAGCCATACACACTGTTTTAAAAGATAATACCCACTAAAAATAAAACAATACATTTTATTAACGTATAGTTACCACATTAATACAACATACCGCTTGACTGAATGCAATGCAAACGTCTCTTGCCATTTCCTTCTCAAAAGGAGATAGTAACACTGGATACCTGACCTGCCAAATGAGAAGGCAAACAAGCTTCAATGTTAAAATATTGCTTCAAGCAAGCAATTCTGACCTGCTTTGTAATGGTACACTTTTGCTCCTTCTATTCATACACTCAAAAATTAAGACAACCATGAGATGTTTGCACGATTAGAGAGCAAACACTTTTTAAAAATTACCAGCAAAAAAGAATAACCAATTTAGGCAACCAGAAAGGCTCAAAAGACCAAAGAAACAGGTGCTTGTTTGAGGAAGTGGATAATATGGAATAGAAATTACGCCCACACTTTTTGGGTACAAATGCAAATTTTCCACAATTAAGATTGCAACTTACTTATGCCACACCTTAGTACTGTACAATTTGGTCCATTTCTATATCATACAGTTAGTTCATAGTTATTTACTACCCTTCACCAAGCAACAAAGTGAAAATCAAAATCTTTGTATTCCACTGTTATCTACAATATTTTGGTCAATTAGAGCTCCTAAAGATAAGCAATACTCATGGAATTATGGCTGTAATTAACAGTCATAAGTATACACAAACCCTAGTGAGCTCTAACCAAAATTGTAGACAAACAATCTAACATGATGAAGCTAAAGCAGAAGACGAGGCTGGGGGGATTAGCAGCTGTATTTGTTTGTGAAAGTGCAGAATGGAAGGAGAAAAATTGGTTTGGGACTCGAAGTTGTTTGACCCACCACCACCAACGTCTCATGCACATGAGCTCCTCATTGTCCTACGTAAAGGTATTTAGTCCAGAGACAATCCTAGTCCTTTATATGTATGTACTCTTCGTTGTGACTAACTATCCCCTGCAAATTGCTCTTTTATTTTCTCTACGTGTTGTGTATGTACCTAAGTGTATAGTATGTACCTAAGTGTATGTACCTACGTATTGTGTATGTTTTAAGTAGAGGCACTTGGGAGCTAGTTCTTTTCCCTGCTGTGAAGATTATTGTTGGTTGTCAATGGGCTTACATTGCAAAGAATGGACCAAATGGCTATATTGAACCAGATAGTAAAGCTTTTCTTCTTTGAGGTTTCTTCGTTCTCTAAATTTTCTTTAAAGAGGATCTCTTGGCCGCCTAATTCTTTGTAATAATCTTTTCTTTTCCGAATGAATTCTTTCTTTTACACAAATAATAATTAAAGAGAAAAAGGCTACCCAGGGCAAAAGAATTTAAACTGTCATCCAATCACAAACCATCATGTATGGTAAGTTTTTTATTTTTTACTTTCACATTGTTTTTTAAAAGACATAGTAATGGTGATTTGTGATTGGATTGGATGACGGTATAAAACAGTTTCAGATTATCCGTGTATTATCATTAAATCATTAAATTCTAATAAAAAGAATATAGTTTACTTTTTACGCACTATTATTAAAGTTTTACTATGTTAACCAATCAAAATCATGAAAGCATGACTTTTTAAATAGTCATTGTAAAAGTTAGCAAATATACCATACACTACGATATGTGATCAGATAAAAATGTAAAAGAACCTCTAAAACTTAGTGCATGGACTATTTACTCACAATGATAGGATATAAATATGTTTCTAGTAATTTGGTGTAAATTTTTTCCCCATATTTAAATTGAGGTCTTTAGTCCTTGTAATTTGAAAAAAAGCTGGTTTTGGTCGCTCGTCCAAATATTATAAAAGATTCTTTTATATGAATAACACTGGACAAACTAATTTGATTTTGCATTCTTATCATCAATTACCAAGCCACATGATTGTTTTCCTTCTAAAGTATTCATTTAGACAACATTTGGGAAAAGAGGAACTAAAATAATTTTTGCTCAAATTACAAGGACTAGAAAGATCAATTTTAATGTAAGCCTTTCTATTGGTAGTTAACAAGCATAAACAGAAATACCAAGCACCGTTTCATTGATTGAATGTATGAAAAGAAGAATATTTAAAGCACAATGTTCGGCCCAACCAAAAGGATCTGTGTCCTTCATTTAACTAAAATGTAACCCAAAAAGATGAAAAAAGAAACTCATACAGAAACACATATATTGCTTTAAAGCTGCATAACTGGAAACCTAGAGATTGACAGAAAATAACATGATGAGACCTAAGTAGGAAAAAGTTTTTCCTCGGAATGGACTAATAAATAAGAAGGACCATCTTGTAATGCTAAATTGATAGGCAACGAAGACCAAATTTATACCATGAGAACAGAGAAAGAATATCTGAGAAAAGCGATGAATTCTACTTACTTCCTTCCCATCAGGATTTCTCAAAACAACACCATCAACAACAGGTGACTTCCTTGCCTCAGCATGAGCATATTCAGGACCTACTGTGTACACCTACAGTCATTTATCAAAATTTAAAGAGACCATTCTAATCTGCCAAAAGATATGGAGAAACATTTGAAATACATTTAAGAGAAAAAGAATAGAAAGCAACATAAATCTCAAAACTGCCAAACCTTAACATCTGTCCCTCCAGTTGGCATAAACTCCTCATAAATGTAAGATCCTTCACGCCTTACTCTTCTCACGTCTGGGTGAAATTCACTGGACCTATTTCCAACCTAAGATAATGTTATACACAAAACAGAGACCAAGTTGATTAACTATAACTCGTAAAAGAGATAAAGGAAGCACAATAAATTATCCAAAGAGCATGTTACTGAAAAACAAGCGATGTTAAAGCTCAAGTTGTAAGAAGGCATAGAGAATTTTATACATTTATATTTACGACTAATTATATATGCTTTCGAAAGATTGTATTGCAATATAATTGTTGGAGATAGCATACGGACATCCCAACCAACGTAATCCTCCCATTTAAAAATAATATGACAGAATAGATTGATGTTTATTAGACTGGTGAGAATTAATACAACCTCATCCCTGGTTAGTTATTTCGACAGAAAACAAACCAAAATAGTAATCAGTTTGAATAAGTCTATTAGAAAAAGAATGTCTTCTACAAATCATATCATGTTAATAGTAGAATATTACACACATGACCCACCTACCTAGGGAAAGTGCCTAAAGCTCACCTTCCTAAACAATTCCTTCATACCTCCACCAGCTGAACTGGGATAATATATCATTATACTGTGGTTATCAGCTTCAAAAAGCACAAAAATGCCAGTTATTATAAAATTTGAGAAATATATTTCCAATCATGAGTATTTGAGTGTATAATTCAATAATGATTGCACAATTAAGGCATTTTGGAGTTATAACTTCCATTCATTTAGTATCTTATACAACAAGAAAATCATGTTGGAGGACTCGCAATAGCAAACCCCAAAAAATTGAAAGTAGGATAAGTAAACACTAACATAGTATTAAGGTACGCAAGAGAAAAAAATGATGCAAATGGTTTCAACAGGCCCTTCATCAAATTATCTAAGATTCTCATTACATCACCTTGTGTCCCTAAGTCATAACAGATAAATTAGCAAAAGAGCAAAGAAAAGGAACATGAAATTTTCATTTTACCAACAACAAAAAGTGTTTATTCTTGAGGTTAGAGAAAAAAGATACACAGAATTCTAAACAAATTATAGAAATCATCTGTTTATAGTTGAGATTCTAGTACAAACACAAGGTTTCCACGAAACAAGGAGTTTCTTCCTTCAAAACACCAAAAACAACAATGAGTGTAGCTCAGAATGCAGTCCATCATGATCAGACAAAACACATTAATATCAATAGATATTTTTTCTAAGAAAAAGTAAACAATTAAATTCTTCAATTGTCCTACATTCAAACAACACAGCAGGTTGTTGATATATATTACAGAGTCTGAACTCAAATCTGATTTCTGCAAAGTGATTCCTAAGAAGTGCTTTTGTGAGAATATCAACTATGTATATATATATATATATATATATATATATATATAT
>Ga0099823_1004744_pt1 | contig 13388 bp, 9 predicted proteins | sample CowpearedBW_FD_76831 | JGI IMG/M metagenome (GOLD analysis project Ga0099823, IMG submission 76831) | Root nodule microbial communities of legume samples collected from California, USA - Cow pea red BW | ecosystem: Host-associated > Plants > Roots > Nodule | place: USA: California | collected... | reverse complement strand
TTGTTTGGGTTCTGCCTTTTGACTCTTGACCTACTAATTTAACTATCTTAAATAACATACACATATTACAAGACTTTAAACAACTAAACTCTTAAGTCTTCAATTAATCTCTTGAATCAAAGCATTCTTTTAAGTCTTCAACATTTTTCCATGCATCATCATTAAATTTGTCATACTTCTGCGTAAGTCATCATCATCATCATCATCATCATCAAAACTCCTTATTGAAGGAAGATGTCCATCTTCTTCTTTTTGTCAACATTGTGAAATTGATGTGTTGTGTTAGTTCATAGTGCATGGATACTGATGCTGAAATAAGAATTTTGTGCAAACTGATATCTGTGAAGAACCTATGGCCGTATGGAATTGGTTGAGGCTGTAAAATTATGTAAAAACTACTGTTATGCATAATTATGAATCAGGAGCAACCATGATATGAGAGTCACTGGGCAAGTAATTCTCATTGGGCGACTTTCAAAATAAGAATACCTATGATTAAAATTTTGCTGGGTGAGCATATTTCGTTGGACAAATTATTGGGGATTTAATTTTCTAGACTTCTAGTAAAACTCTCGTTGGACAAACCATTTGGTCACTGGTTGAAACATGTGTTTATTTATATGGAGAGAGTAGGTTTGTTGGACAAGTGTTATAGGGTTTAAGGTTTAAGAATTCAAACATTAATTATGTAACTCTTTTTAAAAACTTAAAAAAGATATAATTTTGCATGGATAATAAAAACTTAAAAAAGATATAATTTTGCATGGATAATAAAAAAGAGTTACATAATTAATATTTGAGATCGGGAATTTAATAATTACTTTTGCATTAAAAAAGTTAGTGGATTATATAAGTTATTAAATAATAAATTATTTTAACTAAAAAAATTAGTAAAGTTAAAAATACACCACACGAAATAGATAACAGAATATAGATGAAATACTAGGTATAAATAATACAATTATCTGTTTTTCTAACTATCAAATCCTAAGTAAGTGCTTGAGCCGTCCACGATTTAAATGCCGAGTAGATACTTTTATTTTATTTATTTATTTGTTTTCAATATATCCGTTGCGGTAAAAACGAAATCCTGGTTTTAGGGTCTCAGAATCGCAGAACCAGTGTTAGCATCTGAACGACAATGGCGAAACAGCAGAGCTACGATGTCGTTTCCGATCTGATCGACTTCCTCAACGCTTCTCCAACGGCTTTCCACGCCGTCGGTAAAACCATAACCAACCCTCTCCTTTCCTTCTGTTCTCGCCGAATCGCAAATCCTCATTCTCTCTTCCCTCGTTTCAGATGAGGCGAAGAAGCGTTTGAAGAGCGCGGGGTTTCAACAACTTTCCGAGAGGGAACTGTGGGAACTGCAACCTGGCAACAAGTACTTCTTCACCAGAAACCACTCCACCATTGTAGCATTCGCCGTCGGAAAAAAGTTCGTTCCGTTCCCCTCCTTTCCAACCAAACACGAAACAACACCAATAGTCTTAATGATGCTTCCGTTTTCAATTTCTTCTCAGGTACGTTGCTGGAAATGGATTCTACATAATTGGGGCTCACACCGATAGTCCATGTCTCAAACTCAAGCCTGTCTCCAAGGTAACAGATTTCTATTGTAGTTTCTCAAGTTCTGGATCTGTCGTAGTAGTTAAATTGGAAACATGTCAAATAGGTATTTGTAATTGGTTTAATCTAAGTATATGATTTAATCACCTATTGTCGTTTTGGTCCCTGAAAGCATGTTAACAGAATGAAAACAACCACTTTAGTAGGTCTAATTATGTTGGTCCCTGTGAGATTAATAAAATGTTAAATAAGTTCCTTAAGATGTCGAGGAAGTTCCTCAATTTGATTACTCACTATATCTTTAGTGACACGTTTTCTTGAAATGTGGACTACTGTGATTGTCGGTTTATGTAAGGGTATTGAGTTTGGGCCTGAACAAGCAACTGAGTTGAATAGGTACTTTGGGAAGAGCTGCTGATGCGGCAGTTAGTTGGGATACGCGAAGGGAGAGAGGAATGCTTGTAATTCATTCTGTAATTTTTGTGTTAGAAACCGTATGGGTTGGGGAGAGAGAGAATTATCTTTTCAGCTTTTCTCTTGGTACAAGGGTTATACTATTTCTCACTTTTTCTATCAATAATACACTTTTCGTTTCTCTTGAACCTGGGTTCTATAAGTTTACACTTTCAGGATTTTTTTTTTTCTAATTTCCTTCAATTAAGGAAATAATGTGGCAACTCTGCAAATTTAAATTTGGGGTCAAAGTGATCGTTTACTCTATTTTAGTATTATCATTTAAGTTACACGTGTTGGACTAATGTGATTGAGAAACGATAGTTTTCAAGATTTTCTTAATTTTTTATTCGGAGACTGATGTTACAGCACCCACCAACCTTAAGGATGGAGTTTTTGTTTACCCAAATAAATTTGAATTCATAATTAGTGTATTAGATTTTCTTAATTTTTTATTCAGAGACTGATGTTACAGCACCCACCAACCTCAAGGATGGAGTTTTTGTTTACTCAAATAAATTTGAATTCATAATTAGTGTATTAGGTTTTGATTTTGATATGTTATTATATGGATGGATGCAGTGGAAGGCATTTTTAATTAGTGGGATGTGTTGTGCAGGTGGTTAAGGGAGGAATTTTGGAGGTAGGTGTTCAAATCTATGGAGGTGGTTTGTGGCACACGTGGTTTGACCGAGACTTGACTGTGGCGGGGAGGGTCATTGTTCGAGAAGAGAATGCGGGTTCTGTTTCGTACTCACATCATCTTGTTAGAATTGAGGAACCTATAATGCGGATCCCAACTTTGGCAATTCACTTGGATAGGTTCTGTCACTGTTTTTGAGATGCATTGTCTGTTAGCTTTCTTGATCATTATTTTGGGTTTATCATTTTCCTCTGGTTCATTGTGTACAGGACTGTTTCTTCTGATGGATTCAAATTTAACAACGAGACACACCTTATTCCCATCTTGGCAACATCGCTGAAGGTAATCACAGTGGTTACTGATTATTCTACGGAAATAGTTATTATTGTGATTCCATGGTTTAATATATCAAGTCCTGCAAACTAAATGCATTTAGTGTTAGGCTATCTGAATTGTTATTTAAGTGCTTGCACGTGGCTAGAAAGCTCATTTATTGGTTAAAATATGCATTTTGAAATTATAATAGCATGCAATGTTGCAAGTTACTTAATATTGTGTTGGTGTTTTAATTAAACATTTGATGCAATCGTTTTGGACTGTTATATTATGCATTTAGACTTTGTTTTATTAATTGAAAGAAGTAAAACTTCCACAAACAGTGCTTATTCAGATTCGTAGTGTTCATTTTTAATTATTTAAATCTAGCTTTTACACGATCAATGAGCTTTGTCTTGCAGGGTGAGCTTAATAAATTGTCCTCTGAAAATGGTTCGGTTGAAAATGGAAATCAGACTGAAGTAAATAAAGCAATTGATAAAACAGGCACCACCAATACGAAGCACCACCTTCTTCTTTTGCAGGTTAACAGCAGACCTGGAATCTCAGAATGTATTTTTGTTATTTTTATTTCAGCTGCCTTTCTTGGGATGTGTGCATTAACACCAGTCACATGTAGTTGTAATCTGTAACTTTCTTAATTTGGGTCTGGGACGTATATATGACGATTTAGAGTCTAATTGTTGTTTATTGTCTTCGTCCCCTTTTCACCAGTTACTTGCAAGTAAGCTTGGATGCGAGCCAGATGACATTTATGATTTTGAATTGCAAGCTTGTGATACACAACCAAGTACTGTTGGTGGGGCTGCAAGGGAATTTATCTTTTCAGGACGACTTGATAACCTCTGCATGACATTTTGCTCACTGAAGGTTTAACTTCCATCGTGTTATTTTTTCAAGTAAAGTTTCAAATGCTTATATATAGTATGGATATAAACTTCAAAATATGTTAGTGGGTCTGCAAAGGACTTCATTTTTTCTGGACGACTTGATAATCTGTGTGTCATTTTTCTCATTGAAGTTTAACTTTTATAGAGAATATATATATTTTTTTAAGTAAAATTTCAAATACTTGTGTTGTGTATAGTTTAGATATGAACTTCAAAATATAACCTTGATTTTTGAAGTTTACCACTCTAGATAATTGGGTCATTTCATGCAGTTATTCTATAGTTCAAGAAATAGAAAATCATTTCTGAATATCATTACCTTATATGTTTATAACATCATTATAAGTTACGTCCTAATGGAATGCTTTCAGCCAATGATGTCTAGGTATACATAGGGTTAATGATACAATAGGTAATAATTCTAACAGGAAGGAAACTACGCCACTCGGAGGAGATTCCAAAATAAGTGAAGAAGATCCACCACTTTGAATAGATTCAAAGATAAGGATCGGTAGTTCAAAGAAGAACCTCAAGACTTGGGAGAAAAACTTAAATTTTCATATACTCAAATTTGACTACTAATATGTCTCACAAAGACTTATATACTATGTGCCTAAACACAAAAGCCCAACACGAAAAAGCCCGATAAAGCCCAAACACAAAATTACAAAATAAAAAGTTTTTATTCTATAATCCGAAGCTAATCTGAGATCCCTGTAAAGGTCCTAGGCAAGCTTCCATCAACTACTTTGAAATTCTTGTGACGTTCCTAGTCATGCCTCCATCATTGCCTCTAGGTTGGAGAAAATTCGATCTCAAATTTTAGCGCTTTATTACCTACAAAAAAAAAAACATAAGTGCTAAAAGCACGCAAACCCATAATAGTCTAAAGACAACAATAAAATTGCTATCTAAATTGAGATTGGAATCTTGGGAGAGGCCAATCTCTTATTATCAAGGTGCTTGGAGATCGTCCTCTAGGGTCAAAAGACCAAACTACAAAACACATCAAAAGTTTCAACAAAATTTTTTCATCAACAATAGAACTACAAAGGAAAAACACTCATAAATCACATAAGGAAAAGAGAGTCTTTGAATAGGTTCACTGCATGACAAACAAACAATGCCATAATCAGAAATATGTTCATATGTTTCCAATCTTGTTTGTTGTTTTTCTATCATCTTTTCTTCACCCCATTGCTCCTTAATGTATAATTCTTCCCTAGGCATTAAGACAAAAAGAGACGGATTAGTATGTTTTCCCAACGAAAATGCAGAATCATGATGTAAATGGGAACACAACAATTCAAAGTATTGTAATCCCCCTTTAAGGATTTCGTCTCAACCCTGTATGTCAGGGGTGTAAGGAGAGACTCATTCTTTTGTTTGTCTCTTTATTCTTTCTTTCTTCAATTGTTGCTCTTTCTCTTTTCTTTCTCTGAGCTCTTTCATCTTTTGTCCTCTCTTCAATTCCTCCTCTTGTCCTGCTTTTTCCAACATCTCCAATCGTTGTAATATCCTTTGTACTCTCGCCTCTCTTTCCTTTTCCTTTTCCTTTTGTGTTAGTGTTATTTCCTCATTTCCCACCCTTTCTTGCTCTCTTTGTGCCTTTTGCTCTCGTCTCATTTTGTTTAGCACTTCGAGCTTTTGTACAACACTCTTCTCCACCTCTTTCAAGCAAATATTGTAATCCTTGAGGTCTTCATGAGTCATAGGGCTTGCATACCAATTAGTACATTGATAAACTTTGTGTCCATAACCTTCACACTTGGTGCATCTAATAGCACTTGTTTTGCGTCTTGGCAATAAATTTGTCATTTTTGTGCTCCCTTTCAAGATTGGCAAGTTTGCTATTCAACTTGATAATTCTGGACACAATGACATTGATATCCTCTACCAAGGTCAAACGCTTATGGAACATTCTGGAGTGATCAAGAAAACAAGAACTGACACAAAACAAAGTAAGTGGTTAGCACAAGTAATGTAGATAAAATTGTCAAATGGACCTTATTGCTCCTTACGTGTTTACATTTATTCCACTTGTGTTTCACTCTCAAAAGTGTATTAACTCGCCCTCAAGTTCCTATTCAGTTCTTTAAAGAACCTCCAATCAACCCATCAAGAATTTAACATCAAAGTGAAAGATGTAACAGATCTAAGCTCAACTCAGGAGGCCTAGGAAAGGAAAACTCTAAGATAAAACCAAGGAAATTTGAAGACAAACTAAAAAGCACCAAAATCAAGAAATGGCTAAACCAAAGAGAGTAAATATGTGACAAAACATAGAATATGACAATGAGAAAAGCACTTTAAAAGACAACAGTAATCTAAACAATGTATTCAGAGTTTCTACTCTAAATGTGAAACAAAGTGCTCAAGCTAAACTGTGGTGATTAATTCAAACTCCCACAAGTAATATTTCAACAATTCAGCTCAAGGAACATCGTTTCACGACCAGAGAATTTAAGGAAGATCAAACTCAGAAAAAGGATAGAGAATAGACTCAAACAAAGCTAGGAATTCAATAAAAAAGGACTTATACGGACAAGAAGTTTGACCCAGAAATAAGTATCATATGCACCATGGAGAGCAATCATAACAACATCCAGAACAATACCAAATAACAACCAGGACAACAACCTAACACAACAGTCCAAACTGTTCCAGCCGCAACTCAGCATGCGAAGCAACATCAAATGTATCTCCAAATGTGTATATGCTGTTGTAGTGCTCTGATACCAAATGATGAAGGATTGTCTCGGCTTTGGGAACCGTAAAACAAAAATCAACGAAGGGGAAGAGGGGTGATGTCAAATCGATGGAGATATTGAACAGAAGGAAACCACACCACTTGGTGGAGATTCTAAGATAAGTTAGGAAGATTTGTCACTTCGAATCAGAGATTCAAAGATAAGGATCAGTGGTTCAAAGAAGAACCTCAAGACTTGAGAGAAAAATTCAAATTTTCATATACTCAAATTTGACTACAAATATGTCTCACAAAGGGTTATATACTATGTGTCTAAACATAAAAAGCCCAACACGACTAAAAGCTCGATAAAGCCTAAACACAAAATTACAAGTTTATAAACTAAAAAGTTCTTATTCTATAATCTGAAGTTAATCCAAGATCCCTATAAAGGTCCAGGGCATGCTTCCATCAACTGCTCTGAAATTTCTGTGATGGTCCTAGTCATGCCTCCATCATGTGAGACATGGGTTAGTTGAAAGCCATCTGAAGTAGTTACAACCATCTTACAACCATCTTTACACTCCTAGAAACAATTGATGATGGAAATCCATGAAGTTAGTCATTTTTCGGAGGCTGTAAGGTGTTTTTGCTTACCTTTGAACCCTTACTTTATTCTTCCAATATTAGTGTAATTACCACATTAGTCCTCTAAAGAATTTGTCTTAAGTTCGTCAAATTAGCCATTTCTTAGATATGTAATGCTACCATATTCATTCTTATGGAAGACTAGTGACACAAAAGAGCAAATTTTGTAGCTTGTGTATTAAGAGACTAATTTGGTCAATAAAAAAAAAAAAAACTCTTTGGATTATTAATGTGGTGACGGGTTAATCTTCGTAGCACTGGATTGATGCTTTACACTCAATATAATATGACAGTCTATGCACTCCTATATGCAATCCTGAGTCTTTAGTTTGCTTATGCTTTCAATGTATGTATGAGTCATTGTTCACCTTTTTACCTAGCTATAGAAACAGACTAGACAAGACATCATGTAAAAGTATAATACATATAAAATCTATTTCTGTGGTTATGTTATGCTCCATTGGAGGAGTCTGACAGTGGTATGACTTCCATATATTACTTCGAGCTCTTTTCTTCGGTACTAGCTTTTAGGTTGGGCTTTTCAAGCTTATTTCACAGGGTCTTAAAGCTTAAATATCATCTCTAACAAATATGCAGCTTGAGCAGTGATGTTAGCATTTTAGTATTCCCTTGGGACTAGGGTCACTAGATTAGACCCTGGCCTGAACAGCAAGCACACCCAGAAGGGGTTACCCAGGCTGTTGAGCTGTCAATGTCCCACATTGTTTCTATAGTGTGCTTGGGCCTTTTACCTCTTTTCCCCTCAACTGGTAACTTTTCCTTTCAAGAGGGTACGGATAACCTTGATGTTTGGCTTCCATCATTTGTCAATCACCGTGCTCCTATGGAAAATGCCAATCAACTTAAGATCAAATGTCATCTCTTCCCGTGTCAACCAAGGTGTGGTTGGATGGCATCACACTATCACAAGTACTAATGCCTCTGGGCGCCTTCGTTTGCTGTTTTTGTTTTTGCATCAAACTCAGGCATTTTTGGGGTTTAATCTAAAGAATTAAGACAGTGAGACTATCTATCTGGAATTGGAAATGTGTTTGCATAATGTACTCGTTGATTATCCTACGCTAACGTCTTGGTTTCTATTTCAGGCTTTAATAGATGCTACATCCTCTGAAAGCAGTCTAGAGGAAGAGACGGGAGTTAGAATGGTGGCTTTATTTGACCATGAGGAAGTTGGATCTGACTCTGCACAAGGAGCTGGCTCTCCTGTTATGCTAAATGCTGTGACTAGGGTTACCAATACCTTCGGCACAAAGCCCAACGTATAATACCTTTATTCCTTTACCTCTCTTTTTATTCCCGTGGACTGCATGGATGATCTTACTACTTACAATTAGTTAAATGTAGAGAGAGTGGCTTTGTCGTGCCAGCCCATATAATTTACAGCACAATTCCACCATTTTAGCATTTTAGATATTTCAACTGTGTGGAAAAGTGGAATAACCACACTCAAATTGTGCTTTCAGTATTTAATTAGTTTTCGTTACGGTGATTTCTTTTAGCTTCTGGAGAAAGCAGCGCAAAGAAGCTACCTTGTATCTGCTGATATGGCACATGCACTACACCCAAATTACATGGCAAGTCTTCTTATGTGCCTTGATTGAAAATAATTCAAACTGTTGCTCCTTATCATGACCAAATTTCTTGCAGGAGAAGCATGAAGCAAACCATCAGCCCAAACTACACGGAGGACTTGTCATTAAAAACAATGCAAACCAGCGCTATGCAACCAATGCTGTCACATCCTTCTATTTCAGGGAAATAGCATCAAAACATAACCTCCCCGTTCAGGTAAGTTAAGTGAACAATTTAATGTCTCTTTCCTTTATCTTTTGTGATTGTAATTGAAATAGATTTGCTTCTACAAGGCAATCTAACTATCATACAGAAAAGACTTTTCAACTATAGTATTTGTTATATTTCAAGGAACAAAATTATTACGTATTTTAAATCTTCCCCAGAAAAAAATGTATTTTTGATTCCTGTATTTTATGTGAAACTTAATTTTGTGTCATGCATTTTGAAATTGATAAATAGTTTTCTAACAAAATATGTGAATTTAGCCTACTCACATAAATTTATTAATTAATGACAGTTTCTAACTTTCAAAAAAGTTGAAAGGACTGAACTCAAGTCCATCAAGTTAAAAGCTCAAGGATAAAAACCAAGTTTGTTTGGAAGTCTAGGAATGAAAGACACATTTTTTCTTGTCAGGCCTAGAGTTGTGTAAGCATTGGTAAGCGATAATGGATTATATAACAAGGTACCTTGATGCTTGTAGGACTTTGTGGTGCGCAACGACATGTCTTGTGGTTCAACCATTGGTCCTATTCTTGCCAGTGGGGTTGGTATCCGCACCGTCGATGTTGGTGCACCGCAGTTGTCAATGCATAGCATACGAGAAATTTGTGCTGTTGATGATGTGAAGTATTCATATGAGCACTTCAAGGCCTTTTACCAAGAATTCTCTCATCTCGATGGTAAGATAGTCGTCGACATATAGGATATATCTTTAATCACGAATTGCCACTTTGATCCTGTGCTCTGGATGTTGTTGGAATTAGTCATGTTTTATAATTTATTATCCTTGCATAGTTACTTGCCTATTGTAGCGAATGCTATCTAATATATTATTCTGAATAAAGCTGAAGTATCTTCCTGATTTTTATGTGAACAAATATTTTTAAGATAAAATGGTTCACACATGTAACATTAAGATTGATCTAGATCTAGCATTTCAATTTTTTTAATTTTTTTTCAGTTTTTAAGATTTGTTTTGCCCGTGGAAGGTTATTATCGTGTCATGTGACACTAATGTAGCAGTGATGATATCATGTGGTAGTATTAGTGTGTCTTGTAATATCAATTGAGTCTCAATTATTATTTTTTAAATGAAGCATTACTCTCCAAAATAAAACTATAAGGTTAATTACAACCTATTATATATGTTAAAATAAGTTGCATTACTCTCCAAAATAAAACTATAAGGTTAATTACAAGTTATTATATATGTTAAAATAAGTTTTTAAAATGTATATATCAAATCATTTTATTTAAATATCAAAAGTAATTTATTTTTCAATTTAAATTTAAAAGAAAATACCTATTTTAACAATGACTTAACATGTGACAGTAAAACTTAGAAAATGTTGCAAAAAAAAAAAGAAAAATATTATGAATTAATATGTGACATATTCAAAACGTTAATCTAATGAAATAAATTTAATTGAATCATTTTATAAATAAGAGAACTCAATTGAACCAAATAAAATTAGAGACCTAATTGAATCATTCAAAGAAATATAAGTATCTATTAAACATTTTAGTCAAAATAAAACTCTAACATAAGATAATAATGTAATAAAAGAAACAAATAAAAATCATATACTCAAAACTCTAACGTTTATTAACAATTCATCAACAATCCAATTTCAATCAATCACAAATATTCAAAAACCATATAGGCTACACAAGGATCCATATGTAGAATGATGTTTGGAATATTGACTCATGACTTCCAAAACACTCACATGATCCTACAAATATTAACATATGATTTAATCTATGTCGTGAATTTACAAACAAATCCACAAATCATGAAATTCGAGTAAGATTATCACAACCAAGATCCACACATTTACATATGTCACGGTGTGTGAGAATTTCTCCTTCAACTTTTCACCACTTGATATACATGACTTAGACCACATTGAAACTAGTAGATCTTTGTTGCAACATATGTGACGATAATGAATCAACAACTCAAGCAATGGTTGACACATCATCCTTGATGTATAGCCTAAAATTTATTCCATTGTTATCAATCTTGACTCATTTGCTCATAAAAACTCTCGTTTTTTGGAACTTAGTCCTTTAAACTTCAACTTGCCCAATGAATGACCATTGGGAGCTTTTATAAAAAAGCTTCGTTAAGTGAGAATAAGGCTTGCCCATGACTTCAAACATCGGCGAAGGCTTGCCCAACGAGATTTAACTTACCCAAGAATCAAACCATCCTGAGCTATTTGTATTTTTCATAAAATATTCTTGTTCAGCGAGGGCCTTACTCGCCTAGTGATTCAAATCCTTAGGAACCTTTTCCATAAGACTCGTCTAATGAGTATTGGCTTGTCCAACGAGTTTACATAATTCAGTAAAACTAATAGATATATCACATTGATCTCTTTTCCAATTGGTGATTTTAATCTCTTCTATTAGTCAAAACAAGTCCAATTCAGTTCTAAAAATAGCACTAAGTACCAATTTAACCAATCTAATATAACTATCCTTAAATTTTCTTCAATCACAAAGTATTTCAAACTAATATATCATACTAATATTCAACAAAACCCATCATCACTACTATACACATCTAATGACAAATTTCATCCACACCATAATAACATATAAGATATAGAAATCAATAACAAAAATAACTAGTTTTCCTTACCTACAATGCCTATTCTCAAAGCAATAATTCCAAAATTAAAGTAGTAAGGCTACTTAGAATTTAGAGACGTAAATAAAGCAAAGTATTCAAATATAACAAAAATTTGTATATAGTAAAGTAAGTTCAGAGAAACGCTTTTCTCAATTGATCTTGTTAAGATTGATGACAAAATCATATGGAGAGAAAAATTTGAGGGGGAGAAAGAAGATAAAAGAAATGGCATGAGGGCATTGGTCTTATAAGGTTGTGATAATTGGTGCCTTGACTCCTATTGCCTATATATGTTGGGAATAGTCTAAGTGTGAGTCAATAGTCCCACATTAGATAAAATAGATAAAGTTAAACACTATATAAAAATAAAGGCTCATAACACTATTGTCTTAAGGTTTTGGGTTAAAAATGGTGTGAAATGCCTTATATGTATAAAACCAATATCATATATATAGAACCACAATCTTTGACTATAACTATGACTACAACTATATGATGGGTTCAGAGTGATTGACCGCTATATAAACCCAACAATATAAATAGGAGGTAGGACCATTTCACGAAGCCCTTGACGGTCAAAGTTCAAACCTAGATGATAGAGAGGAGATAAGTTTTTAATTTGTTTATGAGGTGTCTTTGGATTCAACTAGAGTAGATATAAGAGACAAAGAGTTTGGAACTTTTGAGGGTTATTGGCAGTTGTGCTCGTTTAATGAGGATAGGGGTTGTACTTATGTGATTGTTAAAGAAAATAATCTAGTAATTGGTAAAGGTTGTGACAGTTAGTGCCTTGGCTCAGTTTGCGTATTGATAAGGAGTGAGACACTATCATGAAAGAACCACATTTTAGAATCTCATTTTCGAGTGCTCCACATTTTTGGTGTTTGAGAAGCTTTAAATTTCCAAGGGGTTATTAGGATTTGAGAAGTTTTCAAATGGTCACATGGAATTGAGTGGTGCAAAATTGATGAATATACGACTCGAATGGCGATAACAGTTTGATAACGACCTTAGATTCATTCTTCTTTGAAATAGATGTTAATGTCTGATTTCCTTTAAACAAATTTACCATGGGAATGTTGCGGGTGTTAAACACAACTGTGATTGCTTGTTATGTTAATATTTTGCTTATTTTCATGATTTTAACTTGATTGAGTTTTTCTATTTATTACAAAAGATATGATGGTTGTGACATATCCAAAATGTCTTGCGACAACTCCTGAAAAGGAGAAAAAAAGGACTAATGAACGCAAGAAACATAAGAAAGTGGATGATGTTGGGACAATGTAGGTCAACTCCTCCTCAAGAATTGTTAAGCCTTTTCATTGAGTTAGAGAAAGAGTGTGAGAGATCTCTTCTTGCAGAAAATCAAAAGAAAGAAGATGATGAAGAAAATGTTGATAGGTCTTCGAGGTGAAGACCTCAAAAGTGACTCTGAATAGTTTGTAGTTGAATGGTTTGTTTTGTCATAAAACGATATGGAAGGCAAGTATGATATCATCTTTTTGGTAAAAATGAGAACAAACATTTGTGCTTAACTTAATATTCTAACCACTATTTAAAAATATTTTAATAGATTATCATGTGTAACAATCCAATTTGGAGCATTACAATACTAATCAGCATTACATAACTCTAATATTAAGTAACGACATTATATATATATATATATATATATATATATATATATATATATATATA
>Ga0099823_1004741_pt1 | contig 13389 bp, 10 predicted proteins | sample CowpearedBW_FD_76831 | JGI IMG/M metagenome (GOLD analysis project Ga0099823, IMG submission 76831) | Root nodule microbial communities of legume samples collected from California, USA - Cow pea red BW | ecosystem: Host-associated > Plants > Roots > Nodule | place: USA: California | collected... | reverse complement strand
TATAAAGTGAGTTTACACTCTCTTTTATATATATATATATATATATATATATATATATATATATATATATATATATTATAAATTCGTCGTTTAATGTACTCACTCATACCAAAACATATATATCTAAAACATGAAACTAAACATGAGTGAGTGATTCGATAGGGAAAACAAATAACAAAATGTCCGTAAGATAGACTTCATATGACTCTAATATCATCTTAAGAAAAAATAAAATTTAAGTTTAACTAAATTGTACGATATCGATGTGTATATATTTATATTTATAAATTAGTTATTAAAATTGACTAGATAATGTGAATTAAAGTTATGTTTTAAAGAGTTAATTGAATAATTTAGAAGCATTGGGGAGATGGGTGTGGGTGGAACTGCAGATTTTTTCTACAAGGAGGCTCAACGGCTAGGCTACGTGGCTCGCTCCGCCTTCAAGCTTCTTCAGATTCAAAAGCAACACAACATAATCAACCGTGGCGCCACCGTTCTCGACCTCGGTTGCGCCCCCGGAGGATGGCTCCAGGTGGCTTGTCAGAGCTTGGGTCCCTTCCACGGCGGTGGCTCCGTCCTCGGCGTCGACACCAAAAAAGTCAAGGTTCCCCCTCTTCACTGCGATTCTAGGGTTCAGACCATCTCTGCTGACGTCACCACCCTCTCTCACCACCGTCTCAAGGCACTTTCTCCCAAGGAAAAAGGGTTTTCGGTGATACTCTCTGATATGTGTCCCTTAGTCTCCGGAATCACTACCAAAGACGCGGCCTTGTCGTTTGAGCTTGGGATGCGTGCCTTGGATTTGGCTCTCGGCAACAAAATTCACCTGGAGCCAGTTGACGATGACCCTTCTTGTTCAGATGACGGTAAAGGAGTGTTGAAGGTTGGTGGGCACCTTGTTATCAAGCTTCTCGAGAGTGAAGATGCCAAAGGTGCTTCCTTGCTTTCTTCTCTGAATAGTGTAATTCATTTGTGCCCAAAATACAATTTGGTGTGTTCAGTTTAAAAAGTTTGACATTTCAGTTTAATCCCTTAAAGTTTAATTGATAGACTGTCTGTATTATTTTATCACACTAATTTCTTCAACTTATTTGTATCAAAAAGTGAGAAAGATGAATTTGGTTTATTCGAAAGTGAAACTTAAAATGTAGATAAGGTCATGAAACTCTGTTGTAGTGTTCAATTCGATTGCTTTGATTGTATTTCTTATGTGTTGTTGATTTCTTTGAATGCTTATTTTCTGCAGAAATTAACCAGCTTTCTAAACCGTTCTTTAAGAAGACATCATGGCTGAGACCAAAAGCTACAAGGCCTTCGTCAAGAGAGATTTATTTGATATGTCAGTGTTTAAAGCCAGATGCTAAGATATAGATTAGATGCTGAGATATAGATTGAATTAGGTTAGATGCTAAGATATGTCAAGAGAGTTTTGCTTCCATTTGATGATGACAACTAGTGTGTTTTTGAAATCATTATTTTCTGGCCAGCTTTTGATGCTCATTATTAGTCTCTGAATAATGATTCCTAATATGTAAGGAGGGTGGTGAGAGGTTATGATGAATTTGTGATTGGAATGTTCTCGTATGTTACTTCAATTCAATCGGGGAATCAGTGTTGTGCTTGAATGCCCTTAGTTACTACCACCACGATAACATGAACGAGATGATTGTAACAAATGAAACTTCATTTTTAGTCACTGGTCTCAAGAGATGATCACTCATTTTTGTAAGACACAATACTTCAACTGCAAGGCATCCATATTATCCCTCCCACGCGTGCTAAACAGATTTTCAAGTCTAGTTCATCATTGTAATTTGTACCAGATGTCATTTGTATACTAGGATTTTTTTCTTCAAAAGGAATCTGGCTTTGTTAAACTGTAATGAACCCGACTTAGCTGCTACAATCTTATAAATAAACCTTGGAAAGCTGTGTTCTTCAACAAATGTAAACGATGCACCACTCAACAGAACATCAATAGGCCTGGACTAGTTAAGGATCCGTAGAAAGAAACCAAATAATATTTTACGGATACTATAATAAAGAACTATATAATATATATACTGCTTATTGAGGTTTAATTCTAATTGCGTATGAAAAATGCTTTTTTAAAAGAAATAGTACTTAATTTAATGAACTTTCAATCTTTAAATGAATCAATCTCCAACTGCCATTAGGAAAATATCATTGGTTCAAAATATAAAAAAAAAATGCGTATTTATAAAATAATTGAGATGGCCACTTCTGCAACTTCCATCGGTGGTTGTGAAAAAAAAGTACTAATTATCTCCAGAAGTTGAGTATTTCATTGAACATCAAAAAGTTAAGTCGATCTGTCTTCTTCAATATTAACATTTTTTGTGCCAAACAGAAGTATATTAGCTATTGCTATGTAACACCATGCTTTTGTTGATGTTCTGATTCAAAAACAAAGCAAGACAAGTTATACAACATGAGAATACTTTCTAAACAATGGTCGGAAATTGTCGACAATGTACAGTACTATACTGTGGCCAATTACAATGTATACCGCAGTTGATACCTGCGAAGCCAATCTTCACCCTTTTCATAATAATCCTGTCTACTGAAAGTTTGCATATGGAACTGTGAGTCTGAGGCGAAGGTAGCAGCCCCACGCCATGCATCCATGACTGGATCCAATGCTCTCACTATTTTTATAGGTGCGCCACATGGTCTAATCATCCGAATTCCAGCTTCCAGACGTTCAACTATACCAGGGAAAAGAGAACTTCCACCAGTAACAAGTATGGAACTAGTCAGTCTCTGTTCCAAGGTTTCATCCATGTATGGTAACCTCCTTAATGAGACTCCAGCCATCTCGTCTAATCCTACCTGATCAACCCCAATCCAGTTTGGATTAAACAGTATTTCAGGACATCTGAATCTTTCCACCCCAAGAACAATCTGAAAATCTTCTTTGGTCAGAGGACGAACACGTGGCACCTCAGCAGGTTGATTGGTACCAGCTTCTAACTTGGGTATAAATGTTGGATCCAGGTCCTATCACATTAACAGTGTATAAGCTTTTGTGAGTTGTAAATCAATACTCATGTAAACAAGTGAACTTGTACAATCATAAACTAATTTTATGGGATTTTATCCTGCAAGACGATCTAACCTGTAGCCTAGAAGAGATGCGGGCCAGCTCTGTTTCATCTTCATCAGGTTCTTCATCATCATCGTTACCATAATCTTTGCTCATCAATTTGTAAAGCTGCCAATCTTCATCTCTAGCACCAAATGTATCTTCACCCTTACCACGGTCAAAAGCTGCAGTTGTCAGGAGACGCATTCTTTCTCTCTGAGCAGCATTCAGTCTTTCACCACGGCCAATACCACCGGACACATTATTTCCGTTTGAATGGCCTCCGTTTGTCTTAAGTCGTTTTTGTTGGTCAACTCTTTCTGAAAGGTCTTTGTATCTAGCATGCAGTTGCTCCAAATAAAGGTCCGGGTTCTCTCTACATTAAGCAGACAAAAAAAGTTTATAATAATCATTTAAAAGCCTAGTCAAGATTGCAATCATGCTATGGACAAAAGTTGTATCCTGGGCTTAAGTAAATGCGGATAGTAAACTCTCCACTTAGCTCTCCTGTTATTCCCGTCCTTCAAAATCCGTATCAGATTCAAGATAGTGGGCCTAAACTTAGATTGAATACTCGTTCTTTTCTATCACTTGTTTTCTCCCATTTTACTTAGTTAGATATGAGGGGAAAATCTGACATAATCAAGCCACAAACAGAGTATACTTTGAAACTTCATAAAGAAACTAAAGCATCAAACATACAGGCGTTTCTCCTCCTCTAGCTGTTGTTTTCTCTCTCGTTCCAATTCCTCTTCATAGCGCTTCTGTTTTAATCGCTGCCTCCCGTCAGCCATAGATTTGAGTGACAACTGTTTCTTCTTTTCATTGAGCTGTTAAATATCAAAAATAGAAAATGCAATTAATATTGAAAAATATAATCATATTAAGATTGTAAGAAAATGTAGCTCGGAAAAAATATGAGTACACTTATCACGTGTTTGGGAAACCTTATTTCCCTAGATTAAAAAAAATCTGAATAAAACAACAAAAGAAAAAAAAATGCTTCTTTCTCTAAAATAAGCAGAAGGTGAGAATACACTATTCAGCTTATTGATAATGTAAGAGATCAGCTGTCTAACGCAAAAACAGACCTGTTCTTCAGTCAACATGTCATCAGGAATGTTTATAAGAGAATACTTCTCGCTAGTGGCAAGATCGTCCTTTTCAGTTTCAGCTTGCTCATTCTTTGGTTCGCCTTTTGCTTTCCGTAATGATTGCATAACTTTATTACGTGCAGACTCTATCTCCTGCCTATTGACATAGCCAGTTTCTGACAGGAATGATAGAACATCACTCTCATCCACTTGTTCAAGCTGATGCAAAAGAAACTCTAAACCATGCAATTCATTTTCCAGTTCATTAATTTTAGAAGATCTCTTGGCCTCAGCCATTTCTCGAAGCCTTTGACCTTGTTTCTCTTTAATTGCTGCCTTTCTTGCGATTTCTTCCTCAGAAGGAGGCTCATCAGTGGGGGGTGGAACCCAAGGGAGTTGCCAATATCTGTTTTTTGCTTCAGCTTGCTCAGGTTCTTTCTATTATTAGATCATTCAAGGAGTTTTAGAAGCAATAAAGGAACTTAGTCGAAAAGGAAAAAAAAAATCCATACTATACCTGAAACAACCTAGCTTCCGAGGCATAATCTGATGCAATGTAACAATGTTCCATCTTCAGGTCTTCAACCTTTTCCCATGTAAATCTAGTCCTGCATTGATCATTCGATAGATTCTAAAACATTCCCCAAATTTAACATTCATTTAGTTAGTAACAGAACCCGAATGATTTGATACGCACAAATGATATGGATATTTAAGTGAAAGGAGTTGCTTCAAATGATTAGTCACATGGAATCCACCAACATTAGTACGACAGCATCCTTCATACACAGGCTCCCCGTCTACAAACTGAAATATGCAAACAATATCAACAATAGGCACAATCTTTCATCACATGCCCAGTGGATTTCTTATTTATCAAGATATTTGAAAGAAATAAAATTTGAGAATTTATTTTTATGCTATTTATAAATTTTCATATTTTTTTCTTCTCCCTACAAGGGCATATTGATGAGTGCACTAATAAGGAAGAAGAAAAGGAACGAGAAAGTTCTAAAAGAATTACACAAAGCATGACCAAGAACCTTTGTTCTCAAAGAAATATGTCTTTATTCATGAACTCCAAAGGCGTAGGACCTGTTGTTTTACTTTGATTGTAATTGTATGTAGGATTTTTAATTGTGTTGTAAGTTGAATATATAGATATTTTGTTGGACCTTAATGGACCAATATCAATTGAAGGCTCAATCCAAGGACACATCTCAATTCAACGCAAGGAAAACATGCTAAAGAAACTCCTGGAACTCTAGGTTTGGGAGTGCGCCACAAAGGAGCATAGCATGGAAAGCATGCTCCAAGGCGTGAAGATAAGTGTGCCAAGGAGAGCACGGAAAGCGCCAAGGAGAGCACGGAAAGCACCAAGTCAAGGAGGATCTAGAACCTATCCAAACACATAACACAAGCAAGGAAAACATGATCCAAGATGTGAAGCTAAGTGCACCAGTTAAGAGAATATTCTAGGACTTTTAGGCATCAAGGTAGCACATGAGAAGAGAAGGAATATTCTAGATCTTGTAAAGGCAAGTACCATGCCTATCCAAGGCAGCGGTGTGTCATTGATTACAACTTAGAATGAATTGAAATTTCTTTTAGAAATTGAGACTTGTGAGTCTTCTTGAGGGTCTGTGCTCTGCCTTCTGAAGTCCTATCTTTAGTTTCTAGGAATTAAAGTGGTGATTCACTTCACTTATCATCAATCTACTCAAGTGGCAGGATTCTTCACTTAACTTATCTTGAGTCTACTAAAATGGCACGATTCTTCATCCCTTCCCCATTCCATCTCTGATTTTCTTTTACTTCTAAAATGCCTTTCATTTGTTGTGTTCTTTGAATCTAAGAGTCAAGCTTGAATGAAAATGGTTTCATACCCATTCTTGAACTATGTTCATGAACACCAAGCAAAGAGGAGATTCATAATATTCCATGGTGATGTCCTTACAATGATTTGATTCCTTTGATTCATAACTATATTACTTTGGATTTGATTGATTACAAGGGAAGTGCCTCTTAATGGGAGATCCCTCTTCCATTCCCATATTCGAGGTTCCATCCCATATCCTCTATAAAACAGATTTTCAACTGCTGCACTCTCTATTACAAGGATAAATTTACAATTATTTTAATTTATCTACTTCAAAACTTAAAAAAGACCGTAAGATGAACTTCCGTTTTTGGTGCATATCAATAATTGTTAATATTACCAAGCTACCCTGAAAAGTAATTATACAGATTATTAACACTACTATGGCAGACAAAATTCTAGGAAGTTAGCTACTGTAGCAAAAAAGAGCAAATGAGATATATTAAATAAAAAATGTGGCATGCAACTGTTACTTAATAATATATGTGACACAAAATAAAAGAATTGTCTTCACATTATATCAGCCTCTAGACAAAAGACAATCTGAAGAGTAACTGCAAGTAGATTTATAAAACTGACTACTATAATTACAAAGTTGGTGATAGTATACAATGAGACCCTATTTACAAATTTAACCATGTTCAGGTGGATGACATTACAATATTCTGCAACAGAAATGACAAACTCATTTCATTGACATATAAGACCTTTTAATTCAATAATATAAAAACAATACCGGAATCACATGGGTTGTGTTGAATCCAGGACACAAAGCAAGACCGTCTTTAGCACAAACTCCTTGTTGTTGATTGTATTTGTAGCTGAATGCCACATCATTACCAAAAGCTGCCAGAACACAGAAACCCAACTAACTTTCGGAAGCAAACTACACGTACAGCATCTAGCAAAAAATCCAGACATGCCTCCCAGGAAAAACCAGTAACAATCATGTGATAAAAACAGGGTACTTAAGAATTTTGTATTCAAATCAGTTTTCTACTGAAAACCGCTAGTTAAATATAAAGTTTTCTTTTCTGCATGTTGCTAAGTATCAGTACCAATTGATGGAACTCCGTAAGTCTCAAAAAGAAGTTCTGCCATTTTACTACGAGATTGAACTGGGTTGCATACACACTCGGTGATCAGGACAGGATGATCAATCTGCTCCAGAGATAGACATTAAATTAGAAAGAGTAAGTTAAATTAACCAAGTGCAGGTAAAAGAAGAACGTATATTTATTAAACCAAAGAGCCACTATGTACCAACTCAAGGACATTATATCCAGTAACTAGCACACTGGATTTAGTAGTATCAACAACACTAAATACACCAAGGAAGAAAAGACAATAAACTAACAGCTTGAAGGAAGATAAAAAAAAAAATTAAACACTAGTTCACCTATTTCCATACCTCAGTAGTTGCACCCATCCGGTCAAATCCAAAATCAAGAATCTGAGTGAAAAAAAATGTCAGTATGCTATCCTCAACAGGTTCTTCTAAATTAATGAAGCGCACAAGTTAAACATGAGACAAGAGGAAATTTACGTATTCCATCGTTTCAAACTGGTACACAACATTATTGTCAAATGCAGAACGTGGTCCAGAGCGAGTGCAGTCGAAGTATTTCAGCAAAGCAGGATCATGGTCACCCACAATGGTGACAGTCTCACCTGTGTGAAAGAACAAGTATTCACCACACCACATAATTGTAGGCAAGCAAAAAGAACCAATGTTGGCACAGAAGTTGTTAGATATAATATAGATGATAATGCAGAAACAAAAATACATATGGGACCTAATTTCCTTTTTCAAACAAACAATGAACAACACAAAAGCAACAATTTACATAAATAAATATTAAAGCCAAACGTTAGTCCAATGCCCTACGCTATGAAGCTCGGACACGCACCATAACGTATCTAACACATATCGGACACCGATACTCATTCCACACGCTATGTCCAATTTGAAAGACATATTTTTGTCTTTGACATGATTTTGATTTTGACATGGCTCTAACATAGTGTTAATAACAAAAACTCTAATCATTTTCTAAAAACCTCTGTAAACTTATTACATAAGTTACTATTATGACGATTAAAACAAGGAACAAATCTTATACATTCTATTCTTTTCACTTTTTGATTATTAGATAAATAGTTTAGATTATTTTTTATTAGTTGACAATGGCTTAGTGAACAGTTTCATGTCCCATATTGTCCGATATTTTGTCAATTTATTTGTATCTCCATGTATCCGGGCATTGTATTGAAAGCAAAATTAATCTAGGAAAACCTTAATATCAAAATTAATTATAAGCCGCTAAATAAAAAGTTATTTTTAGAAACTACAGGTATCCTCCACGAAAAACAGCTATGTTTGAACCAGCTAAAACCGCTCAAAGGCGAAATCTGCCGCTGAGCATTTAAAGCAATAACTCATATCTTATGCAACAACGAAAAAGGGTGATAAAGTAGTACCGGTTACTTTATGGCGTGGCCTTTGCACAATGTTGCGAAAAATAACACGAGGTTCGGACTCTCCAGCCCAACTGAAAATTCACGAAAACAAAAACGAGTCTTAACTAGTTAGATGAATTCGATTGGAAAATTAAACCAAAGAAACAGAGAAAGTTAGGGTTATAATACCCTATGCGGAAATAGGAGGCGCCATTGTCTATGACAATAGGAGTGTTGGAATCGAAGACGTTGAAATCGGTTTGACGCTGAATGCTGGAAATAAAAGGCATGGTGCACTCGTTTCTTCAGCTGGATTTCGGCTCTTGTGTGTGCGCCGCCACTAGTGAAGAGTACCGAACCGGTTTGGTTCGATGGACGGAGAAGCGAATGGGCGTGGAGGAAGAACACCAGTGGATGAACACTATCACACCATTGTATTGCCCTGTTTTGCTTCAGCGTCTTCTCGCTTTCAACAGTTTTCTTCGGAGGTTAGAAAGGGGGAAAATTCAGGAAAACCCAAGGATATGAAAAAAACATATTTAAGTGTTCTCTTATGAAAAATTATATACTCCATCCATTTATAAGAATCAATTCAAAAATTATTTAATGAAAGTTATTAGTTCTCGGTACAGGCGTAATTACTCGAATCATACTTATTTTGGTTTGAAAATTTCAAAATAGTATTCACTTTGAATTTTGTCTCAATTTAGTACTTAATTTTGATTATTACCATGTGTCACAACCTTAACTACTTGTCACGTGTCAGCCTCTGGATTTTTAATTTTATTTTTAATTATTTTAATATTTATTTTAAATTTCAATTATTTTTAATTTTTAATTTCTTTTTTAATTCTTTTTTAATTTGTCACATGTCAAATTCTTGATGTGACACATGGCATTGTCAGTGACACGTGGTAAGGTATTTGCTAAGTGTCATTGTCTTTATTTTAACTTAGTCGTCATATATGTCTGTTTGTTTTAATTTAATACTCATATATGTTTATTTGTTTCAATTTAGTATCCAATTTATTTGTTTGAATTTTATTCAAATATTTTTTTTTAAATGGAGAAATATTGTATCTTTTTTAAGACAAAATTTATTATTTATATAAATGTTATATCGATATTTGTTACTAAAAATGAGTTATAAAATTAAGTATTGAAATTTATATTAGAGTTAATGGTAAAAGTCATGAATAACATATTTGTAAGTCATTTTTAATAACAAATATAAATATAACATTTATATAAATAATAAATTTGGTCTTAAGGAGACACATTATTTCTCTATTTTGTAAAAAAATATTCAGACAAAATTGAAACAAATAAATTGGGTACTAAATTGAAACCAATAAACATATATGAGTATTAAATTGAAACAAATGTGAGGGACTAAGTTGAAATGAAGACAATGACATTTGTCAGGTACCTTGTCACGTGGTGATACCTTGCCACGTGTTACATCAAGGATTTGACATGTGGCAAATTTTTTTTTTAAATTCAAAAAAAAATATAAAATTTAAAACAATTTAAAAAAATTTTAAAAAAAATCAAGAAATTGACACGTGACAAGGTAGTTAACGCTGTTTGTGACGACTTAACGGAGGGTACTACATTGATGCAATAATCAAAATTGGGTACTAAATTGAGACAAAGTTCAAAGTGGGTACCATTTTGAAATTTTCAAACAAAAATGGGTATAATCCGAGTAATCAAACATTTTATATAATAAATGTATGTATAAATAATTTCATGCCTATTAAAAGGACATTTATATAATTGTAATAAGAAATATAAAACAAAAAGCCATATGCAATGACAACAACTAAATTACAGATTTTTAAAAAAAAATGCATAATGTTATAAAATTGTAATCTAATATAACTAAAATTTTCAATACTTATAGAATCACCTATTATCATTAATAATTTTGAGTTGTAGCTAATGTTTAGATAATGATAATATATATACTAGTATTGAAATTAACATAATTTAACTTATATATAATATATATGCACTTTAGTTAACTCTACTATACTCTATCTTTTATCTAACATGCTTGTCAAATTTAAAATTTTTCTCTTACAAAAAGCAATTAAAAATAAGTTTAAGATGTGCTTAGTATCCGATGAATTAGATATTGAGATAAAGTTGTACTTACCTAATTTATTTAACATAAATAATTATTAATAATTCTAAATTAAAAAAGAATTTTAGAATAAATGTATATTTTCTACTATTAATGTATATTTTTATACAATTTTAATTTTTTTCTTTTTCAATGGTACTTTAAACTTACCTAGATACAATAAATATATGTTGTAATATATACTATATTCTAATGTATTTTAAAGTTATACTTTATAATTTTAATTAAATTGAAAATCTTGTGATGATGCATATGATTATCAAATTTTAACCAAATAAAAAGGTAAAAAATTATGCATCGGCATTATATTTGAACTGCAATGTATTTTTGGATGTACCATTTAAGTAGTATTAATCAAAAATTGCATGTCACAATAGTAATTCGTGTTAATAATTTATTATGAAAAGTACTAAAGTAAAAAGTTTTAAGTAAAAATATATTACTAATTAGTGTTGTAGCATTAGGCTTTTGCATTCTTTACCCCCACAACTTTTTCGTGGACTTCCAAAATTTCAAAATAACCATTTTTCTTTGTTTAAAAATGATTTTCGAATTACATGTTGTGCAACTTTTTTTATAATAAACTTTCCAAAATTTTAGGAATAAAATTTTCAGAACACATTAAATGTATTTCAAAACAAATTTTCTTAAATAGGGTTTTCAAAACAAATTTTTAAAATAAGATTTAGGAAACAGACTTTCCCAAATACATACCATATTTTTTGAAATAAGTTTTCCGAATTATTCCTATATGAAATGGTACTAAAAGAACTTTTCAAATCACATGAAATATATTCTAATTTTTTTTTCTGAAATAAATCCTCTCTGTATTTTTTCTTTCATTTTTTCTTCAGAGGCGATGAGACAGCAGCAGTTGTGAAAGGTACTTTGTCTTTTTCTCATTATTGTAAAAGTGCAGTTAGAAATTGTGAAAGTGCAGAAAGAAACAGCCCAACGTTATTAACAGATCCATTGTGGCCCACGTTACAGGCCTACAGAACATATGGCCCATTAAGGATGTCCATAAGGGGTTTTATCTGCACCTCCAATCACTTTTTTTTTTATCTCCAAATATTTTTTAAATTCTCACTTTGTCCTTCAATTAAAAGTAACTATTTTTTCTCCTTCTCACTGATTTATCCCAATTTTTTTTTCAACAGATGTCAACGTCTATTACCTTATTTATATATAAAAAGGATTTATATATATCGAATGTCGACACCCATAAAATAAAATTGAATATCAGATGTCGACATCCATAAATAAAAACAATTATAACATCAGATGTCGATATTTGTAACGGGTAAAAATTAAAAAAAAAAAATTAAAGTACTGGATATTGACATCTATAGCAAAATAAGGTATCAGATGTGACATTTGTTGAAAAAAACAAATTGTTTGTGGATCAATGAGATAGAAAAAGTAGTTACTTTTAATTGAAGAGCAAAATTGAAATTTTAAAATTTTTTGGGTTACAGGAGAAGTGGTTGGAAATGCAGGGAGAAACCCCTGTCCAAAAGTACTTCTCTAGCACGGCAAGTCTAAGCTACTTTCTAATTTTTAATAATAAAAAATTATTAATATTATTTTAATGTCTTCTAACCAACGGGACACTGGTTGAGAGTACTTAATACACATTAAATTTTATAAAAAATTATAATTAATTGTGATATTAAATTTCATAAAAGTTTATAGTTGTTGTAGTTTTGTTTTATTTAAAGGATAAAAATATCATAAGTGTTGTACTATTATGTTTGATATTTTATTTAATGTTGACAAATAAAGTTAAAAAATATTAAGTAATAAAATAAAATAACATTTTAATTTGCTAAAAATTAAAATATAATTAAACATAAAAAAATTAAATTAACATAAAAATCAATAACAAATAGCGTTAAATATAGGTTTACAACCAAAAGTTAAACATTAAAATTTCATTGTGTTTTCTTTCTCTGACTTGTGGATAACTTGTTGCAACATTTGTCTTAATTTAATACATTTTTTTATATTAAAAAATAGACAATATTTCAATATATGAAATTATTAATCATAAATACATAAAACTAGTAATGTATTAGAGATGTATTTTTATATATTTTTTAATTGAAATCTTAAAAATTTTAAAATATTAATTTTATATTATAGAGTTATTGTTCACAAATTTTAAAAGACATTTTTATCTTTGTAAAATTTATTATACACATTTATATTATTTTAATTAAAAATTAATTATTTTATTTTTAATATTAAAATATGAAATCAATACATATTAATTATTTTTTAATTGGAGTTATTAAATCATGAACATAATTAATATTATCATTATTTTAATATTAGTTATATTAGTTACTTTACCCAAATGAAAATAGTTAAAAGTAATAAATTGAAGGTTAAAATACTCATTTGGTTCAGGTTTTTGTTGAAAAATCTCAAATAGGTTTTAAGATTTTTTTTAGTCTCAATTAGGTCCATATTTTTGAAAATGTGTAACAATTAGGCCCATTCCGTTAGTATAGAGTTAACCGTGTTAAAGATGTGTCACGTGTCAGCTCCACATTTTTTTGAATTTTTTTGAATTTTAAAAATTTTTTTTTTTGAATTTTTTGATTTTTTTTTTGAAAATTATTCATTCCACGTGTTACGTCAGTATTTTGCCACGTGTCAAGTCAGTAAGGTTACACGCGTCAAATCATTGTTT
>Ga0099823_1004738_pt1 | contig 13391 bp, 5 predicted proteins | sample CowpearedBW_FD_76831 | JGI IMG/M metagenome (GOLD analysis project Ga0099823, IMG submission 76831) | Root nodule microbial communities of legume samples collected from California, USA - Cow pea red BW | ecosystem: Host-associated > Plants > Roots > Nodule | place: USA: California | collected... | reverse complement strand
CGATATATCAACAATATTAATATATATCAATAAAGAAAAAAATTTCATGAATCTGTGTCAATGTTTTTTATATACGAGTTGAGTAATGTGACTCGGAAGGGAAATAACTGCATAAAAGATGAATAATAACAGCAAATTACAATATCACCATAAATAATGAATTCAATAAAAAAAACCCTTCAGATGTAAAATAAAAAATAAAAAATATAATAAGAATTTTTTATTTATTTCACTCCCAAAAATTTTTATATTACATAATTTTTTTTATAAATTTATTAAAAAAATTATAAAAAATATATTTTTCTGTTATTCTTTATAAGAATTTTAATTGACATGCAATGATAATTATTTATTATAAAATTATAAAATTTATAAGTATTTTTTATAAAATTTACAGTGAAAAATGTTTTATATAAAATATTTTATAAAAGCATTTACAGTAATTTTTTGCAATTTATTTTTTTCATAACAAAATTGTAGGTATTTTTTACAAAAAAAAAATTAAAACAAAATTGGTAGAAAATAAGAGTTTTTTAATAGTGTTTTTAGGAATGAAACATCTTTAATTAATTAATCAATATATTTAAAATGACAAATAAATAAATATTTGAAATGAATGCTTTTCTTTTATTCTAAATTGATTTGATAAAATAAATATTTAGTATACAAAACTCACTCAATTATTCTAAATTAATTTAGTTGTACTTATAATAAAGATGAATTAATAAACATAAATTGGTGATATTTTTTGAACTTACTTTTCAAAGACTGTAAATTAGTTGAAAGAATTTTTATGCCTGGATGAAAATTTTTGTAAGGGTTAAATATATTTTTGGTTTCTTAACTTTTAGTAAATTTTGGAATTAGTCCATTTCGAAACTTTAGACTAATTTAGTCATCGATTTTTCAAAATACGTGAATTTAGTCATTTAAATCAAATTTTGTTAAGTTTATTAATGTTTAATACATGTTTTGGGATTGTATTTGAGTTGTTTATACTGTTTGTTTTAATGTTAAGTCAAATACTATTATGAAACGTGCTTGAAATGTCAAATAAATTTAACAAAATTTGATTAAAATGATTAAAGTCACATATTTCGAAAGATGAATGACTAAATTGATCTAAAGTTTCAAAATGAACTAATTCCAAAATTTTCTAAAAATTAAGGTAAAAAAGAACATATTTAACTCATTTTTTAATATGCTTGGTTAAATAGCTATCAGAATTGATCATGGCCCATCATTAGAAAAATATCATTTCTCAAGGTTAATGACTCAACCCAAAAGAAAAAAATAATATATCAGTTCCAAAAAATCTCCTGAGCATATATATGCTTGAAAGGAGACATGTTTTAGAGTCATCCTTTATAGAAAATGACTTGGCTAAATGCAATTGATAAAATTTACAACTAATTCTCCAATAAAGCCATTAAAATTGTTTCATTTCCAGGGTGCTGTTATTTTGATTTTTCAAGTCGCTTTCACATTATGCTCTCCCCTTGCTTCTTGTTCTTTTTCTTGTAGTATTGGGTACAATCATTAACCACGACCTTTTTTTTTCCTTCTATTTCTTCACAAAAACGTGAATTTCGTTAAAGTTCTTGAAAAATAGCCATCCAAAGAAAGTTTGGGCCCTTTAGAATCAATTGGGCTTTATCATCATCTGTAATGAGAAATTGTTCGGCTATTGCTTCCTGCACTCTTATATTTTCTCGCTGCATGTGATGAAATGACAATCTTATCCTTTTTACTCATTCTTTTCCTTCACCTCTATTGATGTGTGAGAGCTCATATTTTAAATTAATGTATTCCAATTTTGAAAATACATTTCGGAATATAACATTTTCCATTCTCCGAAATATCTATAAAACGTACAATCTTAAATTATAAAATTAAAAACATTATTTTTATTTATTTCATCAGATATAGCCAATATTTCAGACACTATGAAGATACCGAAAGAAAAAATCAAATGCAAGAAGCAATTGTCCACCTTCTTTCTCAAAGCACATTGTTGGACGTCATGAAAAATTCGTTGACAATTCAAACACGTAAACAACAATAAAAAAAGTTTCCTCCAATTTTATTAAAAATTATTAATTGTTCTTACAAGATTTTTTATCGTCTGCGTGTGAAGTTTTGTGGATGATAATGGGTTTCCTTTTATGTAATGATGATGACAATGATGTAATGTAAGGTGTCAAATGGCAAAGGAATAAACTGAGTTTAAGAGAAAAAGTCCATGCATTGAAGGAAATTCCTGAGTCTTTATACGAATAAATGGCAAAAATAAAAAAGGAGTACAAGTTAAAGTCCACTTCCTTTGTGAATGTTTCTGTAATCTAATTTTTATATATTTTTTTTCATGAGTAACTTTTTTTTTTTGTTATATGAAATTATGGATAATAGATAAATAGTAGCTAATAATTAATAAAAATATTAAACATGTGTGACTGAGTTGTTTCTTGTTATCTACTAAAAAATAATTATTTTTCAATTATATAAGATAATGATCTCTACTGTATATCTAACATAGGATAAGTATACTAACTTTTTATAATTTGTATCATGTTACTTCAATTACTGTGAAAAGAAAATTTATTTATTAAATAATTTAATTTCAATTAAAAGTTATTTTTTTAAAAAAGAAAGTAACTTGTATAGGAAATATACAAGGGACTCCAAGGTTAATTTTGTCAAAAAAAAAATTCAAAATAATAGAGGCGCGTTTAGAAAAATAAAAAAAGGCATATATCGTGGACTGTTTTGGCGATGTTGGGCTTGTCATTTGGGCCGAATGTAAAGGTTCACGTGTAGCACGCATTGCGAGATGGCGTGTGAGAAAGAAATAAGAAAACCCATACCAAGGTAGGATCCGAGACGAAGACCAAGACGAACAAGAAAAGCAGCGAAACTGAAAAGAGAATGAAGAAACAAATGATTAGAAGCAGTTGGATTAAAGGAGAGTGAGTTTCAACCATTATCATCATCAACATCGTCACATTACATTCATTCAACTTCAAACTCATTCGATTTCATTCACTTTCCTCAATCACCAATTCAACTCCACACTTATGGGCGAACACACGCTAGGTCAAGCACAATCCCTAATCGAACCTCAGCCCCACCCAGCTCCCTCCTCCTCCGCCACCGGCCCCGACGGCGCTCAGGCGGACTCAGAACTAAACAATGTCCTTCCGCACGCAAACTCCCCTGCCTCGAAAATCCCCCTCCGTCCCCGTAAGATCCGGAAGGTCTCACCGGACCCTTCCACATCCGAATCCCTAACCGAACCCTCTAAACCGGGCAAGAGCGGTGGCCGGAGCACCAAGCACGTTGCGCCTTCGCGAGCCATGGCGGTGGTGCCGCGCTTAGTGGCGCGTTCACTCTCGTGCGAAGGCGAGGTGGAGATCGCGCTCCGATTTCTCAGGAACGCGGACCCTCTCCTCTCCCCTCTAATCGACATTCACCAACCCCCAACCTTCGACAATTTCCACACTCCCTTCCTCGCCCTAACGCGTAGCATCTTGTACCAGCAACTCGCGTACAAAGCAGGCACCTCCATCTACACGCGCTTCATCGCGCTCTGCGGTGGCGAAAACGGTGTCGTTCCCGAAACCGTTCTCGCTTTGACTCCCCAACAGCTTCGCCAAATTGGGGTTTCGGGGCGGAAGGCGAGTTACCTTCACGATTTAGCGAGGAAGTATCAGAACGGGATACTGTCCGATTCGGCCATTGTGAACATGGATGATAAGTCACTCTTCACTATGCTGACCATGGTCAATGGAATTGGCTCTTGGTCTGTTCACATGTTCATGATTTTTTCACTCCACAGACCCGATGTTCTTCCCATCAATGATTTGGGTGTGAGGAAAGGGGTTCAGCTTCTTTATAACCTCGAGGACTTGCCGCGGCCGTCGCAGATGGACCAGTTGTGCGAGAAGTGGAGGCCTTATCGTTCTGTTGCTTCGTGGTATATGTGGAGATTTGTTGAAGCCAAAGGAACTCCTTCGAGTGCCGTAGCAGTAGCCACTGGTGCTGGCCTGCAGCAGCAGCAGCAGCATCACCACCAGCACCAACAACATGAGCAACCGCAGCAACAACAACATCCTCCACAGCCGCAGCTTCTGGACCCCATAAATAGTATGTTTAATCTCGGGTAAGACATTACTGGCTCCGCAGCTTTTCATATGCTTGATTTAATGGTTTATGTGTTGATTTGATTCCCTCGTAAATATCTTGCTCGTATTAAATGAAAGTGTTCGTATTTAGAATATGTGTTTTACCTATGATTAAATTCGTTTTTTACTTTGATAGTTTGATTTGAAATTAAATGAATTGTGTACGAAAATCTGTAATCAAAAGCTTGCTTTCTCAATATGGAAAATGCTGCTGGTAATGAGCAATTGTTATCTATATCTGTGATGAAGTGTTATACAGTCGCCTGGTGATTATTCTGGTAGAGATATACACTTTCGTCTTGTGAAGACGTGCTGCTAATTCTTTCTTTTTCCCAGATTAGGAAAGCCTTCGCACCTCATGGTTACATATCTTGATTTTAGCGTGTTTTATCTTTGTTCAATTTCCATTAAGTTGACTGGTCGTTGAACTTATAACTTCCTGGGATATTTTTTTGCTTCTCCTTTCGCTCTTTCTGCAAGCTAATTTGAAAAAAAAAAGGGAATACCTTAAGACACTTTATCTTTCCTTTGGCTCTTAATGGTTGATGAAAATTTTTGTTTAAATTAAAAACTTCGTTAAGTTGCACTTTTGGTCTTCCAATATCACAACTGTATGATTTTACTGCCTCGAGTTCCAACTGTGGTAATTGGGTTTTCAAGCATGGTAAATGTGCGACTTTAGTTTCGTAGGTTTCATTTGTGTCAATTGAATCCTCTAGATATTGTAATTTTGTTGTTTAATCCTTTCATTAATTGGAATTAGTTGATGTAACATTGACTTATGACATATCTGGGAGACTAAAACCACACAATTAGAACACAGGGAACTAAAATTAAACAATTGTAATTTCAGAGGGATCCGCTTGGTACAATTAAAACTTCAGGGGTTAAAATCACATAATTGTGATACAAAAGGGACCGAAAAGACAATTAAGTTAAAACTTTTTTGTGTCAGTGTTTTTGTCTGATGATACTTAAGATATTGCGATGTAGAATTCCTGATAGCTGAGATGTCATGTGAAACACAGCTTTCTCTGTCTAACGAGGAAGAAAACTAGTGCCTTTTGTGTCTTGGTCAACTATGGTGACAAGATATGTTGCATGTGATTAACTTATGCACTCCTTTTGGTTCTCTTGTTGTGCAGTGTATGAATTGAGGGGAAAGTTTGACATCTCTTAAATTGTATATAGCATATATAGGCTGTACGAGGGAAGAAATACTTGTTGGCATTTTCTTGCATTACTATTACGTGGGTGTGAAAAAAGATGAAACCAAGAATTATATAGAAAAGTATGGTATAACATTTAAGAATTGAACTAGTACCACCAAAACTTCAAGTGGTGATACTATTAAGTAAAATTTGATTACCTAAACATGGAATGGTCTCTATATGATTTGTGGTGCTGGGATTGAAAGAATTGCTGCGTCAATTAAGCTAGCTATCTTCCCACCAAAAGAAGGGTTGAGAGGAGATCATTGTTGCCTTGTTCATCTTGAAGGGAATAAGTCAACACTCCCCATTAAACATAATAGACAATGGGTATGTACAGTTTAATAAGTCAATGCTTGGAAGCTTCTAGGCTGAACTATATACTACCGTTGCATGGTTTGCATGGGAAGAAGTGATGCGAGGATCCTGATTTATTAGTCAAACTTATATTTTTTAGTGTATTATTTTATACTTAGGCTTCGAGTTGATTTGAAGGCAGGACTGGTTCTTATGTTTCATTAAATTAATTTTTTCTTTTAAAATAGTCAAGGTAGTGAAAATAGCTTGTGGTTACAACTTGTGAGGAGTTGATGCAATAAGACATGCTCAAGGTCTATTGTTATGTTGTTTATTTATTGCGAGTTGCTAGATGGTGATTTGAATCGATAACTATTTTTCAATTTTCCAAATCCCCCCTTAAGACACCTCGGGTGGTTAGTGGGCGTCAGGAGAACTTTGCTTTGTTACGTCAGTGTGGCCTTTTGGTAGTCGTTGGACTTAATGTAGTAGCAGTGTATGGATCTCTATTTTCATTCATTGATCTGGAGTGATCATTGAACCTTTAAGGTGGTTATATTTTTGGAATTTCGTGGGTTCTCATCATATTTTGGAAAATTGCTTCTCTGCCTGTTAATAGTTAGTGTTTAGTTTGGTAGCCTGGTAATTATATTATTAATCACGTGTCTATTTAGTGGTTTTCCTTATGTGATCCGGCTTCTGAAGCTAAATCTCAACTTCTAATGACGTTGGAATCATTGCCTAACGTAATGAAGACAAAAAAAATGATGTGAAGTTATTTCTTCCGTTGGTTGTTTTGATATATCTCCTACGAAGGCGTGTATTTTATGTAATAGTAATTTTAGGAGTAAACTCAATAATGCTATGTTTTATCAGTTTATGGTATGTTGTGGTCCTGTTGTAATGTACTTGCTTGTGCTTTGTGGTGCCAACTGTCATGTATTTCCCTAAAATCTGATTGATATAGAGTTTATAACAATATATGCACAATTCAGTTACTGTGAAGGAGAGGAGTGAAAATTTGAAGGTACAGTACGCGTCTTTCATTTCGCTTCATTTCTTTCTGTTCTCTCCAACTTGAAATATGTAATTGTTTATGTTGTCTAATCTAACATAGTAATTGATGTAATTTTAACACCTTTCTCATCTCTCTGTTCTGTGAAATGTGCTATAGGGCCGCATGTGCTTGGGGACAATGATCCCCAACGGAATTTATACGAGGCTTTGTTAGCAGTCGCTCACACGGGAAGTTGCAAAGACACGACGTGAAATGTATTTAATGATAGATCTTAGTACTGAGACTTGGACATTGGGAGCATTGAAGCATTAGTGTATGATTTGCCTTGTGTTCAATAAAGCCAGTGCAAGACTAATAAAGGCCACTCCTTAATTTTGTTTTTATTTGAGTAATTGTAGCTGTTGGAGGGCTATGTTGAGTTGTTAAGTCGTCAGATAGTAGGACTAGACTGATTAGAGGGCAGTGTTTCATTGCCTTTGTTGCTGCATGGTAGTGTGGTTTTTTGGAGTGTCAGACCATGTCATGTAATTAATGTATGCATGGAGTCATTAACTGGATAAGCCCTTTGCGTTATGTGTCGTTCGTCTAATGTAAAAAAAGTGAAAGATCTCATATCTGGTAATAGGTTTTTAATTTAATAGATGCCCGTAATAGTGCAGTTTGCACCCTGTGTTTTTATTGCTTAGTCATGTGGTGATCAGTAACCCGTTAATTTATTAAGATTAATAAAATAAGTTAGGTTATTTAGTGTAATTGGTTTGGTTATATTTAAAGATACTATTTATTATTCTAGAATTAGTTTTTTAATTGCATAATTCAATAAATTAAAGAGTATGGAAAGAGATTAAATTTTGATGCATTTGAAATTGATCTAATGATTTTTATAGTTAGGACACTTTATTTTATTTACATCTTATATATAGGATAAAGATAGCGGTGAGCATTAAATTTTTAATCACTTCGGATTTTTTTTAATTTGATAGCAGACATTGTTATTAATATACTGGTATACTGGTAAATAAAAGACGTTCTTCTCCACTTCTCGTAGTGGGATAATTAATAATTTTGAGTCGCCCTCATTTGTTTATTATAACATCATTTGTTATAATATGATTTTATTGACTTTTTTTTTATTAGTTTAAATTAATTTTAAATTATAAATTTCATTATATTCAACATTAAAATATAAAAGAAACTTATTAAGTTAAAAACGAGAATCATAAAAATTGCCAATTTTTGTTTATAAATTTAAACCTACAGAAAAAAAAATTAAAAGAAGCGTAAAAACAATATTGTTACTGTCAGGATAGCGTTGTCCAAATTGAAGAGATGATCAAAATTAGCTTCTTCTGTGCGTTTAATTAATAATTTAGGAAGATAAGGAGAGAACAAGTACGCGAAGACATGAACATGTACTAGCAGACAGCTGCGGGGACAATCCGCCTACAATATAGAAACGTTTTCTTTTACAGGACGGCGATGTAATTCCGAATACACAGACCCAACAACTACATAGCGACGATTTTTGCTATTACAGCTGAGGGCACAGTGAGATATTCTAACCGCATATCCCTTTATTCCCTCTAGTTTTCATAATCATCCCATTGGAATATCAGAGACTGGATCATGCGCTTCAACACGTACCTACCTTAACACTATTACTATAAATATGCAACCCATCATGCAACACAACAGACAAACTAAAAATATGTCATACCAATACGAGAATTATGACCCCTCCTTCCCCGACCAACCTGTCGTTGACTTATACCTCCCTGTTTGGGCAAGATTACCAGCTTTCCACTCCAAACCAGCTTTCATTTGGGCTCAAGACTCCCACACCACCACCACTCTCCTCACCTACCAACAACTCAACACCAATGTTCATCTCATCTCCTCACAGTTGCAGGGTTCACTGCAAAGAGGAGACACTGTTCTTCTTCTCTGTTCTCCAGGACTTGACCTAGTTGAACTCATTTTCGGTTGCCAAAGAGCTGGTCTCTTGAGCGTACCTATCGTCCCTCCCCACCCTTCTTTCTCCAAACAAAACTATCACCACCTCGTACGAGCCATTTCTCAGACCAAACCCAAAGCTGCCATAGCTCACTCTCACTACATTTCAAGCATTCGACACTACCTCTCCTCCCCCCACAACAACACCAAGCTTGCTCACATGCTGCAAACCCTCCACTGGATTTCCATTGACCATGTCAAACACGGTACTGTGAACAACCGTGATTCCCTAACGTACAGTGGTTGCAAAGCTGATGAAGTTTATTTGGTTCAGTACACTTCTGGAGCCACTGGGATCCCAAAACCCGTGCTTGTCACTGCTGGTTCAGCTGCTCACAACGTTAGAACAGCGAGAAAAGCTTACGATCTTCATCCAAACAGCACCATCGTTTCGTGGCTGCCACAGTACCATGATTGTGGCCTCATGTTTCTGTTGCTGACCATTGTCTCCGGTGCCACGTGTGTTCTCACGTCCCCAAACGCGTTCATCAAACGCCCCAGACTCTGGCTTGAACTCTTGTCCGAATTCAAGGCCACTTGCACTCCCGTTCCATCCTTCACATTGCCACTGGTCATCAAGCGTGGAGGGATTCACCAAAGAACTTTACCCATCAACCTATCAACTTTGAAGAACCTTATAATCATCAACGAACCTATCTATAGCGACTCTGTGGAAGAATTCGTTCATACTTTTTCACCATTCGGGTTAAGCCCTTCTTCTATCTCTCCTTCCTACGGGTTAGCAGAAAATTGCACCTTTGTGTCCACTGCGTGGAGGAACTGTCACAGTGACAAAGATGGTGCTTATGCTTCTTCCAGCTTCCCAGATTTCCCAACTCACAACAAACTGTTACCGGTTGCAAGACTCGGAAACGTGGAGCAGGAAGACGTGGAGATTATGGTCGTAAACGAAGAAACCTTGGAGCCGAGTGAGGATGGCGTCGAAGGAGAAATTTGGGTTGCTTCACCAAGTAATGCTTCTGGGTACCTTGGCCACCCTAGTTTAACGAGAGAGGTGTTTCATGGAAGATTGAGAAACATGGTTAGTAAGTGCTTTCTTCGAACTGGGGACAAAGGCATCGTGAAAGGAGAAAAGAGATACCTCTTTGTTACTGGTCGATGTCAAGATGTTATGGAACTTCAAAACGGTGAGAAGGTTCATCCACATTACATAGAGACAGCAGCTTACAACAGTTGCCCCAAGTTACTCAGAGGAGGCTGCATTGCAGCGTTTAAAGTTTCAGCAACGGCGGTGGTTGTGGCAGAGATGCAGAGGTTCGAAAAGGATGTGGATGTGGTTGTGTTGAAGTGGGTCTGTGAGAGAATTAAGGCATGTGTTTGGAAGAAGGAGAAGGTAGAGATTGGATGGGTGGTTTTGGTTAAGAGTGAGTGTGTTCCCAAAACCACTTCTGGAAAATTGCAAAGAGGGAGGTGTAAGGAAAAGCTTCTTGCAGGGGACATGGTGATTCTGATGGAGATGCGATTTGAGAAAGATGTTACTGTTTTTACGAGAGCACAGAAGGTAGGAGAAGAAGCTTGGGAAGAGAAGGGTCACGTGACAAGATCCCTTTCATGTATGGACACTCCTAGCTCTCTAATATCTCTTCTGTGATATGGAGCATAATATGGGTCTAATATGAAAACTGTTGATTCTCAGTCAGCATATTTTCATCTCTGTATATCGATAAATCAATAAATGTAGGAATAAAAATACTCTTCCAGACCTATAAACTTGTATATATAACAAACGAAGAAAAAGAAATGGAAAATGATTTTTTCCACATTCAAAACAACCACTTAAAAACATGGTTTTAAAAAGGAAAATGATTTTTTGACTACTAAATTTTGTCAACTTTCTCTTATAACTTTAAGTATCATCTTCTAAATGGTTCTTCATTTCTCCATTTTCTTATTTTCAATATTTCAAGATCATTTAGAAGATGACACATCATGTTGTAAGAGAAAGTTGTCAAAAATTAGTAGTCAAAATATTATTGCCCTTTTAAAAATGTTATGATAATTAGAAAAAGTACAATCATATATTAACTATTAAATTTTGACAACTTTCTTTTACAATATGAAGTGTGTCATCTTTTAAGTGGTTTTAGAATATTGAGAATGAGAAAATGAAAAAATGAAAAATTACTTAAAAAATAACACATAAGGTTGTAAAAGAAAGTTATAAAAATATAATAGTCAAAAAATCATTTTCTATAGAAAAATTAAACTTTTTACGTAAAACTACCCATTTTTTATAGAGTAAGAGATTTTTATGATATTGCCTTTGAGAATTCTTATTCGATGGAGTGTTGATGATGATGTTAGGATTTTAATTTTTGAAATTTGAAATGATTTATGCTGATCTTTCACATGCATTTCTCTCCTTGCATGTGTTTCGTATGCTATTCGGTTACATTTTCCTGTCTTTGTTTCTAAAGTGTAGGATCATTTTGTTTGTCTTTGATTCTTAAGTCTAGGTTAATTTTGTTTGAATTCTATCTTTTTATAAGTGGAATTTATGAATTGCAATTCATATATACTCTTCAAGTGACTCTCATTTCTAACTGAACTCTTCACTATCCTAGATCAAAAGGTAACTAGAATTTTTGTCTTCAAGTGACTCTCTTTCAAGATATTCCTAATTGAACTATTTTGACGATTGTAGAATCAAAAGGTTACTAGAATTTTTGTCTACTGCTATTCCAAAGGTTTGAGGGGAGCTAATATGATATGCTTCTATTACTCCTTAAAAAATACATGTCTTATTAAAACTTTTTCACAACAGTTTTCAATTGACCAATTGACAGAGGTAAAAAGTATGTGTTCTTTTTGTTAGATGAAGAAAAGTCCATTTAGCAACTTTTCTTTGTAAGGATAAAAAGGTATAAGGTGTGTGTTCTCTTTGTAAGAATAAGGTTTTAGCAACTTTTCTTTGTAAGGATAAAAAGGTATAAGGAGTGTGTTCTCTTTGTAAGAATAAGGTACAAGGTAAATTTGTTCATAATTAAATTTTTTAAAATGAATGTCAATTTTTCTTACTAAATTTGAGGAGAGTGTATTATAAATTAAATGAATATGATTGAGGAGAAGAAGAAGAAGGAAAAAAAGGAAAGAGGAAGATGAGCAAAAGGAGGGGATGAAAATAGTGTGTACAATGATGACATGACAACAATGACAAGAATTGAGGAGCCATAGAATAAAGAAGAAGAGGAGGACGAGGAAAAAGAGAAGGAGGAGGATGATGAAAAGCAAGATTGGACGACAATGGCAGAAGAGGAGAAAGAAGAAAAGCAAAATGGAAGAAGGAGAAGAAAAAGAAGAGAATGAGTAAGAAGATCAAATCACGATATTTATCGACGAATATTTGCTGATGAATGATTATTTCCAAATTTAAATGGTTAATAATTACTAACAATATTTACTAGCAAATTTTTAGTAATCTACAACTACCAACAAAATTTTTTATTCATTAATAAACATTTTATCACCCTTTATTTTACTCTTGTTAATTTTACGTCACGGTAAATTTTATGTGTGAGTAAATCCATTTTTTTGTGTTCATTTAAGTTAAATTGAATTAAATGAAACATGATCTACATTTGATAGTTAAAATATATAATGTGGAAATAAATTAAATTGAGTAAATCCATTTTTTTGTTCATTTAAGTTAAATTGAATTAATGAAACATGATCTACATTTGATAGTTAAAATATATAATGTGAAACTAAATTAAATTGGTTTAAGATAGTCTTTTAAAAAGAAGTACTCAATTATATATGAAAAAATGAATTGGAACATTGTTGGACTTCATTCTTTCTAAAATTTTCGGCATAAAATCATTGAGTGACCAATGTGTTCACTGAACAAAATTCTTTTTTTTTTTCTTTTTGAAACTTGAGAAGGTTAGTCGCTAAATAACTATTTGTTTGTTGAACGAAATTCACTTAAATGAAAATCTAAAGGTTTTATTCATTGCACAACTAAAATGTTCAAAATGTGAATGAAATAATAATAATAATATTTTATATGGAGCGTAAAGATTTACAATTTTAATTCAAATTAAAAAAAAAAAATCTTCATCCTACTTATCGAATAAAAACATGATAACGTAATAGCTCGTAATTTAGCATATGATGTATTCAAATTTCAATTTAAATTGAAGACGTCTAAGTTTAAATAATTGTATCGGATACACACAAATATTAAAAAGGAGTTTGCTTACTGAATAATTAGTGTTATAAGGATATTAATGAATGAATAAGAAAGTGTAATGTTTGTATGATATTATCGTTTAAAATAAAATAATAAAATTTATAAGTTAAGAGATAGAATATACGAAATTTATTTATTCAATAACTTTGATTCACTTCATTTTATATTGTTCTCCACCTGATAGAAATTAGGTATATATATATGCTCAACAAGAAAAGTCATGTTCAATGAGGATGAAGTGTGGGCACATTCGTTGAAGGGCGTAGGTGTTGTTATGTCACACTCCAAATCAATTCTCAACACAGATATCACCCTTCCACTATACACTGTCTCAGTTGGCAAGGAAATGTATATAATTGTTCATCTCAATAACATTCTTTTCTTATCACTCGTCTAATGGTTCCCCTTTAGGTGCCTGTGCGGGAGCATTGCTCGGTGAAGAAGAAGAGTCTGAATCT
>Ga0099823_1004735_pt1 | contig 13393 bp, 6 predicted proteins | sample CowpearedBW_FD_76831 | JGI IMG/M metagenome (GOLD analysis project Ga0099823, IMG submission 76831) | Root nodule microbial communities of legume samples collected from California, USA - Cow pea red BW | ecosystem: Host-associated > Plants > Roots > Nodule | place: USA: California | collected... | reverse complement strand
ATAATGTTGTTTGGATTAATAGATTTGGGAGGATAAATAAATAGATTTAAGGGAAAAATTTGTAAAAGTTTATAAATGATAGGATGGATGTGATAATTAAAAAAATTGTATTAATAAATTTTAAAAAATATTAATTTTTTTTGTATTAAAAATAAAATAAAAATAAATTAAATTTAGTTGAAATTAATTTTTAGTTAATAGAAAATATGAATTATTTTTTAAAATAAACATTTTATTATATGTAATTAATTTAAAATAATGTATAATTGGTTTAAAATAATTTCCTTTTAAATATTGAATTTAAAAAATTATTAATACCATTAATTAATTAATTTTGTCAGTATTACATTGATTAGTAATTTAAACAATAATATTATCGTAAACAACTCCAAGTTAGGGACCGCCTACATACTGCAACAAAAATAAAAAGACATAATTGATTCTCTACTTCAAAACTCTTTCAAAAGGCACAAATTCCCATATCCAACTAACTTTTGTCTCATTCTATCCTCATTAGATAGAATGAAATTCATTAAAAAGAAAGGGGTGTAGGGGTAACATTTTATTATAATTTTAGTGAAATGTAATTTTGGATTTATGAATTGTATAGGCGTGCAAAAAGAAAGAAATGTAGGCCTAGTCATTAGGCCGAAAATAAAATATGCAAGCCCAAGGGTCTTACTCCTATACCCTAATATTTTCTTCCTACACCCTATAACCTTATGTATGAAAATGGTCTAACTACCTTCATTAAAAATATTAGAAATCCTAATATTCCCTCATTCTTTCACAACATCTACACTGCAACTCCACTACCAGAAGCACGCACCTTCATTGCCAAAAGCCTACAATGCCCAACTAAAATTGAAAATGTTACCATAGAGAATATCTTTAGACTGGGTTTCTTTCAAATTTGTATTTTATAACGTGATTTGCCTTCCAGATTATCTTTTAATTTTGTATTACGGGATTGTACAATATAAAATATATTTTACATTTTGGATTGTCTTTTAAATTTGTATCATTGTATAATTTAAAATATAAATTTACATTACAGAGTTGTAAAATTTGAAATATAAATTTAGATTATTAATTATACAATTAAAAATATACAGATCAACATTTAAGATTATACATTTTGAAAGGTGTTAAATTAATATTTTTGAATTTCAGATCTGCAATATCTATAGATTTTACGATCCAAAATATAATTAAAACACATAAAAATCTTACATATCCTTTTCTATTAGTTTTAACATAGGTTCAATTGGAATTTAAGAAAATATGGAGGGTAGTAAGAAAACATGGGTGTAGAAAGAAATTACCTAAGTCCAAAACTAAATTCGGCCGTATCAGTTAGCTTGACTATTGGTTCGTTCTTGACTCGTGGCGCGTTCTTCTCTTCCAGTTTTGGAGATAGTGTTAATCATATTAGTTTCAGCCAGACACAGAAGAAGCAAGAACCAAACTCTTTGATTTTTTTACTGTTTCACAATTAAAACATAGGAAGCTTCGAAGTTTTTGTTTCTTGCAATGTCTCACACCTTGCAATTTTCATTCTCTTCAAGTGCATTCAATTCTTCAATGAAGGTGGAGAAGATGAAGATAAAGAGACTTAGAATTCGTTGCTTTCGTGTTCTATGCTCTTCTGAGCGCTCCAGTTTCGAAGATAATGCTGATAATGCGGGGTTTGATACTTCTTTCTTTGGATGTTTTGTTTTGCTAAGAAAATGGTAGATTTTTGTGCGGACAATGTTGACTTTTTCTCTTTACCCAAAAATTATAGTAGTTTATGGAGGATGAGGGGACGTGGATAACTTATCTCTTATAGAGAGGAAAATGGAAGAATTACCTTTGGAAAAAAGAAATTTTGCAAGTTGATGAAATATTTTACAGTGACCAATTTCATTCAACAAAATTATGGATAAGTTGTCCGTGTGTGACAGGAAAAAAGTGATTATGGAGAATTTTTTCCGGGTTAACTTGCTTAAACGAACCAAACTTTTGAATTGGGGTCTGTTTCACTATTACAACAAACTATTATAGTACTATTTTATTTTCTTTGTTTCAGAGGTCAGGTTTCATCTCGGGTGATCTTGGTGGAGAGATATAGCAATGGTACTGCGAAGAGGTTTTTGCTCAACTTTACCAAAATTTGGGTTCTGTTCTTCATTTTCTTTTTAAATTCTGTAAGTGTACATGCATGAAGGTTTCTGTTTTAGTAGAATACTACTAACATTCTGTAAGTGTACATTCATGAACGCTACTTCACATTGTACTTCGTAAGAAAACGTGAATGAAATACTAAAATCTGCATGCATCAAGTATGAACAAAATGGAAATAGTGGTCTGTGTTTGGTTGTTCCTGAGAATATTCTAGCAACCTCTTGTGCTGTTCACTTTTTCGCCCTTTCCTTAATTACATAAATTTTACTTTGGTTGTCTTCTACAAACAGGCTTCAACTATTACTTCTCCTCCTCTTATAAGCAGATATGTATTAGGTGATGATTCGCAATTGCAAACTTTTCTTGTTGACGATGGAAGGTCTACTAGGCCAAACAGGTTTCAGGATTCCCATTCCTCTGATGAAAGACTATCGTGGCTTCCAGACACAATCAAAGATTTTATCCTACCAGCAGGCTTTCCAGGTGGTTAACCTTTAAACACTTTATGGGATGTTTCAGAGAGAACCTTCTGGAGTTTTAGCTTCAGTAATTATGCAAAGTTGGAGGCAAATAATTTGCTTACTTAACTTTGTCAGTCATGATGCAGGATCAGTTTCAGATGATTACTTGCATTACATGTTACTACAGTTCCCTACCAATGTGACTGGATGGATCTGTCACACCCTTGTAACTTCGAGTCTTCTAAAGGCATGCCAATCTTGCTCAAACTACTGATTTTTTTCTCAAAGATGTTGTAGTGCGTTTGGCATGCTTACTGTTGAAACTGATAATTAGTACACTGCACAAAGCCCTGTTGTGCATGTCAGGGAGGTTTAATCTCAAATAAAATCATTAGAGATGGTTTTGTCATGTACTTGCTACTTGAGTACATTCTCTAATAGTGATTAAAGTTTCCTGATATATGGTCGGAGGTTATGTCCTTTGAAATCTGTTAGTACTAACCGTCTGGATCTAACATTTTGCATTTGTATGTTCTCCATAACAATGTTTTCTTTTCCTTAAAATTACTTCTTTAGCACATAAATGCAAGGAATGATGACTGTGCTTTCTATCTGTCGTGTCAAATTTCTACTTAACTACAGGCTGTTGGTGTTGGCTCTTTCTCTGGAAGCACAGCGGCTGCTTCTGCTGCTGCCATCAGGTGACTCATAAATTTTAGAGCCTATGCTTTTGCATACAAATACAACATTTATATGCATATAGTAGTATCATAAATAATTTCATGCTGCCATTATTTGTCAATGTAATTTGTATGTTGTTAATTTTATGATCTTGCTCTATAACTTTAGATGGGTCTCAAAGGATGGCATTGGAGCCGTAGGACGCTTATTCATTGGTATGGCATTCACAAAGTAAGCTGAAAGAACCAGAAGATGTGGATTTTTACTTTTAGCTAAATGTTGCTCTTTTTGACAGGTGGGAGGTTTGGAAGTCTTTTTGATGATGACCCCAAGCAATGGAGAATGTACGCAGACTTCATTGGCAGTGCTGGAAGGTCTGTGTAGTATGCCTTGTTTTCCTATGCAAACATGAAAATAAATTCTGGCCCTAGAGAGAGAGAGAGTCTTACACTGCTGACATCTCATGCAGCATTTTTGATCTGACAACCCAACTATATCCTGGCTATTTCCTTCCTTTGGCATCTCTTGGAAATCTTACCAAGGTACTTTATTGTGCATCTTTACTCTATTAAAAGAACTACTATTATTAAGTAATATTATAAAGATATGGAATTAAAAGGGAACAGCTAATGGATAATGATTAACTTTGGATCAATATCATTTAATGGCTATCCTTGTCCTGCTACTAACTTTTTTATTGTTCAAGGAGGAAAATAAATAAAAAAATCATAGAATTCTATCCCCAAAAGGAGAAAAAAAGCAAAGAAGGTCAGAAAGACAGGGAATGAGGGTGAATAGAATAGAAAACAGACACAAGATACTCATCTCTTGTTTATTTGGCAGAATGGAATAGATATATTGATATCTGACGTGGTTGTGCATTTTCTAAGCATAGATAAATTATATTCAGCTATGCACAGAACGTATAACATTGGTTTTTACTTAGAGGGGTGGTTGGTTTCGTGCCATTTTTATCCTTCTTTACACTGAGAGTTTGACCTTTCCTTATACCCTTTTTTATCTTTCTCTTCACATTCTAAATGAATATTGGCTACCATTTTGTTCTTGCTCTTCTGTGCATCCTCCCAAACAAGTTCCTAGCAATAGAGTCAAAATGTTCACTTCCAAGCCCACCTTAAAAGAGGATTACCACTTCGAAAATAAGTAGTTATGACAAATTCTTTTTTTAACATAAAACCTGAAAATAGTGATTTAAAAGCAGTTGTAATTCCACAGTTAAATGTTTGCAGATGGATTGCTTAATATCCAATTTATATATGATAGTGTAATTTTCTGCGTGATATTCAAACAGGCTGTAGCAAGAGGACTAAAAGATCCCTCTTTTCGCGTGATTCAAAACCACTTTGCAATTTCAGGAAATGTAGGAGAAGTAGCAGCAAAGGTATACTCTCACATTTTAAACTTAGAATTGAAATCCGTAATTTCTGGTAATAGTATTTTATTGTGATTAAACATCTAGAAAGCCTCTAGGGTTTTATGAAAATTGCATTGGTATTTCTTATTCTCATGCATTCAAGTATTAATTTAAATGTTGATCTCTCCCTCCATGAATGTTTCTCATATGAAGAAAAATTCCTTATGGTGCTCCCTTTATTAAAGCAATGAGGGAGGCTGATTTTATTTCTTAATATATATTCACCTTCTTCTTGTCTCAATCCAAAAACTGTAATGAGCCTCTTGGGTGGGGATTAATTCACCAAACTAATCAATCATATATAAGTGTTATTTGCCTCTGTTAAGGAAGTAAGCACTAAAAAGCAGTTATGGACGCAATGAGGCTGATATTATGCTACTAATAGCAAGATGCCTTAAGTAAGAAGTCTTAATATAACCTACCTAATCTTCATGACAAAAAGAAATCATTACTTATTTTATTTATTCTTAGTTACATATACCAGTTATGCCAAAGCTTTTAATATATTCTTAGACAAATCTTTGAGCCAGAAAGCCAAATCAAGATGATGGTTGGACCTAGAGTGGACTGGTCTATACAATGTTATTCACTACATAGTTTTGTGACTTGATTCACCAATTGTCAGTGTACAACAGTCTGGAAAACGTAAAGGTTTTTCCTCACACAATTGTTTCCTCAAAATTTCTCAGGAAGAAGTTTGGGAAGTGGTTGCTCAACTGGTTGGCCTTGCTTTAGGCATTTTGATTCTGGTAAAATTCATACATTTTCTGGAGGGCTTTGATTCTTGGCACCATGACGCTGTTAGTTGACAGGTTCCATTATTTTATTTTATTTTTGTAGGATACACCTGGCCTTGTAAAATCATATGGTGTACTTTCGTTAACTTGGTTGAGTATGCGAGTTCTGCATCTTTGGCTACGCTATGAATCACTTTCAGTTCTTCAGTTTAACACAGTAAGAATGCACTGTATAATATAATATGGAATCTAATGCATATAAATCTCTATGCTGGTAGAAAGACCTTTCATATTGGACTTCCAATAAGATATTGATTTATAATATCACTAATGATAACCGTTCTGTTTCCCATTTTTCTTGCTTTGTGGCTTATTTATTTGCCAAAATCAAGAGGGAAACAATTATCGGAAAGATAATGAATGAATTTGGATTCTATGCTGCACAACAGAGATGCTATATTTTTTGTTTTTCTTTATCTCTAACATAGATAGGTACCAAATATTGTCCGTGTATGAGGTTCAAATACATAGGATCATAAGACTATCTTCTAGCTACATCCCTTCCGTTTCTCTAAACAATAAAGGAGAAAATCCACTTATATTTGTTTAGTTATTTATCTTTTGTGTACCTATTTGCAGATAAATCTAAAGCGTGCTCGCATACTGATAAAATCATACATGTTACATTCTACTGTTCCAGGTTACATTCAGACAAATTCAATGATATGCTGCATCAGTTATTTCTCTTCACGTATGTTCAAATTGCCAAATGGTTTTATTTCAGAATGCACAGATTGCAATAGAGAAGAGAATATATTAATTTGGCCACAGTTCATGAAGCCAAAAATAATTTTTGGCTTGCCATTGGAGAAAATGGACGGTGTGGAGAGATCTCACTTTATGGTATAAGACCTATTGCTGCTATTGTCACAATTTTATGAAGCAAACCAAGAGGTTCATAATTATTTTCTGTTTTGTTCAAATAAAGCGCTGTCAGAATCGTATAAATATGTTATAATAGAACAGGTGGAGGCACTTCTGAAGTTATATGCAAGTGAGAAATATATTCTCATGGTGAATCAGCAACCAGAAGATTTGAGGTTTTATGTTTCTTTCAAGGTATGCTTTAAATTCCCTTGTGAGAATTAACTGAAAAACAATCTTCATTCTACATAAATTTTATCATTATTATTATTCATGACATGACCATTCACCCAACAACTTAAGCCACTTGGGATATTTAGTGGTTTATAGTATTTATATACTCTTTTGACCAAATTCTTAGGAATTTGATCCTTGTCACCACCATTCATTAATAAAAAGTTGAATTTTTTGACAAGTGGTTCTGTTCATTGGTCCATACTTCTAGCCCATAAGGCCTATTATGTGAGGGGACGCGTATCTGCTGCATTGTCTTTGTTGCCTCAAGTTGATGCTTCTCCAAATTTCCAAAGAGTATAGAAATATCTAAAAAAGAATACTAGCTGCCACCTCAAGGACTAACTTGACAACATAATTGAGGTTGTAAAGTAGCAAGGAAAAAAGTATTAATGACATGAAGAAAAAGCATATAGAAGAAGCAACTTGAAGAATCAAACACAAAACAGTAATATGGGGAAATGCTGTTATGCGTCTTTGAGATGGGAATTTTAGAATTACTTATGGAATTTAGAAAAATCTATTTTTTTAGCTGGATATGTTTACTGTACCTTCTCATTGATAATGAAACTGCAGGTTGGAGCCACAAGTGTTTCAGTATTACGAAGTGTATGGCAGACTTTCTGGTTGAGTGAGAACTGGGATAGTGATGTTAATATTTGTGATCAAATAGCTAACAGCCTAATGGAATTGGAAGAAAGGTTTGAGGATTTCATTCAAAAGTTGAAAGATGCAGAATGGGACACTCAGCAATTAAATTTGAAGGTTCCAAAAAACCTCTTTATTGATGATGGTAATACCAATCCCCTCTAAATTCTAAATTGATGAAGCTGAGGATGTTCTATAGTGCAAAATCATATGACCATCATGAGGTCCTTCTTTAGAGTGGAGGCATAAATGAAATTGTAGATTTTGTAAGCAGTTTTGCAAGCATTCAGATCAAGATAGTATATTCACACGCAGACATTCAACTAAGGTAGACACAGTATTTATGTTGGCCAATTGGCTTGTATTAACTCATTGAATACCAAATACCCTCTTTGATACTTCATAGGGAGGCTCCTGTTGTAAACCGTTTGTTCTCAATTTTGTTTAAAATATTTCTTGTATGCATTTTTTCTGGACAAAGCTCATTCATGACTGACTTCTGTGGATGTATCAGTTAGGTTAATCCTGCTATCTTTAGTCTAAAACAGTTCGTTAGTCTGTCTTCATAAAAAGTTCATTGATTCACCTTTTGAGGGAGATATTAATGCTGATTTAATCAAATTAATTGCCCTGCATAAAGATGATATGGAAAACGAGTGTATAGGGTGTTAAAGCCTAGCTTCATAGTTGACAACTTTTTTGGCTTGTGGTCAATCACTAGCAGTAGCATTAAAGAGAATTTGATATTATGTACTTTCTTTACTAATGTGGAAATATTCCTAAATAGCTTACTTAACTTCAATTCTTAGCTCTACCATCAAAATAGGATGACAAATGCTCCCATGCACTTCCAAAGCTGAATTCTGCAGTGCAATTTAAATCTTCAATAAGATGGTGTTCAATTTTGTATGCAATAAGTTACCTAGTCATCTAATGATAATATTTTTGGCAACAATCCAAGCATTACCATTGTCTTTGTAGTAATTATTAAATGCACAAAATAGTTTTTCCATTTTAGAAACAATGCCAAAATTTTAACTACCTACATTATTGAACATTCAATTATCATCTTTTACTCTATGAAGTAAGCAGAAAAGCACGTATCTGTCTTAACAATAAAGCTAAAGCTTTTACCCCTTGAAATTTCACCTCCTACCCCATCAAACAATTTCCGAAAAATGATTTCCAGAATGGTTTATTATGTTCCGGAAAATGAATTCCGGATGTGATAAAATAAGTGATAGGGTGTAGGAAAAAATTATAGGGCGCAAGAAGCAATACCAATACTAAAGGACAAGTGTGGCCTTGAACCGAAAATCTTAAAATGATATTTTGACAAAATTTTATTTAACAAATTTTGACAAATAATTATTTTTTAATAGAAAAATTATAAAACTTTATTATTTTTTTTGTAAGTTTTATAAAAAAATTACTCTATTTAATAATTACGTTAATATTGTCAAACAAAATATTTGTAAAAAAAATCATTTTTCGTTTTGGAAATGGTAAACACTAAAATTGTGAAACTATAAAAAAGAACTAAACCAGAAAAGTGTGGAAGAGAAAAAAGTGAATTATGATGTTAGCACAAGTGCAAATTAGGAGTAGGAAATATATTTTAGATATTATTACCCTCTTTGTTACTTTTTTTTGGGTGTAGGCAATTATACTTTTGGTATTTTTAACAAGTAACAATAAATATTATATTTATTAAAAGTATTTTTACTAGAATATACTTACTTTTTCCATAAATACATTATTCTTACATACTATAAAGATACACATTAATGTAATATATTTGTTGTAAATTAGAAAAAAAGTTTTCTGATAACACTAGTCGATTTAGATTAGTAAAAACTAAAATTGAAGTCACTTTAAAAGGGAGGAAATGTGTTGCTTTGATGACATATTTCACCTTTTAATTATCATTAATTTATAAATTTTACCATTTAAGTTTTCTAAGTATATTTTATCATCAAAGTTTTCAATTTTTACATATTTCACTTATTTGTTAAACCCTGATTGTGAGTAAAGAACCATAAAAGAAAAAGAAAAAGAATCAGAACATCATTATTTTATTATAATTTTTTGGATTAAATATGTTTTTTTCTTCAAGTTTAAGTAAAATTTAAAATTAGTCAATTTTTAAAAATTTTAACCAATTTAGTTATTCATCTTAAAAAATGCGTGAATTTAGTTTTTTTAACTAAATTTTGTTAAATTTATTTGACGTTTCAAGCGCATTTCATAACAATATTTGAATTGTTTACACCGTTTGACACATTTTCGCTTCAATGTTAACTCAAAAACTCAAATATTATAATAAAATGTGTTTAAAATGTCAAATAAACTTAACAAAATTTGGTAAAAAGGACTAAATTTACATATTTATAAAGATAAAAGACTAAATTGGTATAAAATTTCGAAGATGGACTAATTTCAAAATTCACTTAGTCAAAGGATAAAAACATATTTAACTCTAATTGTTTAAAAATGACATTGTTTGATGTTTCCACTTTTGATTTATTTATTAAAACTTTTTTCATTTCATCATCTTCTTAAAAATCAAATACAAACATAATTTGAATGATAAGATTTAAAAAAAATAGTTGTCTGGTAAAACAAATACTTAAGTTTATAATATTAAAACAATATTTGGTTGGACATGTAACACGTTTCAATGTCTAAGTAGTTTTCTTCATTTTTCAACGGTCTTTGTTGTTGCTGTTCCTCAGTTTTTAGTTGATTTTGCGATTTTCTTACTATGAAAAAATCTCTATTTAATTTTTTTATATTGTACTTTTGTATGTATTTAAAATACATTAATTTTAATATTTAAAAAAAAGTAAAATCAGTGTATTCTATAATAGCATCAAATAAGAGAATCTGGACTATAATAAGACGTTGTTGATTTTCCTAAATTTTCAATCACAAAACGTGTATCATAATTTCCTTAATTTATAATAAAGACGAACTATATGCTCTTATTATTACATATTTTGAAACTATTTTGGTACATGTGTTACACTCACAAACATTCCTGTGTAACCTAAAAAACTGAACTTTGGATAGAGTTTGAATTCACGTTTGTCATGTATACACGTGTAAAAGAAACGTATATTTGTTAATATACAAGAAAAAATTGTTATGTCAATTTTTGTTTCCATCACACTGAGTTAGTATGTTCCAGGCTTGTAGCAGTTTAGTGCAAGCAACACATAACATAACTTCTGTTGCCACCTTTTTATATTATTCTTTGCTTTTCCCAATCTCTCATTAATGAGGGTGTTACCATGTCACCATCAACAAATCAAAATTGTTTAAAGGGTCATTTTCTTCAATTAATGATCACTTAACCATTTCAAATACAACTAGATTACAGTTGAATTTAAAGTAAAACAAAGAAAAATTTATTATTATTATTTAAAAAATGAGTGATATGTTTTAGGTTAAATATGTCTTTTTAAGTTTAGTGAAACTGAAATTAATTCATGTGAAAAATTTAATATATTTTGATTATTAGATTTTAAAAATAATGAATATAATTATTTTTCTTTTAATTATGATATAATATATTTTTTTATATGTCAGATGTATTTCATGTTAGTATATAATTGTTTATATCGTTTGACAATTTTACATTTAAATATAAGATGAAAATCGTGTTTGATGCAAAATTTTAATACAATTGAGTTAAAAAATTAAATTCATTTATTTTTAAAATTTGAGAACCAAAATATATCAAAGTTTCGAATATGAACGAATTTCAATTTCACATCAAAATTTAAAGAGAAAAAACATATTTAACTTTATAATTTTAATTTTTTATATTCTTTTTATTCAATTGGATTTCCTTATATTCTAAATAAAGTCAATTTGATCATTCCCTTAAATTAACTTTAACATTTTTTAAAAAAATATTAAGTTTCAAAATCTAAATCATCTTTTATCTTAATATCTCTTTTATTTAATAATAACATTTCTGAAATTTTGATAAATATCACCTTCTAAATGTCATTAACACTAATTTAATGAAAAAACTAAATTTACTTAAATTAAAAAAACTCAATTAAATAAAAAAATAAAATTCAAACTAAATCATATAGCTTAATATAAAAAGCAAATTACTGATTAATCCATCTTGAAAGTGTTATGTATCCAATAAACAATAATTTTAAAGATGCACGGTTCAAGAAACGTAGCTTCTTGAACAATTGGTTCATCACGTTACTTGCAAGTATGATCCAAAATTAATCTTTTCCTTTGGCAAAGAATCCATCAATCCAAAATCGTTGTGGACAAAACCAAAAGTTGCGTTAGGATTATATTCCGTCGTGGCGTGAAGATTAACTAACTAAACTTTATCCAACAAAAATTAATGAACAAAAGGTGTTGCATCCTTCGCAACTGCTGTCAATAATTTAATTACCAACAAATCATTCTCCGACACTCCAATTTCTTCCTTCGCTTTCGACGGCAAAGCAAATCCAACACAACAAATATGGATAACACCATCGTTACAAACACTTTTTCTTAATACTCTTCTTCTACACATTTTTTTCAGCATTTGGTGAATTATATGTGGGGTCTGCCTAAAGAGAGAATTATTGAGTTCAATTTACGAGATTAATATTATTTAATTCCTAAAATTTTAGGATAATAAATTTAAGAATATTTTATATGGTGTTTAACTTTTTTATTTGTATTTAATGTGAAATTTTAACTTCCACTTAGATTCTCAATAATTTATAAATTGTATGAAATCTTATTTCATAAATTTGTGAAGTTAAGTATAAATTTATTTACTTAGAATTCTTTTTATATTTTTAATTATGATAAATCTTATAATTATGATATTTTTCATTTAAAAGATAACGAATTATATTTTACAAAATGATTTGGGTAGTAGATAAAACTATAGACTTAGTATTTCTCATTAAAGTAAAATGTAATGTCATTTAAATACGTGAATTTATATCTAATTCAACTCTATAAAATTGCTTAAGATAGATTTTTTTATCTCAGATATATATTACCACTAATGTATTCTAGAAAACTGTGTTCACAAAAATAAATTTGACTATAAAAAGTTCATAATAATCTATAATTTCCAGTTAAATGTGTTCAATTTTGACTTTGAGAATGATGTAACTTAAGCAATTGTGAACATGGATTAAATATGTTTTTGTCTCTCAATATTCGGTAAAAATTAGAATTTGTCCATCTTTAAAACTTTGATCCGGTTTAGTCTTCTAACTTTAGGAGTGTGTGGATTTAGTTCTTTTCAACAAATTTTGTTAAGTTTATTTAATATTTTAAACGTATTTCATGATAACATTTGAGTTGTTTATACAGTTTGACACATTTTTGCTTCAACATTAGTCAAGAAACTATCATGACATCTGTTTGAAACGTCAAATAAACTTAACAAAAGTTGGTTAAAAGGACTAAATTTACGTAATTTTAAAATTGAGAGACCAAATTGGATCAAAATTTTGAAGAGTGACTAATTTCAATTTTTATTAAAAATGAAGAAATAAAAACATATTTAACCCATAAATAAATAAAGAGGAAGTTTGGCTACATAGAAATTATTTAATTTAGTGGATGAATTTTACTAGTACTTTGATTTCAAATGTTAATCTTTGGGAGCAAGGAAAATCTTTCTTGTAACACTAATATGTCCTATCATTTCACTTCTACTATTACAAATATGTTAAAAGTACACGAAAGTAATTAAGAAAAATCTTGTTACTTAATAATTAACGACGACTATATTTAAATTTAATTTTTGTGTATTATCACTGTTAAAAAAATAGACTGACTTTGTCAACGGTAAAAAATAACCGTATTATTTGTTACTTTTATAGATGGTTATTACAAAATTTAATAAATTTATTATGTATAGCAGTTTGGGATTATATAATAATAGAAAAGATTGTAAAGTAACTAAGAATATATAAATTGCTTTTTTAAAATAAACTTTTTACTATTTTATAAAAGAAAAATATTTTAATTTGTCTTTATGGTGCCAAGACGATATGATTTTACCATAATATGATATGATTTCTTTGTATTGAAATTACGTTACTTTGCATTATTATTCT
>Ga0099823_1004734_pt1 | contig 13395 bp, 11 predicted proteins | sample CowpearedBW_FD_76831 | JGI IMG/M metagenome (GOLD analysis project Ga0099823, IMG submission 76831) | Root nodule microbial communities of legume samples collected from California, USA - Cow pea red BW | ecosystem: Host-associated > Plants > Roots > Nodule | place: USA: California | collected... | reverse complement strand
GTTGATGAGAGCAAATTCGAATAGAACAATTAATTTGGTAATCTGTGATTGGTGGACTTTCAATTGAATCAAGGAATCATTGCGTTTTCATATTACTGTTAAATTTCTCTGCATTACAAATTTAAGTTTGTTGTGAATCTGCCTGCCAAACCCCCGCTGTGTTCTATTGTTGTGTTCATCTGGAAATTGAAGCTTTGAACAAGAACATTGGTCGTTGGGAGACGACTTGGTTCAACTTTCATATACTGCATTTAATCTATTTTAATTTGGTAGGGTACAACCTTTATCAAACTCCACCTGGCGTTACGTTGTGTGATCCATAGCATAGTTTCCTACACGTGTTCTACTAGTTGTGGCTGGTAGGTGTGGCAGCAACACACCTTTAGGTATTCATCAGAAGACGTAGAACACGAGTAACATGGTGGTGGCCATATGAGTTGAAATCAAAGGATGGAATTCCTTTTGTGTGCTTGTATTGATAGATATGTGTTATATAATTGATTATTTAACTGTTAGCTCACCCTATATGCTTGTGTTTGGCGATGATCGTGTACGCGGTACACGGGAGCAAATGATGTTGCAGGTGGATCTAGTGAGACATAGAGTCGGAGCGGGGCTAGCTTGAGAGATTTTATTCTGAGTTTTATTATGTTTTTGAATTAGTTGTAAACTTAAACTATTATGAGACCGATTTTAGTATTTCATTGAGTTTTTAGCATTTTGAATTTGGAGTTGTCTTTATTATGAAATAAAGAATTTAAATTTCCCGCATCTTTGGGAAATGATATTTCATTAAATGCAATTTATTTATTATTTGTTTATTTTTATTATTTAAATCCGTAATATTCGGTTGGGATGTTACACTACATGTCTTAACCAAGAATTCACCTTGGAAGGTTCTAGAAGCATCTAGAATAAGGAGCCACATGTCTTGGCTGAGAAGTCTCTTTAAGAGGACATTTGTTGTACCATTTAACCTACCTTCTAGAATGTAGGGTTTTCCTAACTTTTGTGTTATTGCTAAGAGACCCGTAAACTTGTCTATATAAGGGGTACTCTACTACATGTAAAGTGGTTGATCATTTTGGAGTAATATACACACTTGTTCAACCTTTGTGAGAGTATCCTCCCTTGGGAGTGAAACTTCTAAGCCTTATCTTGAGCTAGACTCAAATGGTAGAACATCCCCACTCATCTCCAATGATTCATGGCTTGAGCCTCCCCTTGAAGTGGCGTGCTTCACTCACAATCTCATTTCTTGTCTTTCCATTTTCTACTTTGCTTCATTTCCTTTCTTTCATTCATTTTTTTGTTATATTCATCATCATGTTCTTGTTTTCTTAAATTAATCCATTTCTCATCTTCTCTAAAGTCTTTTGAAGTGCTCATTCGCATCTAGATAGTTGCTATCTTAATGTCCATTGGAAATCTTCACTAGACTTTCTTAAACAACTTATCATCATATTCACAATATATAAGGAACAAACTCAATCCTTCATCAAATACGAAGTATGGTATTCTAAAAACTTTAATTTTGTAATGATTAGGTTACAAAATTAAGCAAAACAAAAACAAATAAACTTTTGAAAATTCATTTAAGTTGATAACAAACATAATGTGGTGTTTAACAAACATATAAACACACCAATACACACCTTTTATATCTTGAATGGTTTCTCTATCCCTTGTCCATATAAGATCTGTATGGTAGAAATAAAGCTAATTTGTGAAGGATTGTGTGAATTAAACTTAGGTTTGGTTAGCTTTTGCAAAATCTTAATTATCTTCTATAGATAAAGACCTAATACACTAAAGCAAGATAGTCACGAATAAAATTATAAAATGTATTAATAAGGGGCTAACTTGGTGAAGTAGCTTACACAACTACTACTTGGACGAACCAATTATATCTCTTCACATAAAAAATATGAATTCAATGTAAAGTGAGAATGTAGTTAGGGATAACAATTGAAGGATTATACATGTTCCTATGATTAATCTTTCTCATTTATCTAGTGTGGGTATTTTTAGGTTCAAATTGAGTGTATCCTAATTTTACCATAAAGGCCAGTAAGGTTGAATACTTCTTATACCAAATTGGCCAGTAATGTTGGATACTTCCTATATCACAAAGGCCAGACGAGGTCGGATACTTCCTATATCACTAAGGCTAGACAAGGCTAGATATTTCCTGCATGACAAATGCCAATCGAGGTCAAATACTTCCCACATCACAAAGGCTAAACGAGGTCAGATACTTCCTGCATCACAAAAGCCAAGCGGAGTCGGATGCTTCTCTAACAAATTCAAAAGCCCACCATAATGGAGAACTAGGCAATCCATGGTAAACGACCTCGTAACATAAGAAAGAAAAATGGCAGGTAATATAAACGACAAGTCGGTACGTATGCGACTTCCTTCCCAACCTTATTTAACTTAGACAAATAACTTAGAAAAATTTAGGAAAATTCCCTACAAGTCTGATCAAAGAACCAAGATCCAGATCCAATAAGAGTAATTATGGTAAGTCAAAGGTTAAATAACCATTATAAATACAAGTGGACCCCTTTAATTAAAGGTACACAATTTATTAATCATTAATCCAAGATTTGACCTTGAGAAAAACTTTATGCTGACTTAAGCGTTGAAGTCTCTTTTGTAGGTACAATCTCCATTTATGATAAGAGGAAGATTAATACTTAGTAGGCGACCAAGATTAAAGACATAGGAACCCATTGAAGAGTTCAGAGATTGTGGTAAGACATTGTTTCGGTCTCATGATAATATTGTATTGCTCCTATAGGAACACTAATTTTTTAATTGATAATAAGTCATTTTAATTGTCATGCTTTTTTTTTAATTTGTACTATGAAGAAACTCTCTACTAGTGTATATTTATTTTTCAAGTTTGAATAAAGAACAAAACAGTCTAAATATTATGCACTATTTAATTTTAGGTTTAGTTACTCGAAAGGTACCCACTTTGGGTGAAGTGTGTCAAATTGGTATCTCGCCTTAAAAAAGTGTCAATTTGGTCTCCAAATTAGTTTAAGCGCATCAATCAAATCCATCTTGATAGATTCGCAGAAACGATGTTAAGATTATGGTAATGTGTCAACGAAGAACAAATACTTGTCAATTAATAAAGGATACATGTAAAATAAAATAATTGTACAGTGTTACATGTACAATGTGTTGTTTTAAGGAATTTGATATGCATCTTTTGCCCTAAAAGAGTTTTGCCCATTAACCATCTTCTTCTTCTTCTCCTTTGAAATTTATGGTTTGGACCTGAAGAGGTGATGTTCGATCAATTGTGCAATGTCTCACAGTGAGGGTTGTGCATGTTCTTCATGGGGTACACAAAAAGCACAACGTCTCCTCCCCTACTATTTTGTATAGGGATTTGGGAAGAACACCAATTTGCTATTGTGGGGAGATTGTAGTGTTGAGATTGGCTAAAACAGTTAAGAATTGTGGAAAACAATTTTTGGGTTGCCCTAACTACAAGGTATTATTTATGGTGTTAATTTTTCGTTTCCATAATCATTGTTTATGGAAAGAAATTTGTGGGTTGCCCTAAAAAGTTTCTTCTTGTGTTTGTTTCATTTTTGTAAATAGCGAAGTGATGGAAATGAAGAATCTAAAGGATGCAATTATTTCAAGTGGTTTAATTAAGATAATGGGATGAAAGGGATGCTACCATAGGAAGACAAAGGAGAAAGATCTACAATTTAGAAAAATCCCTTATGGTGTCTGAAAAATGTGTTAAATTTTTAACAGGGATTATATGTTTTTTGGGTTTGATTAATGTAATATTGGTTTTTAAGTTGTACAAAATTGGTTGATATGTTGTAAAAGTGGTTGTAGTAGTCATTTTGAAGCTATGTATTTGGTTTTCGTTTTTGTAATGAATTTTTATTATGGAAAGAATTAAGAGTTTTAGTAATTTACCTGTAAGTTTTTTTAAAGTAAATTTATGGAATCAATGAACAATATTTGGTAAGAAAAATAAGGTTCATAATAAACACATGAATATGTAGTAAAATATAGGCTGAATCATTGAATTTGTGCAGCCTAATAAACTTCATATTAATCCAAAATGCATCTTAATACATAATATCTTTCTTTAAAACACATAAGCTGCTAAGTAAAGTCGATACCCAATTGTTTGAATACCACGTAATATGTTAAGCAAAATCAGCTGCTAAGAATTTAAATGCATAACATCTTTCTTCCAAAATATTTGTCTTCCAAAATGAAAAGAAGTACAAATTGAACTTTGTAATACATAGACAACTACAAAATGACATGATATAAAGTCTGCATGGATTCAATATTGGGCCCCTCTTGTATGATAATTTCTCTCTATAGATGGTTGTTGTAGTTGGCTGAGTTTGATAGGATGTAGTAATTTGACTTGTTTGTGTGGGAAGAGTTTGTTGTTATGGTTCATGTGGTAGGGTTGGTTGAGTTGAAGTTATATGACTTACCTGAGTAACATGAGTAGGCTGACTTAGCTCAAATGCTTTAGATTGGTGGGTTGCCTAACTTCCTTAAGGATCTTGAACTGCTGGGGTGCCTTGGTGTGTACTAGATGGAGTAGGTTGTTGTGGTGTATAAGGAGTTTGTGGGCAATTAGTTCTTTTTTGTCCCACTTGTTTACATATCCCACATTTTTTATTTGTTCCACCTTCCCTTAGTTGAGTGTCGTCCTTCTTCAATTCCCATGACTCTAGTCTTTGTTTCTTTACTGGTATTTTAGGCAAGACCCTTTTAGTAGTAGGTAAGACATCACGAGCAGTAGTTATTTCCCATAGATAAGGACTGTTGACAAGGTATATCATTGACAAATATGTATCTTCGTAGGTTGACGTTAGAAACCGATATGGAAGGAAGTCTTAAGCATTCAGATTTAAAAATCTGATTGTAGTGAGTGTGTGGTAGCAGGAAATTGTTGTTATGGTCCACTTCCTGTAACTGCATTCTTGTTTATCTATGTCAACCACAAATTTGTCTCCAATCATGGCTGACCAACTATTAATAGTGAAAGCACAATAAATCAATCTATATTGTAACCCACATAAATCCTAAGCACAATAAATCAATTTATAACTACACCATATAAATCCTAAATAGTAATATTACCTTGAAAGCCAATGCTTAGTATTTTTGGCCTCATTTTCCATTATTTTCTTAATTCTTGGGCAAATGGAACATCCATACATACTTATCTTCTTTCAATTGCTTGCCCATCTCTTCATGAGGTAAATATAATTTTTTTCCATCATGGTTAGGATTGGCTTGCTCCTTGCATCTAGTATTGTATTATTGAATCCCTTAGACATATTATTCACCAGGGTGTCACATGCAAATTCGGCTGTAAATCTTGACCTTGACCAAAATCTAGTTTGAAAAACAAAATTGGCATTAAAAACGAAAATGTACAGAGAAAATAAAGCAATTCTTAATACATGCCTTGGGAGGATAGCTATTAAGTATTTGAAAGCATCCTCATTCAACTGTTTGATTTCTCTCATTACTGCCTCCCATGCTTGAGGATGTGTGCAATATGCTGCTTTCCATAAAAGACGCTTCAAATTTTTTCCAGGAAATTTCTTCCTAAATTTGAATATATATGTCAAACGTAGAACCTTTGATTCACACCAGGTAACCATTCTTGCAATGCTGGGAGTATCCCTACTAAATGAGCATAGATAAATGCATTATTATAAGCACAACAATGGAAGATTAATTCAAAAGTTGGGAAAAAAATTCACATTACTTACTTTTTGTTGGCCTGAAATAAAGTATAAGTGCAACATAGTTCTCGCCCATCAAGATCTTCAATCATCAAATCCAGAAACCAACTCTATGTTTCCTTATTCTCAACTCCGAGTACTACGTATGCCAAAACAAGCATTTGGTCATTTCCATCTCTTCTCACAGTTGTCAACAATTCACCACCGTATTTGCCCTTTAGAAAACAACCATCTACACCAATAATAGGCCTACAAGACACAAAGTGGTCTTTGAGACAGACATGAAGTCGTTTGAATATTGAGTTGCCCTCATTCTCCTCAACATGCACTTTAATAGTTGAACCCGGGTTTGACCTTAAAAGTTCATATGTGATCGAGGTCGTACCCGACCATATAAAACATGTAAATGTAGTACTCAAGAATTAACCCAAGGTCATCTCCTAGTGACCATTGTTATCACTCAAAGGTTCCAGATTAAACAAGGGGAGGTTGGTTTGGCAAATTCAGTTTTAAACACAAAATTAACAAAACGTAATTGCAAAACTTAATTAAACAGATTTCAAAACGTTTTGATTCCTTGATTTAAGTAAAATTTCCCCAATCATAGATTACACAATTAATTGTTCTATCCAATTTGCTCCCATGAAACTCGAAATTAATCAACTAAGCGATAATTAACACAAGTGAAATATGTCATTAAGCTAAGCATACTTCAAGCAATTGACACCCACAGATTAAGCATACTATGAACGACCCACACTCATTAAGCATGATCATAAGCCGCTTTAGATGCAGAAACACGAAATTAAGATTAAGCATCCATCAATTTTGTGTTTTACCATGAAAACGCAACTTGAAGAAGGGCAAACCAAAACAAAAATTCTAAACGAACAACAACCACATGGTTTCATTTCAATTTATTCAAGGAATCAATACCAAAAACTTAGTTAGACATGGAATTCGAAAAATAATTCAAACAGAAACGAAATTGCATTAGAAGAGTATGGAAAAAGTGAACAAACACAAATTTTATTGAATAGGACGAAAACCCTAAGTTAGGTGGTACTCCAATGGTCTCAAATCACCAAAATCGAAAAACCCTAAGTGTATGCTCTCCTAAGAATGTGAAAACAGATTGGGGAAGAAGAGAGAGTGGCTACCCATCAGAAAAAATGACCTAAAACATGGTCATATCACTACAAATCAAAGTATTTACAAAACAGTCATTCTGCCACTCAGAATTACAAAAATGCATCTATGGGCTGAAAATGCTAGCGCAATGACGTGGATAGGTTGATTGACATGGCACAAACGTAGCAATGTTGTGGAAATCACGTAGCAACTCTCTTTTAACCTTAAGATAAATCCAAGCTCCAAATTTTGTTCCACATAATACCTAAAAAAAATTAGAAATAATAATTAGACCAATTAATGTGAAATTACTCAAAATTCGGAATAATGGCCCAATGAAGCCTAATTGAGGAAAATGCACTAACAAAAGACAATTAAGCACTAAATGACCCTCAAGAATGGCACAAAAAGACAATGGAATAAGGGAAAATAATGACTCATCAATGTGCATAGTCATAAATTCGTTTATACTATTCTTTAAATGATCCATCAATGTTTGTATATGCCATTGACCTTGCCCTAAAGGTCATAGACCTAGAAACACCAATGTTCAATTTCCTGCCTATCTTTTTTTTTTAAGTCAGTCAATTTAACATTTGGATTCTCTCTTAATGTCTTCTCCAACCTCCCACTTAACCATTTTGAAGTCATTAGCCAAACATTGAATTCCCTACTACAAGTGTGCTTGTGGATAATTTTTCGTAATTGCCAATTACTTTGTGTAGCCTTATAATAGGCATACGACTTACATTTACCTTTTGCACCCAAACATTTAACATAAATTCTTATTTTGTAATTTCTAAATATTTTCAACTTTCTACCACTATGCACCCCATAAGTTCTTATTGCATCAGTGAACTCTTCCTTTTTTTGTGAAGTAAGTCTCACCCTCCCAATTGTAGTCCTCCATATTTTTTGGGTGAGAAAATATACCAAAGTCACCATATCTGTCTCTGTCCTCATCACTGTCTAAGGTTTCAGACTCCCGCTCGGTATTATATAACCTTCTTTTATCCACCCTCCAAACCAACCTATATATATATATATATATATATATATATATATATATATATATATCAAATAAATAAATTTATTATATATATATAGTAAGTTTATTTATTTGATGTTGTTTGATATCATATTAAATATTACCAATTTTATTACATGAGTCATAGGATCCAAAAATTCTATAAATATACATAATTTTTTGTCAGGAAATACACACTCTTTCATATTTATTTTCTTTTACTCAAAAAATTCAAATTCTCTTACTGAATTGAATATCAAATAATTTAAATGATGAATCTTTTCTTATATTTCACTCCTCAATAATATAAGTTAAAATTCTTTAATCTACTCAAATCTTACCACTTATCAGGGAAATACTAGTAAAAACAATTCTTTTTTATCTTTTAAATATTTTTTTACATCATTAATTAACAAATTTATAATTCTTTTTTATTTTGTAGTTTCTTTATCTCTGCATTTTGACAAATCAATGAATTGATTAAATTTTTCATTAAAAAGAATTTTATTATTATTATGAATTATTGAATTCATTTAATAAATTTTAGAAGAAATGAGTTGAACTTCATTTTATTAAAAAATTAATTTTATAATATTTTTTATACATTATTATTTAAAAATAAATATTTAAATTAACATTAAAAATGAGATCTATTATATTTTTCACATATCCTTAAAAGTTTAGAATTGTTTTCATTTTATTGTGACCTGAATTAATAAAATGAAAACAATTATTACTTATATCCCGTTGCAGGACCTTAAATTCATCTTTCGTACAGACATAACCTTTTGAACAACCAATGAAAATGTGACACCACATAACAACATAAAAATAAACGTGAATAATATTTTCTTTCATATTATCTTCTTCCGGGTCGCCCCACATGACGAGAGACAAGTAATATTTAAAAGTAAACTATTATTTTAAAAATTTTAATTAGGTTTATTTGTTGGATTCGAACAGCTCATAATTAAGAGTGTCTACCAAACCTTTCTCTGACTTCATTTGCCCATCATGTTGGAGTGGAATTGGATCACCCACCCAGCTGTACAATGTAATCGATTAGATTTTAGTTTTCCTTAAATAAGCCAAAATATTATTAGTGATGAAAAAGTAAAGGGCAAAACACAACTTCGGATGCCCCCATTTAGCCAAATTAAAATTAAAATAAAGAGTGGACAACACAGACTTATAATGTCTGAGTGACTGCAATCCCTACGACAGAAGTATGGTGGTACCACAACAGGCCTAAGAGTCTAATCACATGGATCATAAATAACCTTACTACCATCTGACACACCATGCCAGCATCACTCAAATCATATAAGGTGCAAAGCACCTGTCATTCTCCATATAACCAATACGTATCTCAAATGTCTCTTGTGATTTAATCCTGGAAAATGAACTTAATGTACTGTAGATGAATCGAATGCCTCAACAGGTGACTACATGTGAGTTTAATAACCAATGAAAAATTTGATATTATATAATAATATTTATGAATTATAATATTTTTTTTCAAATTTAAAAATTAAAATCATAAATTTTGTGTTGAAGAGTTTAATGTCTTTTACATTAGAAACTAGATTTAATTATTGTTTTATCATATATAAAATTTAATATTATTTATATTTAGCATTTTACATGCATGTGTGCATATTATGTATTGCACATCCATCGTGAATGAGTGCATATTATTTATATTTAGTAAAAAAGTTTCTAGAGCATTATAATCGAGTGTGTTTTTTTTTTTTATCAGCTATAATCGAGTGAGTTTGTTACACTCAGAATTTATTTTATAGGTTGAATCCACCTTATGTATATTTAAATTCTACTTTTCTCTTAAAATGCAGTAGAAGAAAATCTTCATGAAAATGACATCAAAATAAACTACGATAAACTTTTCAATGCATTCCTTTATGACATGATTCATGAGTCGCATGAAAGTGTTGGCTGCATTAGTAAGGCCAAAAGGCATCACTAATCATTCATATAATCCAAACTTAGTCTTAAAAGCGATTTTCCACTCATCACCTTCTTTAATTCGAATTTGGTGATAATTACTCCTAAGATCAATTTTAGAAAATATAATGGATCCATGCAATTCATCAAACATATCATCTAGCATCGGGATTGGATGCATATACTTTATTGTAATCTTATCGATGGCTCTACAGTCACAACACATCAACACATTCTCCACTTGCCATCTTTCTTAGGAACTAGTAAAACAATCACGTCACAAGTACTAAGACTCATTTGAATTCAACCCTTATCTAATAAGTCTTGTACTTGATTCTCTATCTCCTTTGTTTCTTGAGAATTTTTCCTATCGACTAGTCTATTTGGTAAACTAGCTCTAGGTATAAAATTAATTTGATGTTCAACTCCCCTAAAAGGTTAAAGGCCAATAGGTCCTTCTTTAGGGAAAATATCCTCAAATTCTTTCAAAATATTTTCAATGAGAGGAGGTAAAGACTCAAATCGAGACTTACTAGAAGTGCATGTGAGTGTTCCTTGACACACCAAGCGGTAAGAAGGTTGTTCATCATGAAGCACATTTTCTAAAGATTTTCTAGGTAAAAGAACTTCATGTTGAGTAACCTTGGGAGAAGGAACAACAATTTCCCCCACCTCTAACTCCTTACTCTTTACTTTTGGACTTTTTTTTGTTTTCTTTTTCTTTTTCCTCCCTCTTGAGTTTCATTTGTACTTGATCTTCAGCCACTTGACTTAGGGTGAGAGGATGAAGCACAAATTTATTTTCCATGTGATGGAGGGTGATTTCGTTAGAAAGACCATTGTGTATAGACTTTCTATCAAACTGCCATGGTCTTCCTAATAAAATATGACAAGCCTCCATGAGAATTACATCACATAAAACTTCATCTTTATATTTCCCAATGGAGAATTGCACCTTCACTTAATTCTTAACTATGATATCCCCATCTTCATTTACCTAATAAAGTTTGTAAGGTTTAGGATGGGATAACACAACCAAATTCAGCATTTTAACCAATCTAGTGCTACAGCTGTTATAACATGATCCACTATCAACAATGACAAAACATATATTTTTGGAAACATTACATCTTGTTTAAAAGATGCTCTCTCTTTGTTTGATATGGTCAACACTAGGTTGATTGTTGAGTAGCCTCCTAATTTTATAAGCTTTTCTTCACAAGGGTATGCATCTCTCCATTTGACTCTTGTGAACTCTCACTCTTACTTTCACTAGTGTTGGATTCCTTTTGGCTACTATAATGATCAATGCCCCTCAGTATTATGGTTCTCTTGGTGGGGCATTGAGCAACTATATGACCTTGTATCTCACCTAGCCGGTCACGACTAGTACAACAACACATATCATCCTTCACCGACATAATATATCGGCAAAGGCTGGGGGACTAGTGTACCGTACCTAGCCAACTTAACTATACCATGCCCGGCCAACTTAACCATATAAACAACGAACCTTACGTATATGCCGGAAACAACCCAAGTACACGACTCAGGTCGGCATAGACCTAAAATCATAACTAAACGAAGCCTAAACTAATAACAAAACGGCCAATCTAGGACAGTGCACGGGCAGAGACGACATCCGTCAACTGGAGAAGTAACCGAATCAGACCGTTCCTAAAGACTTAGCGAAATGAAAGCCCCCCTGACATCCAATAAGCCCATAATGGGCCTGGGCCAAGGTCTTGGCCCACCTACAGCCCAAACTAGGGCTCAGCCCATGACACGTAATCAAACATAATTAATACTCTATAAATACACGTGGACCCTAGTAATTAAAGGTACACATTCATTACTCCATTAATCAACTGATTTGACCTTTTGAGATTTTTGACTTACTTGAGCTTCGGAGTCCCTTCTGCAGGTAACCCCTCCTGGGTCGAAGTCGACATGTACCAACCGGGAAGAGGCCAACTGAGGAGATAGCGGACTACATGGGTAAGGTGACGCTTGTGCCTAACTTATCTTGTTTATTCTCTGCAGGAACAGACCTCTACCCAAGCACTTGAAGCATTTAATATCACTAGTATGAGTGTGTGCAGGTGTGTGCAGATGCTTCACCCTTGCCCTTTTCTTGGTCTTTGGCTAGTTTCTTAGGGGGTTCATCTTTATCTTTCTTTGAATCCCTTTTTGCGTAAGAGTTAGAGGAAGTTGATTCTCTTTTAAATTATGATTTCTATAAAAGTTGTTACTCTATCTTTATACACATTTGAACTAAATCATTCAACTATCCTTGCTCACATCATAAACAACTCCACTTTATCTCTTATGTTAAGGTTCAACCCACTTAAGAACCTTGCTAGAGTAATATCTTCCTCTTTAACTATCCTTGCTCACACATAAACAACTCCATTTTCTGTCTATATTCTTCCACAATTATAGACCTATGTTGAAGTCTCACAAGTTTGTCCATGAGTTCCCTATTGTAATAGAGGAAATGTGTCTCCTCTTAAGGGTAAATTTCAAATCATTCCAATACTTAATAGCAGGACCATTATGGCGCATCCTATCTTAAACTAAGGAGATCTACCAATATAAGGCATACCCTTGAAAGCTTAGGGTAGCCAGAGACACCTTTCTTTCTTCACTGATTTGGTGACAAGTAAATAATTGCTCTACCTTCATTTCCTAGTCCAAATAAGCCTCAACATTATCTTTGCTATAGAAGTGGGGCATGTCTACCTTGACTTCTCTAGGGGTATGTTCATTTCTTTACCTCTTAATGTGAGACAGTTGTTGATAGTAATCCCCTACCCCTAACTCTTACTGAGAGAAAGTTTCTCCACTCCTACTTCCCCTAGAATGATGTATGCTTGAAGCTTTTTGCTCTCTTTCTTCTCTTAAGGCTCTAACTTCTTCTTTTGGATGACTTAGTTGGAGCTTTCTTTATATATTGTTTTCTCTCCTCACTTTAGACTCACTTTCCCTCCATAGTTTAAGTTCTCTGAGTTCTTCAACAAATTGTTTCAAAGCAATTTTGGATTCCTCAAAGCTACATGCTCTATGTTTGGAAGTAATTTTTGACATCTCTTAGTTTTAAAAGTTTTTATAAGACCTGCGAAATTTAATTAATTAAATAAATAATTAATTAATAAATGCTGGTAAGAAAAGCCTTTATGGCATTAAATTCTATTTTGTATGACGTGGAAAAGTACTAGCTCAAGTGGTTGAGAGTACTTTAATTATAGGAGAGGACTTGGGTTTGAGTCCTATATTTGCCAATTGTGTGTTATTTTTTTGTTATTGTTTTGAATATATGTTAATCATGTTGTGGAATAATATAATATTTGAATTATATTAGTTAGCAAGAAACATGAATTAGCATGATGGTTTGGCTTTGATTTGGCTTTGGCATGGTTGTGGGTTCAAGCCTTGGAGAACCCAAATTAAACTTCATTTTTGTTATTTTTGGCTTTGGCTTGAATTTGAAGGGTTAAAGGAAAACCCTAGTAG
>Ga0099823_1004727_pt1 | contig 13400 bp, 8 predicted proteins | sample CowpearedBW_FD_76831 | JGI IMG/M metagenome (GOLD analysis project Ga0099823, IMG submission 76831) | Root nodule microbial communities of legume samples collected from California, USA - Cow pea red BW | ecosystem: Host-associated > Plants > Roots > Nodule | place: USA: California | collected... | reverse complement strand
TTTTTCCTTTGATGAATGAATGTTTTTTGGGAGATGGATGAAATATTTGAAGAACACTCTTTGAAGACAACAATAAAGGTACAAAAGTTTTCTACTATGGCGGATCATTTTTTCTTCTCTAAGATCTGAATACTTTTTGATATTTTTTTTGTCTGATGAATGAATGTTTTTTGGGAGATGGATGAAATATTTTAAGAACACAATAAAGGTTGAATCTTTGAAGCTTTCATTCTTTCACGACGATAATAAAGATATGAATGTTTTTTTACTCTGGCGGACCTTTTCTTCTTCTTCTTCAAGATCTGAATACTTTTTCATGTTTTTGTTTTCTTATGAATATTAAAAGAACACAATAAAGATTGAAGCTTTCACTCTTTGAAGACAACAATAAAGGTACAAAGTTTTTAGTTTGGCGGATCTTTTCTTCTTGAACAATTTTCTTTTTCTTCTGTGACAAATTTTTTTCTGACCAATTCTTTTCTACTACTAATCTTCTTCATTATCACTTTATTAACAATTTTCTTAATTACCCCTCTATTTTTTATCTTACAATGGAATTAATGGCCGCTCCACAATCCATACTTTATGCAAAAATTATTGGCAAATTCATTACTATGTTTCTCAAAGACCAAGTGTGTTTTATAATATTTCCTGACATTTCTATATTTTATCTTTAATTACTTTGTCTTTTTCTCAACTTGCTCCTTTGTCAAGGATTTTGGACACATGGATTGAATGTTCATAATACGATGTGGGAAGGAAATTAGTTCACAATGGACCATTGTTGATGACAATTGTAATGTTCACAACGTTACATACAACATGCATATTCACAATCCAATGATTTCCCAAGGCTGAGATCATTTAAGATCTTTCTAAGCGGCTAAGTCAGACAAATTTTTTGTCTTAAAATATGTTGGAAGTTGTTCTTTTAAAATCCACTTCTCTAGATGTTCTCTAGACTCAAAAATACAATCCAACTTCCTAAACAATATTGCAATCTGTCATTTGCTAACTATGTCAAAGTTACTTCATTTTCAAGTTAAATTGTCGACATATTACTGTCAAGCCATCCACTTGGTTAGATATCTTAATCTCTTATCTTTGTATTTTTTTAATTTAAATTTAAATGCCTTATTAATAAGTAATATCTTTTCACTTGTATTTGTAGTATTTGAAAAAAGACTATGTGAGTTATTTTCGCAACAATAGAGTTTCAACTGTTGTGCTCCACGGACCAATAGACGAAGTCCAATGTAACATGATCATAAGACCAACATCTGTTAAGATAGGAGGTGACTAGAAAAAAGTTATGTGCCCTTCATCATCTAAAGGTGGAGGACCACCATGAAGTTTTTTTGAAGTTGAAAGTGAAAAAATAAGCTTGCATGTAAAAGTTCTTTATAATTTAAATTTCTTCTAATATTTATACTTTATATGTACTTTTTTATTTCGGTTCTTATAATATTTGTAGTTTATTACATTATATACTTTGCAAAAAAACCATTAATTAAATTGTTAAGTTCTTTAATAAATTAATGAAAAACAGAAGTGTTAAAGAGGTGAAAAAATGTTAAAGAACATTTGAATAACTTTAAAATAATTGTAAAAAAAGTTACAGAACTTTTAAATAATATATTTACTTTGAAAAACTAATAAGATGTCTTCGTATTCATTGCACCATCGGTATTGTAACACGTTTCCATCTAAATTTCACATGAAAACATCACTTGCATACAATAACTTCTTTTATTAAATATTAAATAGTTTTCACTAAAATCATTTAATGTAAATACTACAATAACTACTTTGCTTACATTTTGAAAACTTCATTTTTAAACTAATTCATTAATAAATATTTATTAGATGGTTTACATAAATGATTGGACAACATTGCAAATAAATGTATTCCAAGATAAGTTAATAATCATCACTGCTCAAAAAACAATGCAAACCTCTTGGTATTACAAAATATGTGCGTATTCTAACTCATTAAATGTATTGTTAATAATATTTTTTTAAAATAAATATGAATTTGTTTAAATGTTTTTATCAATTGATTTCATTATTATTTGCACTGCTCTAGATAATCATCATTGTATTGCTCCAGATATTTGCACTGCTCCAAATATTGTTCCATCTCCAACACTCTTTCATGATTGAACCTTTTCGGATTCCAACATTTTAAGACGTCATATTCACATTCAAAAATACATTTTGAGAAACATATTTATGACAAAAAACAAGAACTTATCTGTTGACATTTACACATTTCATTTACGACTCTCATCCAAGAACTTCTCTGTTTGATAATCATTTGTTTGAACATTGGTTTCAATATTGCATGACCAAAGACAGTCAGAGTTCTTCTACATTTTTTACAAATATCATTTTTGCAACTATCATATGTAGAAAAGTATGCATTCAATCTCTATCTCAAAAGTTATATCCTTTATTTCATTCTCTCAATGAATCACGATTTCTTTTTCAATGATTTTCAAATTTTAAATACCATTCATTGAGAGATAGTCACTTTTTGTTTTCAATTGTACATATTCTTTTCCTACAAATAATTTTCTATCTTACCAATTAAACAGATGACAACTACACAATCCACACTTGGTCCACAATCCATATTTGTTGTAAAGTGTAAGGGAGAATTCTTTACTATTTTTATTGAAGACTAGGTTTGTTTTATATATTTCAATTACTTTACACATTAAATCATTTACCATTGTTGTTCACTATGTTTCTTTTCCTGATGTTTCTTTGTTTATGAACTTGCTGCTTTGACAAGGATTTTGGATTTGTTAATCGATTGTTTGTGATAAGATTAGGGACTAAACTGGGTCCATGTTGGACTATTGTTGATAAGAACGATAATGTTTACAATGTTACATTCAACATGGATATTCATAATCCCATGATTACAAAAGGCTGGTGTGATTTAAGAAATTTTTATTAGTTACATCTACCAAAACTTTGTTACTTAAGACATTTTAGAAATTGTTCTTTTCAAATTAACATTTACGAATAGTGTTCAAACTCAACTGTTCAAAAAATTTTAAGGCATACTCGAATAAACCTTCCTCTGACAAGGTCCAAGTTAATTCATTTTGAGTTCATGCTTTCTAAATATAATATCTGAAGGCCATGTTTATGAAATCGAAAATTTTAGTGTTGTTCCAAATAGTGGAATATACCAAACTACACACCACCCTTATAAGATTAATTTTCAGTTTGGTATAAAAGTTACTTTTCTTGATACTAAGTTGGTTCCAGATATCAAACCACAATACACACCTTTGTCGGTATTGACTTCCACTAGATTTGACATAGATTATTTAGTAGGTAAGTTAAGATTTATAGTTTTCTATTATGTATTCTTATTTTCTTGGTATGAATATATCTTTATTTAATTTTTTATCTTTTAGTTTCATCATTTTGATGTATTATTATGTAAATATCTTGGGATTACTGGTAGGAGTTGACAATGAAAGAGAATTGCAAATAGAGGGAAAAACAACAAAATTGAATGTCATTGTCATAGAAGTTGATGAGTACTATAGTTATAAAGTTTAGTACATACATTTTTTGTTGTTGTATGAAAATAATGATTTCACATAACATTTATTGAATTTGTAGGTTTCGAATAGAATGTACTTTGTTTGACATTTATGTAGATGAACTGGATGTCTTTCTTTCAAGTGGATAAGTACAAAATGTTGCAATAAGTATAGAGTTTGCTAAAGTTAAAAATTTTCAAGGTAAATTGTTGTTATTACTTTTATGCATTATTTATTAGACTATTTTTGCTAAAGTTTGCATTATCTCAATGTTAGTTTGAGATACACTATTTTTGCAATTTAGATAAGGTTCAAGTTCAGAATTGTAAGTACTACACTAGGATATAGTACAAAGTTGATTTTAAGGAGGCCTCTGAACTAAAATCAAGGTAAGATTTTATTTCTTCATTCTTCTAATTTATTTATAATTTCTTCTTAATTTGATTATAAATTAAAAATCTTTGATTATATCTATTGTGTTTACTTTTTTTTGACTTGACAGAATGTGTGAGAACACCGAATCTCCATCACAAGGATTAACTTAATTGTCCCAGAGTTCCAAACAGATTGTTGAAGATGACTTTTTAAGGCTTACACCTAGGACAAATATACAAGGTCTCAACGATTGTAAAGAGGTAAGAATATATTAGCAGTTCCAAATTTTTTATTCACATAATGATTGTTGTGACAATTTTATTTTACTGTGAAAGGTAATCACTTACGTATTGTTTGGAAGCATTAAACATATTTTGGCTTATGATGATTGGTGGTATATTGCTTATGTTTGCAACAAAGTTGTTTATCTAGATTCTAAGATGTTTTTTTTTTGTGAAAAGTGTAATAAGCATGTTATGAAAGTCTTTCCAAGGTAATTTTATTGTGCATCAAAATTAATTTAAATTGAAATATTGTTTGTACTTTCACACTTTTTATGATTAATAGCTTCTTCTATTCATTTATCATATATAGGATCAAAATTCGAGTCATTGACTCATCAGATTCAACAATGTTTTTGTTGTTTGATAGGGATGCAACCATCCTTTTAAAGAAATCTTGTGTTGATATGTTACATAATTGAATCAATTAACAAATTGAATACTTTACAACTTCAATAAAAGACCAAGCATTGTACTTGTGCAGTTGCGACGTCACATTTGTGTACAACAATCTCCTATCCACATCCAATGAAATCGTTTCTGATTCATTGAATGGAACAATTGCTAGGTCACGTCTTTCCTCTAGATTCGATTGACAATGGACCTCATCACACTAAGCCAAAATTATCAATAGACAACACACTTTAGAGAGCGCTTAATTAAATAAGTGCTATCTATACAAATACAAAATAAAAAGAGAGCGCTTTATTGAATAAGTACTATCTAATTGACTTCACAAGAAAGCTCCCTTTTAAATAAGCGCTATCTATATTTATTTTTTAATTTTTTCTCAAAAATTCTTTTAGTAGACAACACTTGTAGAGATAAATGCCATGTATTGGGATACCTATTGAAAGCATGTAATTTAACAAATGTTGTCTATTGTTCTGCTCCTTTTATTAATTAAAAAAATAAGCACCTTTATGTTCCTTTCTCCCCGCGCCCATTCAACACTCGATCGTCTTCTCTTCATCAACGTTCTCTCTTTTTTCACCCTCGCCCATTCTATTTGTGTCGCGCCCATTCTTTTATCGTTAACATTCATTCATTCTTCCACACTCGGGCGTTTCGTCTGTGTTTTGTTTGCATTTTGTCAACAATTGTGCGTTTCATCTAGGTTGTAAACATTGAAAGCTGAAAGCTCCAACACTAAGGTCATCTGTAAGTATTGTTGAAAGTTTCCATGTAATATGATTTCTCTTATTGAGAAATTTTTGATTGAGTTTTGTAGGGGGAAAGGGTGAAAAGGAGTACACGATTGAACTTGTCATATGCCTCCCTTACCTTTGTGAGATTATTAAGTTGTATGGGGTTTAGGGTTTTTGTGATTTTTGCTATTTGAAGTTCAATTCAAGATGTGTACAAGTAGTGGGTCAATCAGAATTGATGTAGAATCTAAAGGCACACATTATTATGTGGTTGGTAGTTTTTAATGGTTGTTCACGTGAACTGTTTTTGTGGACATGTTAGAGGGAGGGAGGGATTAATTACTTATTTTTAGGTTAATTCTATGTTTAAAAAGACTTTGATTTTAGTCCTTGTTTTTAACTTGCATAGTGAACTGAACCTAGCCACTATAGAAAGCTTTGGAGTGAACTTGTCGTGGTCATAACATCAAAAATTGAATGATGGCCAAAAGCTTTCTCTCTTGTAGTCATTTTTTATGCCTTTGATTGTCTCCCATATACCTTTACAAAACTCTTCAAGATTTGGCAAGGGTATCAACTAATGGCAAGGGTATCTCCCATTTACGAGAGATATGGCTTTTTCATTTTGCCAAGAATTTGGAATTCTAGTAAAATGGATGCTGGATTCAAAAGTGTTAGGCAAGGTATGCTTCTAAAACAAATAAATATGTGTCTTGGTTCACACTAGAGTTTGGTTCATCCAAGTGTTGTGTTCATAATATAATTTTAAATATCATGGCATACAAATGGATGAGGTTCAATTCGTAGTGAGTTTATGCTTGTTAGTGCTGATGGAGGATTGTTCTGTCTTGTAGTTTGCTCAATGCAGACCCTCGAGATTGGATATATGATTGGTATGAATTATGAAATGGAATTTTTCTCAGATTAGTATCAATTGAGAAATGGAATGATTGAGGTTTTGTTTATGTTTTATAAATATTTTATGTTTGATTTGATTCATTAAGAGTAAGGTGCAACTTGTATTGCATTATATGATTTTATGATTAGGTAAAGACAAAGATTAATCGTGCTGATTTTAAATATTCTTAACCTGTTATATAATGTTGGTACCATCATTTATCATCATATCAAGATTATTTGCTTATGAACTTTTGAATAATAGCAATTTGAAGTTTTTGTGATGATCATATTATAGGAATTTTTGTGAAATTGATGAGACCTTTTTACAACCCGTGATTGAGGCTTTACAACTGATAGCAAACATCAATGTAGAAAGCCATGTGAAATGTCGTGTAAATGATGTAACAATTATTGCACGAGTTATTTGTTCCTCCTGTTTTGCAGGTTTTGTTGTAAATGATGTACTGAAAGAGGTATGAAGCCTGTTGAGGATTTATTTAAAACACTAGATAACAATGAATCACAGGTGAAACAAATAGCATGCGTAAAATCTGAAGCCAAAGGTTATTTTTCATATCCTAATTATTCTGATCTATAATCAATGTGGTTTATCTTCTCTGCCTCCAATTATAACAATGTAAACTTATCACATATTGTGAAAGACGAACAATTCTAATAGAAATAATTTATCTTTATCTTGATTATATATATATATATATATATATATATATTTGTAGTGTAGTTTTAATTGGCTAATTTGATTTTTTTTTTTGTTGTAGTATTTTCCTAGTTGCAGATGTCAACAATATTTTGACAATCAAATCATTGAAGCTAGGGAAGATTGATTTATTTATCTCAATAGTAAATGCTTATTATAGGTTGGTATGTTATGTTTGTATCCTTATAAAACTATGATTTAGTTTGAATTTGTACATTTCATTTTAATATTGTATCTAGTTGGTGATAAGTATAATTTTTTTTCTATTGTAGGATCAATTGGCTAGGATCAATTGGATGTGGAATATTCTAAGACTTAGGTTCATTTATACCGTGGAATTAGTGTGTTAGGTCAAGCTTGTATAAATTTTGTTACTTTTGTGGCTTGATATTGGTTGGTTATTTGGGCCATTTTGGGTTAGATGTTTGATTTGATATTGGTTGCTAGGCATTTTTTGTATAAGTGTGTTATAGTAGTTTGTTTACTATCTTGAAAGGAAAACTTGCCTAGCAATGCATGCATATTTTTTGAATCACATTTTGTTAGACTTTTGATTGATTGTGGTAGTTGCCATAGAAGTTTTATGCAGAAATAACACTAAAATAAGAAGGAATGAATGAAAATTAAAATAAATTATATAAAAAGAAACGCAACCACTAGAGAGTGTTTGTTGATCAAAGCACTGTGTATTAAAATACACATACAGAGCGCTTATTTAGAGAAGCGATGTCTATTGATATGTAGAGAAACATTGAGCAGATAGAGAGCGCTTATTTAGAGAAGTGTTGTCTATTGAATGTCATTAGATAGCGCTTTTTTGTAAGCGCTATCTATTAATAGATATCGGTCCAATAGAGAGCACTTAAAAAGCGCTATCTATGAACAAAAACAGCGCTGTATATTGACAATTTTGGCGTAGTGTCAGCTTCATATGCACTCACTTTGGAAGGGGGTGATTGAGGGTTTTCACATTTGAAGAAATCTTCACGAAATTTCTTGATTTCTGCCTATAAGTGATCAATGCGTCTATTATTTTTTTCCAATTTTTGTTTTGCAGAATGGGAATATTCTTGATCACCTTGAACGTCATCAACACCTTCATCCACCGTGCCTCCTTTAGAGAGATTCAGTGCAATCCTCAAAATAGCATTTCTTTTGTGTTCTTCGGTTAAAGAAAATTCCAAAACAATCTATAAATTAATAGATTAACCAAATATGATTAAAGCTAAACATAAAAAATATTTCAACACAATCTAAACCACAAAAATTGAAGATGGACATAAATAATCTTATTATTTTCAAACGCGAACTCAATGTTTGTTGTCCTTATGGTGAGATATGGCCATTCTAAAATTCTAGGGAAATAACATACTTGATCAATGAGACCTAAGGAAAGATGCTCCACAACCCAAAAATAAAACCCAAACTAATTTCACCCTACTAATGAAAACTTTGAAAGATGTAACAAACACAAAGATTTCGACTTTTACCTGCATCACTGAAGTTGTCCTAACTATGCTAATGGCATGCTTATTTTGTTGCTGCACATAAACCTCATATGACCGACTTATGGCGTCTATCAAGAAAGTATAAACGACCACCCAAATTGTAGATTCTTAAAGATGCAATGCTATCCAACAATTTGAAAGGTAACACTCTTATTCTACTAGAGGTTGTGGGAAAATATAAAACAACAAAACACATCAATATATACAACCGACAAACACCATCCACATCGTCCACCTCATCACTACTTAGCATGGAATAGATCTTCCTAGTTATACTTTAAATTGTTATGACCTCACCATCAAACAATGACCCAACTTCCCCACATAATTCGTCATCAAATTCAACGTCATCACCTATTACACTAAATTCCAAGCAGATGCAAACATCTACACACCTAAGTGGGATTGGGTTTTGCATTACACGAAAACCTTTAAATTCTGTAACTCATCACCTTAGCATCTCCCTTAACAATAGTTTTGAGATATCCACAACCCTTTCCATTTGCAAACACCATTTGAAAGGTGTACCTTCTAGATTTGAACGATGTATATGTCTCAATACACCATTGAGCTCAACAATGTATTTTTGTTTTAACAAATTCATGCATCCGAATCTATAAATAAACATGTCACAAAATAACAAGTAATTTTTTATTCAACAAATAAAAAATTTCCATATGATATCAAATATTTTTTAATAAACTCAAATTTACCGTCTTCTCTACCAAAATAACTACCAAAATAATTATTGAGATGTAAAAAAGAAATAAGCACACCTACCAAAATTCTTCACAAGTGAATTGTTTCCCAATTCACAGTTTCATAGACCTACTAAAAACCAATTCACCACATTATGATGTAAATAAAAAATATGATATGGATGAATTTTTAATAAAATGAAATTTACATGAATATAATTTTTACTTCAAACTTCAAAACAATAAATAAAGATAGAACACAAATGTATTTACACATAAGAAAATAAAATAGGAAAGTCAAAATTAAGGGTAAAAATCAAGTTATCATCCTAATAAAATATAAAAGACATCATTTTATATTTAAGTCCTCTCTTCTATCTCTAGGTTTCAATAACAAAAAGCAATTCTGCTTGCTGAATTCTTACCTCAATATTTGGAATTAAGAAAAATTTTCAATTAAAAAATGTAAACTATTAACTTTTTCGCATTTAACTTTAACTTTTTCATTGGGAAATTATACTTAAAGTTATTTGTGCTATGCATACGTCAAAATCAAGCTATACCAGTTTATACTATTTAATTAGTATAGAAATGAAGCTTTTTATGCAAGGTATATAGCAATATATACATATACATGTATCAGAAGTATGAGTAGGAATGCCACCATTACTTCATAATTGAGCACAACACACATGTCATACAAACAATATCATTATGCCAAATAGACATAAGTTAATGTGATGTTCATTTAACATATATAGTGCTATACAATGTGAAGCATGTTCTTATTTGTGAGCACGAACTACTAATGCTCAGGGAGGAAACTTATTCATTCTGATATATTATTGGAAGGTAATAATATAGCCAATATTATTATATATGAAATAGTAATGTGTGAAAAATTAATATAGAAGAAGCAAAATTTCCACATTACATATCCGTAGAAAGCACATAAAACCAGTGTTGTTAACATCATTCAACATCCAAATACACCAAAACTTTTGGAGTACATATTCACTGGATACCTTTTAAACATGGAAAATGATAAACTAACTCCATATTCTGACCCTTTCTTTGACTCCATGAGGTGACATGCATATGTGGCTTTTATTTTTTAAATTACAATTAATTTTATAAAACCATTTTCGATGCAGACGTGACTTTTATTTTTTTTATTAAAACTTCTTTTGTAGAAAGACGTAATGGACAGTGGGTGTGGGTGTGAAAATTGAAGGGGCGAGAAATAGGTTTTCTTTGCGCAGAGCCAACAAAAACGAAGAAAGGGGAAAGAAAGAAAAAAAGGGAAAAGGAAGAAAGGATAAAAAGGGAGAAGACGTGTGTTGTAGTGAAATCGAAGAAGAAGAAGGGAGAAGACGAACCTCACAGAGTTAGGGTTGTTGGTGTTTTCCATTGTTCGATTCAGCGTCTTGGTTGGTAGGTTTGGTTTTTTTTTTTGCGTTTTTGTAATACGCCAACACTGTTTTGGTTTTTTTATTTGAAATCGCCATTGTGAGTTTTTTGGTTAAGGAACTGAGATTTTGTTTTGTTTTTGGTGGCATAGTCGTCTGAGTCATTCTTTAAAGGCAAAATTAACATCTATCTTGTGCAGGTGAATTACCACAACACTGTAATCGAAGAAGAAAAAGGGAAAAGACAAACCTCGCAAAGTTAGGGTTTTTGGTGTTTTTCGTTGTTGATTCAGCTGGTGGTTGGTAGGTTTGGGTTATTTTTTCATTTCTGTGATTTTGGTGCTTTTTGTTTGAAATCATCATTGTGGGTTTTTAAGTTAAGGAACTGTGATTTTGTTTTATTTTTGGTGGCATAATCTTGAGAGTCTATCTGGGTGTGTATGGTGATTTGCCGCAACGTATGAAATCTTCATTGTTAAATTTTAATGACAAGTTTTTTATTACAAATAATGCTTGTTTCATCTTAATTAAGTCTTTCTTGGTGTGTATGATTTTTAATGAACCAAGTACTTTGATAAGTGCATGAATACTAGTTTTCTGAATAGGTTGATTAAAATTGTGTGATTTTTTTGGTGATGACCTATGTGCACATAAGTGATGACCTGTGCTGCATTTTTTGCAATAATGTGGTATCACTCAATTTTTTGAACTTCAATACTATATCAGTCAATACATTTTTACGGGGTGATTCACTTTGGATAATTTGTGTTGATTTGTAATTATTTCTTTCATGTGGTTTCATCCACAAGTGGATTAAACATGTGTGATATGTTGATGATGACTTGTATGCACACAAGTGTTGACATGTGCTGCATTTTTTGCAATCATGTGGTACCACTCAATTTTTTGAACTTCCATATTATACCAGTCAATACTTGTTTATGGGGTGATTCACTTTCGATAATCTGTGTTAATTTGTAATTATCTCTTTGATGTGGTTCCATAGCCAAGTTGATTACACTTGTATGATTTATTGGTGATGACCTGTTTGCTCATACATGATGACCTGTGTTGAATTTTTTGAAAGCATGTGGTATGACTCAATTTTTTGATCTTTCATGTCATACCAGTCAATAGTTGATTATGTGGTGATTAAGTATGTGTAATATGTGTTGATTTATAATTATTCATTTCATGTGGTTTCATACCCAAGTGGATTAAACATGTCTGATTTGTTGGTGATGACTTGTGTGCACACAAGTGATGACCTCTGCTGCATTAAGTGATTATGTGATAAGTGTTTTGTGCACGAGTAGTAGTTGTTCAAAGTGAGAAGAATTACGTTGAAGTAAGTCTGAGTGCTTACATTGTGCTTACCTGACTTATGTATTCAGGTGATAAATATGAGTGCAACCAGTGAGGGAAGTGATTTCAGTGTTAACTGCAAAGTATGATATATTTTGGAATTCAATTTATTTTGAAATTTGTTATGATAAAAATGACATAACTGTATTTTTTTATTGTTTCATATTTGTTTTAGGCATTCATGCCGGACAAAATTGATTGGTAGTTTGAATAATAAGTTAACTGAGGAACAAAAGTCATTTATTCGAGGAACACCATTTGGATGGTTGGTTGAGTTGAAAGAGTCTGTGAAAATATCAAGGAATCTTTTGAGTCCGTTAATTAGTAGGTGGGTGGAAAGGTTTTGGGGGGGGGGGTTCACATGAGTACAAAAGTTGTTGGATTTACCTATTTAGATGTATGTCTTGGTCTAGGTTTGAGGATGGTTGGTGAAAACATTGATTTAAACCAGGAAGGGTTAAATAATGATTCAAAGAATTTATTTGGAGCTGCCAAACTTGTTCATATCGAAATGGTATATGATTACATTTTAAAACATATTAAAGAGCTTTGTTTAGAGGATTTTGGTAAGCTTTATGTTTTGTTAACAATTTCTGAGTTTTTGTTGCCCAGTCGTAGTGGAACCGTTTTTTCTATTTTGTTCAACATTGTTGATGACCTTGGTAGTATTGGGAAATTTAATTCGGGTCGAGTGGTGTATAAGTATTTGGTTGAGAGTATTTGTGAAGCTAAATTGTTCTTGAAGGAGAAACAAAGTACCAAACACTTCCATGTAGCTAAATGTGTTTATTTGTTATAGGTAGTGTATGTTAAACTAATTTCAAACTCGTTTGATGACTTTAAAATATTTGGTTATGAGTTTTGACTGATTTTGATTACAATTGTGGCAGCTATGGTCTTTTGACCATTTTTTGATTCCGAATTTAAAGGATTGTCAGTGCACGACCAAGTTTCCCAGAATCTTGCATTGGATGAAAACAAGGGACAATCTAATTAAAAGGAGTTTCACAAATAACACTATAAGTTCGGTTTTTTTTTGTACGATTTTTTTTTTAAATGTGTCATCTATACTTATTGATGGTTCTTGTGAATTGTTGCAGGTTGATGTAGATGTTGCTGCCTCTGCAGAAGAGCTGACAATTCCTTCGTTAAAGAAGGTTTTGAGGTATATGGATGTCGAAATAAGGGTAGTAAAATAGTTGACTTAATTAAAGTTGTTGAACGTCAAGAAAGTGTGCTAGGGGAATTGCGAAAAGAACTTTTAGACTTGAATGCAATGATGATTGAGGGGAAGAACCAACGCCAGCAACACGAGGGCAAACTAAAGTTTTCTGAGTTGGGTGAACCAAGTGTTGGTGATTTGCATACACCTAATTCCAACCACCTCAAGGGCTTTATTGAATTTGGCGATTCTAGTGAGAGGGGCCATGTC
>Ga0099823_1004724_pt1 | contig 13405 bp, 6 predicted proteins | sample CowpearedBW_FD_76831 | JGI IMG/M metagenome (GOLD analysis project Ga0099823, IMG submission 76831) | Root nodule microbial communities of legume samples collected from California, USA - Cow pea red BW | ecosystem: Host-associated > Plants > Roots > Nodule | place: USA: California | collected... | reverse complement strand
GTTGATAATATCAATATCTAATATAATTAAATTAATTAATTACTTAAAGATATATGATAAATTATCACCAACTAATATTTGTATTAATTTTCCAAATCAACTATTTGCGATCTCCTCAAATTATCTTCTAACTAATCTAATATCTTCAAGATATATTTGTTTGTTGTGGATCTAAAAAGATTTAAGAAGATCTTGTTATATTTAAAAAGATTTGGTACTTATTATCTTTTGATATTTCATGATATAATTAAATAAGATAATTATTTAAAAATATCAAATAATATATCTAAACACATATTTTCCCAAATTAGCTTTTATCATAAATATTTATGAATTATCAAAGCCCTTCTTCTGGAAAAAGATAGAGAAAACCGCAAGGTCTAATTTTTGTGCTCGTTCCCTTTTCTTGGCTTAGCCAAACTTCTTCACTTTTTCAAGCTTTTCTTGCCATCTTCATGCAATGCTTGGCTTGGATTTTTGTGATTTTGATAATTTCCTATTCTTGGATTTATCTTTAAGGTGTCATGAAGCTTTAAGCAATTTATTTTGACACCTCCATCAGTTCAACTTAGTTGTAGCTACACTAACACACCTCAAAATATCCAAAGAACATTTATGCAACTAAAAAGCTATTTTTAACATCTTTTTGTATCTCATGCTCAATAAACCCAATTATAAGAAATCCCAATTAAATCAATCTTTTAAGAACAAAATTCAATTAAAAATTCAGAACTAAACATTAAATGAGGGCATAAATATGAACTAATCACATCTTCTACTAAAGGAAGTTTTTTTATATCTTTTTTCAAAAACACATTTAGGATCAAACTTGAATACCTTTCAAGAACCTGCTATTGATACCAACTATAGATTTAAAATGCCTTTCTTAGCCATGAAGGGGGCTTTGAATTGGTTGAGTACTTAAAAAATTGCTCAATTACAACTTCTAAAAACCATTTCTGTTTGAATTTGATTGACAAACAAATCAAAGTTTTATTGTTGTAGGACCATACATTTCAGTCAATTGAAAAACATAAACAACTGATTAATTTGTTCATGCAGTATGATTCAATAGATTGAAATATAAAATTAACCAACTAAAATTCTGGGAAATTTTGTAGAAACACGAAATACACCAAACTCACTCAAACAATTAGCTTTATAATACACGATTGATTCCATATGATATACCAAACTTAGTTATATCACCAAATTACATAAAAGCACATGTAAACTTTACAAAGATTGATTTAATGATTTTTCTTGAGATTTATGAGAAGAACAAGATAAGGGAGAGACAATCACACAATGATTTTTATACTGGTTCACTCAATATCTGTGGTACATTCAATTTATCAGGAAAACTTGAGCCTGATCATGCACTATATAAAAAAATTACAAAATCCCTCAAAGATTACACTTTTGAATAAAGCAAAAACACCAAGATTTTCTTGAATCCCACAAGAATCTTAACCCATACACTACAAGATCCCACTTGCAAACCTAGAATCACACAAGCAAACACCCATAAGCACAAGAACAACCAAGCCTTGGTGGTGGCTCTCCATAGTCAACCAAAATGTGTTCTTTTAGCTTCAAAACCAAGCAAAATGTGTTTTCTAAAGAGAGAGTTTTCTAAAATGTGTTTTTAGACACAAGTTGCACACAATGTAATCCAAAGAGAGAGTTTTCTAAAATGTGTTTCACTATTTTCGCGCTTAGAAATCCCAAGTGTTACTCCACTCTCTGAAAAATAAGCTAATATAGCTTGATCATAAGTGAATTCAACAGGTTGATTTATCTGTACAATCTAGTGAAATCAATCGATTGAATAATAATTCAACTAATTGAATGCATTCCTACTAGAACTATATGCAACAAGTCTTTTAACCCGTTAAAACGCTTTTTAACAGATTAGAAAGGACAAACACAAGACAACAAGACATCTACACTATGTCATATAGTCTACGAATAGAGTCCAATCTTTAAGCTTTTTTGTTTTCATGTCAATTCTAGATTCAACAAACCTCAAGCTTGATCAACAACGAACAACTTTAATTATTCATCAAGACTTAATCAATCACACACAATCTCATGCACTAGCTTCATCAAATCCATGCACCACGATCACTTATGCTAATAGAGCTGAGTTTTCTCTTAGTGTGTTCATTGAAGCAGGTTTTTGGTTGGCTAGGGAGAGCCACCATTGAGGTTTAATCCTTCTTGTGCATCTTTGGTGTGATTCCAAATCTGGAAGAAAGTGTCTTGTTGTGCTGTGTAGGTTTCTTGTGTTATTCAAGAGCCTTGTTGTGTAGCTTTTATATTTCAAAAATTGAATCTTCTGAGGATTATGTAATCTTTTGAAATAGTGGAAATCCAAGCTAAGGTTGTCTTGTGTAAGACCCGTGGAAATAATTAATTAATTAATAAATGCGGGAGAAAGATACTTTAATGGCATTAAATGCTAACTTTCATGAGGTGGAAAACTATTAGCTCAAGTGGTTGAAAGTACTCTGATGGTGTGAGAGGACTTGGGTTCGAGTCTTGTGTTTTGTCTGTTATTTGATTTATTGTTATTTTGATAATATATTTGTGACTAGTGAGTGATATTATAATCATAGGATTATAATAGTTATATCTAAATATGAATTGGCATAATGGTTGTGCTTTGGCCTTATGAGTGGAGGGTCACGGGTTCAAACCTTGTTAGATAATGAAATAGACTTTATTTTTGCTAAATGTAGTTTTGGGAGTGAATGTGAAAGGGCAAAGGTAAACCTAGCAGGGGCCCCTAAGAGGGGTTGGAAACCATTATATAATGATCCTTTAATAGAAATTAAACCACCATAAAGCCTATTTTCGTTTTAACATTTAAACCCCTAATTGAGAGACATATAAAAGGTCATTTTGAGGGAAATGAGGGTTTTGGCAGTGCTGTCATTGGGTTTTGGAAGGGGAACGAAATTTAGAGAGTGAGAGGTGAATTTGGATGCATAAGAGGCTAAATTTGGAGGAAGTCTGAAGCAAAACAGTGGTGAGCAAATGAACATTCATCTTTTTCCCAATTTGAAGTAAGAAGCACAGGTTAGGGGAGTTGTCCTTTGTGCATGTGAATTGATTGATGTGTGCTATGATTTTGGAGCATTGTTATTCTCAAATGAATTCTACATGATGTGAATATCGTAGTATGTATGATATGATTGAAAATGTGGTTGGTTTGATGTGGGTGCAAAGCCTTTTATGTCTTATATGATTTGGGCGTGAGGGTTTTGGTACAAGATTGTTATTTAGGGTTAAGTTCTACATTTTGGTATTCAAATGTGATGAAAACTTGTTTATAAGGTATTATAGTTGATGTATATTGAATGGTACTGGTTGAATTGGATATTGGCATGAATTTTGGTTGTTTTCGTGTGCGATCAGGGGAGAACCTCTATAATTTTTGCCCAAGCGAGAGTTGCAGAATCTCATCCCTGGTTTTGATTCAAGCTTGTTGCTCAGGCGACCAGTACCAAGGTTAAGCGACTTGGTCTCTCGCTCAGGCGAGATTGGCTCGCCTAAGCGAGGTCGCGATGAGACATGTACTTGTTAAGCGCGACTTCTCGTTCAGACGAGGTTTGTGTGTTTTTTAGTGGTTGTATGACTCGCGTAGGCGAGAAGAGCTCGCCTAAGTGAGATGATATGGTGAAGCCACTATTTCACATACGCTCAGGCGAGGTGGGTTAGTTTAAGCGAGGCTGATGGACTAGCCTAGGCGAAACCCTTGGCTTAAGTGAGAATGCAGTGATTTCTATGCTTGTGTGTGTGTTGTTGAGCTGTTGGCTTGCCATTTTCTAATTTATAGGAAGTATATGCTTGTATTTGGGGTGTTGGGCTTGAAGGACCAAGTCCATAGGATTTTGGGATGTGCTTGGATTGAGTCGCGAGCGAGGAGTTCGTGACGGGTGGACCGCATGTGGAATGTGAACTGTTTAGTTCACCGGAGGTACTCTTGTTGGGATGAATGAATGAGGGAGTTCATTTCATGCTCAACTTGGGAATGCTATGGGCGAGGGAGTTCATAGTAGGAAAGGCGGGTATGCGTGTCCGGGTCCGAGCGAGGAAGGTCGTGGAAGCATATGAAATCCCAAGATTTAGAGAGCATGCATGAACTCATAATGGTTATGAGTGTGGGAAAGTGGGTGTTTCCTTTGTTTAAAAGTTAAATAATTATGAGATATTTGGGTGGGTTTATTTCATATTTATTTATATGTATGTGCATAGCTCACCCTTTTTGTGTATTCGTGGCAATGATCGCATAACTTGTTATCCAGGAACAAATGATGTTTCAGGTGAGCCAGGAGACGCTTAGTTACGGAGAGCGGGAGCAGAATACAAGGGATTTATTTATAAAGACTTTATTTTAAATCCTGTAATTTAAATACAGTTTTCATGGCTTTGGATTTTTATATTGTAAAGGTGAATTTTAGAGCTTTTTAATGTTTAAAGTTTTTTTAAAATATTTCCCGCACTTTTGGAAAATGGTTTAATAATAAATGAGTAAATTTATTTCATTTTATTTTATTCTATTTTATTTTAAGTAATATCTTACCGGGATGTTACATCTTGACTAACTAGATGTAGCTCTAGTGGAGTGAACCAACATAATAATTTTGTGTGAATTAGTTTACATTTTCTAGATTGCATCATTCATAGTTTAAATTCTTCAAGAAAATCAATTCAACTAATCTTTTATTGAAATTCTTATGTGTTTTCATAACTAATTGTATAATGTTGCATTTTCTATCAATTGTAATTGATCTTAGTTGATAAACTGTTTAAATTCGTATTTTAGTGTTAAGTGATTTCTCTGTACATTTGCTGCCAAAGATTTTAATCAATCGATGATGTTTTTCAATTTGTTGTTTGTATCAAGAAATTAAAGTTAATTGATCCTTGATAACATTTTTTGAGTGTTTGCATAACAAGTTGGTTATTCTATGCATTTGCAATTAATTTGAATATCTTCATAATCATTTCAATCAAATATGTAATCTGAGTGTTTTGGTGCATTTACTGTAAAATTCTCAATCAGGATCTTATTATTCTATTTTTATATTTCAACCAGTTAAAATCCATGTTCCATAACTAATTTGATGCAAGACAACCTCAGGGTTGAGGTTCCTGATGCAGAAAGTTTACTCGCCATGTTTTTAGTAGACATTGTAAGACCAATGAAAATTAAATAAGTCGATAAAAATTTATTTAATAAATGCGAGTAAGGGAATCCCTAAGCTAATTAATGCAAAGAGATAAGACAAGGAACAATAGTAGCTCAAGTGGTTAAGAGTATTTGGATGTGTTGAGAGGACTTGGGTTCGAGTCTTAGATATGTCAAACATTGTGGTGTTATTTAATTTGTTTTGTGTGGAGATATGAACACGTGACTTGATGTATAAGCACATGTGATGGCTAGTTGGTTGTGCATTGCTTGGTAAACATGTGGTTATTTGTTCGAGTGTTCTGGTGTTAAAGGGAAAGGTAGGAATCCTTTGATCAAGGAGGAAGCCTAAGAGCACTCTTGGAGCAAGGAAACCAGGTTAGGGGACCTGTTACCCATGTTTTTATTTCAATTGCGTAATTGTATGATGTGTGGAGGCAAGGGTGCCTTTCCTTTCCCTTTTTCGTTCTGGATTTTCATATTTTGGAATTTTTCTAAAAATTACCTGATGGAATTGAAGGTCCGCTAGACAACACATGGTTTTTATGGGTTTTTCTATGAACTACGTGGCGACCATGTTCTACCTGCCAGGCAATGCGAACTGGATTGCCTAGTTTTTCTTATTCGTATGGTTTCCGTGATGTTTGGCAGGCTTCCATTGAAATTATATGTATGATCCTGTGAATTGTAATGTGATTGAATGTCTAGGAGTGTACTACTTGATGATAATTGTAGGAAACTGGGCTGAAGGTTCATGATTGGGATTAGGGATAAGTGAATTTGATTTCAGGTTGTGAACGTTGCGTTATTTTATGAAATTGAATGTAAATTGATTACGCATGAACTATATATGCATAATTGAGCATGAATTGAGTGACATTGCATAACTTGAAGGAACTTTTGGAGGGGTTTAGGGTTCGCACTAGTGTAGAAAAAAATTGGGATTTTCCTAAAATTGGATGCACTGCCTGGCGATACTCAAGTTGTCGTCAGGCGAGAGGCGTTGATCAACAGTTCTTTGGAGTCTAACTGGGTAGGGGCGTGACTTGGGGATTTTGTTGAAGCTTGATTTTGGCTTATAAATTTGATAGAATTAGGAAATGGGTCAAGGATGGTGTTATGAATTCTATGCATGAAGGAACATTAGACTAACATGGGGGTTGGGGTTAAGGGAGTATTATTGGTACTGTGTGATATCATTTACTGTTTTTGGCATGAGCTAAATGCATAGTTTGACTTTCTGATTTGAGTTCCAAAAGCATGATTGTTATTTGGTTGGAAAAGTAAGTTTTCCATGGTATTGATCGGGGATGTATGTGGATATCAAAATGAGGCATTAGAGTGCAATTGCGCAATGTCATAATAATAACCTATATGCATTTTTTGTGGTCTGGTTTGCATGTGGGGTGACTAGGTTCTTTAGAATTAACAAAAATTAATGCTACTGGTATGGCGCCTAACGGCACGTGGTGAAATGGTTTAATTAACAAAAATTAATACTTTAAATTTTTTTCTCAAAATTTTATGTTCAATTAAAATCTTTCCTTTAATGTTTTTATTTCTTTTTATCTTTTCCATTTCTTTCTTGTTTATCTTAATCCTCCAATATTTTTATTATTTTATTTGACTAACCGTTTTGTATAGATTTTATAAAAACTAACTTGTTAAAAATTAATTCCGTGTTCGTTGGGAGATGACTTTGGGTTACTTTACCCTTTCTATTTTGTTGACTACTATCTTAGCAATACTAACGTTGCTATGGTGTAGTAGTATTAATTTGATCGCGTCAACGACAACGTCATCAGTTGGGAAAGAGAAGATTGACACAAGATATTTATACTGGTTTGGATCAAAAGACCTTACGTCCAGTTGTTAATCTCTAAAAAAGACGGATTAACTCAATCACTAAAATAAACCATAATACAATCACAGGTAAGAAAGTTATAGGGTTTAGACACCTCTATTTAAGCCAAAAGCGTTGAAAGACATTTTCTTTGAGTCATACAAAGGATGAAACAACTTTCCTAGCAAAAGCAGCAACACTCAATTTCCTCAGAACCCACTTGGTGAAAGTTATCGCTTTATCCACAATATGTTTTTCAAAGACCCTTTTTAGAAAGCACAAAAAATTTCTTTGCAAGCACAACGCTAAACGTCTTATTCACTAAAAGGTTATTTTCGAAATGGGTTTAGAACAACACATATAGACTTTCAAAAATTAGGTCAAGAATCTAAAAAGACAAGTTACAACTGCTAGTGATAATCGATTATCACTTAGGATAATCAATTATTTTAGAAGCTTTTTCTAAAGCATTTTTTTGCAATGATAATCAATATCCTCTAAGATCGATTATTCCATAACTATTTATGAAATCTTTATTTTAGTTGTGATAATTGATTATCATAATCGTTAATAGATTATTCCATAGCATTTTGTGAAAAAAATAAAACTTTTGAAAGTGATCATTTGTAAGTAGTTGTTTGTGACTTTCTAAGACTTTTGAAGTTATATTTTTCATACGAATTATTTACTAACAAAAAATTTATTACAAAAGGCTTAAACAATTACATAACAAAAGATAATTTTTCTAATATTTGTTTGAAGTTCCTTGCGGTTATCATCATCAAAATTTTGTAACACAAATTCTCTTATTTTTCCAACACTAAGATTCATAGGATTGTCTTGGTTTAGACTTTCCTAACTTAATTATCTTTAATATTTCAGTGATATGTCCTATTTGATATGTAGATCCGTATTGCAGGGTTATAGTATGGATGTATAGTCCATACTAAGCCTTTGGTGTAGGACGAGTCTTCCACAGCCGTCCTTAGACTAAGATCCTCGACATCTTTCAGTGTCTTAATCTTGTAAGCTCACATCATTCAAACCAAGGTGTTCTCAACCTTTTTCCTACATATATATGAACCAAGAATCGACACTCCAACATTCATACTACTTATAAATTATATCAACTTACAACCGACATATAGATATAGAGTATTAAATACTCAACAACGAAACATGTACTTTATATGATAGAGTATCTCATTTTAATCCTTAATTTTTTTTATATAATTTTAATTTTTAATTATCTATTACTTTATTATTGAACCGACTCGATTTATATTTGATAACAACTATTTGTAATTATTACTATGTTCGATCTCATAAATAAAGTTTCGACATTTAAATCGTGTCTAAAGTACAAAAACCTTTAAATAATTGAAAAAAAGTTTATATATATATATATATATATATATATATATAATATTAGCTATTAAAACTTAAGAACTAAAATTCTTGTTCTGTAAAATATTTGAAATAAATTAAAGTTAAAACAAGACATAGAAAATCATGAATTTGAATTAAGAAAAGACCTTTATTTTATAATAGTACGTGGTTCCATGGATGCGATCGTGGGTACAAGCATCCATGATTACAAGATTGTGATGAACAAAACTTTTGGATAAGAACAGGGAGTATCTACTATAAGATATCTTGTCAAATTACAAGAACAACTATTCGTTTTGTTATAATTTATTAAAGAATGATTGTTGTTGTTGTTGAGAAACAAGAACTTTATTGTCGTCTTTTCAAATTGTGATTTTCCCCGCATAATCTTTTCTAAATCACTCATTTTCTAGTTCTTATCACATTAACTATTATTTATTTTATAATTAGATTTAGTTAGATATTCTCTTTAATTTCAGAACCTGCCCTTGTCTTCTTCTTATATTAGGTGTTAATTTATTGGCCGGTTTGAACCAATTATAAAAAATTGCATTGATTTTTATCAGTTCAGCCACTTTTATATTGATTCATTATAACTTGGTTATGTGTTTTAATACAATTTATAAAAGGACTTTTTTAACAGTTCTTCTTTTATTGATTAACTGTTTCAGCCTGATTTTTAAAATATACTTTTTTAGGTTGAAAATTTGGACTATTAGAATATCAAATATGTCTTTCAGTGCCAAATTCGTATAAAACATAGGCTCTTAATTAAATTCTTTTGATATCTTAAAATAATTATGATTGGCAAAAAAAATACTCCACATTAGCCTATAAAAAATAACATTGTGAAACTTACAAAAAGGGTTAAAACTTCGAATATAATACAAAGAAATAATCTAATTAGCTTGCTAAGGGTTCACTAGAAGATAAGCTTAATTAATTGGCCAATTAACAATTTTAAACACGTTTGAATTAGTATTATATATAAACTAGCGAATACATAGTCATAGTCGTTGTTTGTTCACATTTTTTTATTTTCAAAAAAATTAAGTTAAGATCAATAATAAATATATAATTAATTTTTAAAATAATTGTTAAATATAAAATTAACAAAAATTAAAATATGTATAAAAAAGTTTTTAAAAAAGTTTTTAAAATAATAGTTTAAAACAAAAGAGATTTTTAAAATAATAGTTAAAAATAAATTATTTATAAAATAATTAACTTTTAAAATAATTAAAAGTAAAATTGGTATTATGAAATATGAAAAAAAAAATTTCTTTATATATTAATATAATTGTGACGAATTCGTTTTTCTTCTTATTTACGAAGGCATGTTTGATTAAACATAATAATTTGCTGAAGTGTTACGGATGGTGACTTTGTCACGCGAGACACGTGTTGGTTAATTTATTTCATACATGTCATAATTAATATATTGTTAGTTACTACTTGTTCATATCTTCTCAATAATTGAGTTCTTTCATGGGCGATTTAGTTTGCTTTTCTTATCTTAAGCTTGTCTTCAATTTAATAGTATTTCTTCTAAAAGATTTGGTTTCTTTCTAATTTAATCATAGATTAACAAAAATTTGTGAGGAATAACGAAGAATTAATTAGTTAACTTGTAATAGATTATGTAACCAATATTTTTCACATTTAAATATTTGTCACAATACCGTTATAGAATTCATAAATTTACTCTAGTGAAAAATATTGTGATGAATTTTTTAAAACCTTACTGTTATATAATGCATCATAACATAAATATGAAATATTTAGTGATATTTTTTTAGAGGTATTTTATCATACGTATATCAGTCAGAAAATAAGAGTGAAACATTTAGTATTTTTTTTTGTTATTATAAATAATTTTTTTAAAAATTTGTATTATGGTTTTTATTCAACTTTATGGCTATATATATCTAAAATAATTTAAAACTATATAGACAGTATTTATTTATTATAATAGTTTGATGTTATTCATGTTATTATAAAGAAATGTAGATATAATAAAATTATATCTATGATATAATTGATTATTGATGCAAATGATTTCGATATTATTGAGATCTCTTAGATCTTCCTCATTTGAATGGTTTCTCTTTATCTAAGAATTTTTATTTATTGACTCATCCTTTCAGTTAGGTCTTTTATATGAAAGACCTTTAGAGTGACAAGTGGCCATTCGCGGAAGGATTGAGCATGTGTTCGTGACCACAATGAGTCAGCACTAGAGCTTGTCAACATTTCTTCATTCTCAAAACGAACACCTACCGTGAATGAGGAACATGAAGAGGATGAAGTACATGTTCCACAAAGTGATCATATTGAAGAAATGTGGAAAAACATTCTAACCCTTCCACAGTAGAAATAAATTGTTATTTTTATAGTTTTCATGTTAATAATAACGTAGATTTGTGTAACATCTCATTTAATAATTGTTACACTATTAAACAAAACAAAGTAGATAGTAGAAGGAGATTAATATAGAGTATTAATACAGTAATCCAAAATAAGTATAATAATACTAGTTATATTTACAACACTACCAGAAAATAGAGTTAGAAGATTTCCAACTCTAAACAAAACATACAAGAAAATACTACCACTAGCAGGTCCTATTCTACAGTCTCAACTTCTATCCAAGAGGGGAGTATCCTCACCTGCATCTTTCTCTACTCACACCATTTAGTGATCATTGCAAAATAAATAACCCAATACTAGCACACAGAACAACATAAAGGGTAAGCTAAATTGGATTAAAAGAATCATACAATTCATTTGTAAACATAATATTAATTTCATGTTTTCACCCAAAAAGAAATAGCTAAATCATGACAACAACGAAACTAACAGTTGACACTAGACTCAGTGATCCGAATCTATGTAAGTAGCATCGAACCTCTTGGTGATTCGCACCTATGTGTGGTTTCCAAACTCAGCAAAGTTTAGCCTCAAGGGGTTATCAGCCAACCACGCACAAGGTAAGCCCCCTTCTCTTCTAGCACCTGATCAAGTGCAGTGACTAGGACTTCCTAATACTGCTCACGACATAATCCATTATGCTCTATCTGAATATGAATGATTATTGGAACTTCAGGATAGCTCCAACAATGAGTCTTTATGCCCTTACACACACTAAAGACATATCATTTGGAATTTCTCCTTGAAATTCTCAAATCCACAACATATATCATATTCTAAATCATTCATTAAATTCACACATGTTATCAAACACCATCTCATACAATACTCATTCATCCATAACTCACAGAAATTAAACACTCTACTGTAGTGATTTTCGCTCAAGCTAGAAGGTCTCGCCCAGGCGACAAATGTCCTCTCACTTAAGTGGGTCATTCTCGCTTGAGGGAGACTATAACATCTTGGTAGGATATTACCTATATAAATAAAATAAACAATTTATCGAAATAAATTTCTCATTTATTATCAAATCATTTCTAAAAACGCGGGAATTTAAATCTTTAAAACATAAGAATTGTGATGTAAGGTCAAACATTCATAAGCAGTCTTTACAATTCAAAAGCCAAAATCAATAAAAATCGATAATTAGATTACATGAAAATTTAATAAAAATAAGTCTTTATAAATCCCTATGTAATTTGCTTCCGCTCTCTGCCACTAAGCATTTCCTGGCTCACCTGTAACATCATCTGCTCCCGGATAACAAGTTACCCGATCATCGTCACACACAAACAGATATAGTGAGCTATGCACATAGATAAAATAAATATGAAATAAACCCACCCAAATATCTCATAATTATTTAACTATTAAAACAATGGAAAAATCCACTTTCCCACACTCATAACCATTATGAACCTATGCATGTAATCTTGATCATGGGACTTTTCTGTGCTTCCACGAAACTCCTCGTTCGCGGTCCAACCTACGAGCCTATCCCGTTCGTAGTTCTGCTTCATGGAATCCCTCGTTCGTCATCCGAACTCCTTGCTCGGACCTGGACACACATACCCGCCTTTCCTACTATGAACTCCCTCGCTCATAGCATTCTCAAGTTTGAGCATGAAATGAACTCCCTCGCTCACTCATCCCAAACAAGAGTACCTCCGGTGAACTAAACCGTTCACGTTCCGCATGCGGTCCACCCAACATGAACTCCTCGCTCGTGACTCAAACCAAGCACATCCCAGATCGCCTATGGACTTAGTCCTTCAAGCCCCACATCACAAATATAAAATTCCCAACCGTAGCTGTATCCGCCTGGCGCTGGCAAAGCACCGCTGGGCGAAGAATCCATGCATACCGCCTGGCACCACTCCTCGAGTTGCCAGGTGCCACATCACTGTTTTGCAAAATTGTCAAATTGCATGGCTTTCGTCTAGCGGGTCTATTTGCACCGCTACGCGCCACACCAGTAATGTTAAACTACTGGTTTAAGGTTCCAAAATAGAGTCCATACAACAATTAACCAAACAAGTTCTGATCCAATCCAAAACATCATCCTCGTAACCCAAAAATCCTCAAACATTTGTACATATAGTTCACTTAATCACATAAGTATACAAGCATTCATCATACCATGACATACATATATCACAAAATAGTATTCATCCCAAATAAGTGAGTACCAACACTTAAGTACCTGCAATTCCATACGATCAAGCACAACACACAACCATAATTCTTACACCAAAATTCCTAAGAAAAATTTATTGTCGCAAAACAAAATTCACTGCAGTAATGCGTGACACATATCTCAAGATAGAGATATCTAATTGACGATCCAACCGGTCAAATTATAAAATAGCATGTTATGAACCAACTGTCCAAATTTGAGCTCAATCTAACGGTTAATGAATCGGAAAAGTAAAGTTTACTAAAATTGCACAAAATAGAAAAAAATGTAGTTGCCCATCGACTAGTATATCCCGCGCCCAACGAGAATCAGATACCAAAACAATACGAAAATCAGCGTTTTCTAT